>Ga0302246_1001017_pt1 | contig 21412 bp, 19 predicted proteins | sample AAG_UR_Trp_MG_FD_193533 | JGI IMG/M metagenome (GOLD analysis project Ga0302246, IMG submission 193533) | Enriched activated sludge microbial communities from anaerobic digester in WTTP, New Holstein, Wisconsin, United States - AAG_UR_Trp | ecosystem: Engineered > Bioreactor > Anaerobic >...
GAGACGGGGGCTGATTTCTCGATGAAATAGGGGAATTCGATTTCCATATGGGCCGATTCGGCGTGGAGCTTTTCCCGGGACCGTTCCAGTATTCGGTGGAATGTCCGGATGTTGATCTGCCCGCGAAACTCGTTCAGGATTTCCACGAACCGGCTCATGTGGGTTCCCTTGAAACGGTGGGGCAGGTTCACGTACATGTTGATCGTGGCGTTGACCGGCTGGGTGCCCTTGTCGCGGTCCAGGACGGTGATCGGGTACTTGATGCCCTTGACCCCGACTTTCCGGATGTTGATATGGCGGTGATCTTTCTGGCTCTGTACGTCAATCATGACCGGGACCTGTATAGCTTACTTTGGCGCTTTCCGATTCCCACACGGTTACACGGGTAACCCGAATCCCCGGGACAGCGGCTTTCATGGAAACCTGGTTGAAGATATAGTTTGCGATATTTTCCGACGAGGGATTTTTGCCATAAAAGATACTGATTTCGTTTAAGTATTTGTGGTCCAACTCCTTGATGGTCTGATCCGTCCAGTCCTTGAGGATGCGAAAATCGATCACCAGGCCCTCGCGGTTGAGCTGATCCGTCGCCACGGAAACCTCGACGGTGAAATTGTGGCCATGCAGCTTTTCGCATTTCCCTCCGATCTCTTTTAAGGAATGGGCGGCGGAAAAGGTGCGTTTGATGGTGATTTCATACATTCGTTTTTCTCTGGAATTCTTTATTTTGTCATTCTGTTAATAAGACGGCCTCAAAAACACTTCGAATGTCATCCTGAACGAACGCGAAGGATCTAATATTAATAAAGATTATTCGTTTCTGGCGCTCTTCGGAATAACCCCATCCTGCTTTGTTCCTCAAGATAACCCCACCCAGTGGTCATGCTGAGTCCTTTGTTACGCTCAATGATGGCCTGACGGACTTTCACAGTGATCCTGTAGGTTTGCTTGTATAATACGGAAAGGAGTCTTGTAAAGAGGAAAAACGGCCCGGTATCGCGTCTCTGTGCTATCCGTCATAACTTTGACGACGATGCCGTCAATCGTGTTACCCTGTCAAATCCACACCTCTCCAACCGGAGCATGCGGATTATTTGCATGATCGCCCCGTTTTATTGTTAAAATATCAATAAAAATAAATATATTATCCCCGTCACCCCTCTTTCTCATGATCATGCACCGCCCGGAATAAAAATGTGCGGGGAGAAAAGTACTCAGGACTTTTCCTTAAAAAACACTATTTCCGTGATATTCACATGCCGATCATTGAAAATGACGGAAATTGTTTTCCGATCTGATTGCCATGCCGACTTGAGAACTTTATGAATGCCCGATATTCCTCCTGTTTCGAGAAATTTATCTCTCCTGCCCATGTTGGCACTCCCATTGCTAATAGAATGGCGACTGTAAATCATCTCCTGAAAAGGGATGATTCAAAAGATGCACGGATAAAAAACGACGGGAGGTGAGCGGGGGAATTCATAGCGGATGAAATATAAAAGCGTAGTAGAGCCATCATATAAAAACTTAAACCAAAAGAAGGAGGAAAAGAAATGATTCAGAAAATGCACAAAAAAGGACAGAAAGGTTTCACCCTGATCGAACTCATGATCGTCATCGCCATCATCGGTATCCTCGCGGCCATCGCCGTTCCGCAGTTCCTTCGTTACCGTGAGAGAGGCTACAATATTCAGGCCAGATCGGATGTGCGCCAGGCGTTCACGGCGGCGCAGGGGTATTTCTCCGAAGTTCCCACCGGTACGGTCGATGAAGCGTTGTTGGCCTCTAATGGCTATCAGAAGCACCCGGATGTGAACATAACAATTACTGATGGTACTGTAGCAGGCTTGAGTTTAACCACAGACCATGACCTTGGAACCGAAACGTATACCATTAATGCTTCGGGTGAGATTACTTCTGCGGCTAAGCCATAGTCGCCGTAACGGGCATCAGCCTCATTTGGTCGGTTGGGCGGAGGGTTTTTCCCTTCGCCCATTTTTTTATCAAACGGCCATTGAAGAGGTTACAGGTTCGCTTGCCGGAAAGAAAATTTCCTTTCGCCGGATAAAAGTCTAAAATTTGAAATGATTTGTTTTGTGTGGGAAAGAATCTTGCAGGTATTAAGCACAATATAAAAAGAGCCATTTATAAAATCGAGACAGGAAAGGCTATTCCTCATGGCGAATAAAAAGGCTTTGATTTTACTGGCCGTTTTCTTGAGTATTACACGGCGACAGGTTTCCATCGCCACAACTGACTTTGAGGATACGTAACGGATTGGATCAATCGGCGAGGCAGTATCGGGAAAAGCGCATTGTTCATTGGGATGGGGTGGCACGCGGGATGGACCGGTATGCCGGGGCAGGCGAATCCTATCATCGGCGACTGCGGGAAGTGTACCGGTTTGTCATTCCTCCGGGGCAAAAAGTGCTGGAAATCGGATGCGGCAACGGTGACTTGCTGGCGGCGCTTGAGCCCGGGAGAGGCGTGGGCGTTGATTTTTCTCCCGCAATGATCACGCTGGCCGAGAAAAGGCATCCCGTGCTGTGTTTCCTGTGCGCCGACATACACGATCTCGATATTGAAGAAACGTTCGATTTCATCATTCTTTCGGACCTGGTCAACGATCTGTGGGATGTGGAGGAGGCGCTGAAGAGAGTAAAGAAATTATGCCATCCTTCTTCCCGCCTGGTTTTCAACTCTTACAGCCGCCTTTGGGAAGTGCCGTTGTCTATGGTCAGAAGACTTGGCTTGGCCAAGCCGAATCTCTACCAGAACTGGCTGACCGTCCAGGATATCCGGGGGCTCCTCCATCTGGCGGATTTTGAGGTCATCCGCAACTGGGAAGAGGTCCTTTGCCCGTTGTCGCTTCCCGGCATAAGGACCTTCTTTAACCGTTACCTGGCCAAGATCTGGCCTTTCCGCTGGTTTCACCTCACCCATATAATCGTTGCCCGCCCGGCGGCGATTGCTCGAATGGATCAGTACGAACCAAAGGTCTCCGTTATTGTTCCCGCCCGGAATGAGGCGGGAAACATCGCCGAGATTATCCGCCGGATACCGGAGATGGGCGGCGGGAAGGAAATTGTCTTCGTCGAGGGGAATTCGACGGATGAAACATGGCAGGTTATTGAGGAGACGATAAAGAATACTCCGGAACGGGATTGCCGTGCCTTCAGGCAGCGCGGCAGTGGGAAAGGAGATGCGGTCCGCCTGGGATTCGAAAAGGCAAAGGGTGATATCCTCATGATCCTCGATGCCGATATGACAGTGCCGCCGGAAGATCTGCCCCGTTTCTATGATGTCCTGGTTTCGGGTAAGGGGGAATTCGTCAACGGTGTCCGCCTGGTATACCCCATGGAAAAAGAAGCCATGCGCTTTTTCAATCTCATCGGGAATAAATTCTTCAGTCTGGCATTTTCCTGGCTTCTGGGACAGCCGATCAAGGATACGCTCTGCGGAACGAAAGTGTTGTGGAAGAAGGATTATGAAAGGATCGCTGCCAATCGGAACTATTTCGGCGAGTTCGACCCTTTCGGGGACTTCGATCTCCTGTTCGGGGCGGCAAAACTGAATCTGAAAATTTGCGAGGTTCCTATCCGCTACCGTGAGAGGACCTATGGTGATACGAATATCTCCCGCTGGCGTCACGGCTGGCTTCTCTTGCGTATGGTGATTTTTGCCGTACGGCGGATTAAATTTTTTTAACTTTACGGATGGATTGAATGGACCCATTGTCGAGGGCAGATAGAGAGATAGACCACGGGATAAAGTTATCTTCCGGGGAGCCTGAAAATGTTTGGGGTTGGTCTACCGCCGCCGGGAAAATAAGAGCAAAACGGCGAGCGGAGTTGATTATGGGGGTGGTCCCCGTTAACCCGGACATGGTAATCTTGGAAATTGGTTGCGGAACGGGTCTTTTTACGGAGTTCTTCTGTCAATGGGGCACAAAGATTATTGCCGTTGATATATCGGGAGAGCTCCTGGAAAAGGCAAGGAGGAGAGAGCTGCCCCCGGACCAGGTCCGATTCATCGAAAAACGTTTTGAAGACTACCCGGGAGTGTCCTGTTTCGATGCCGTCATCGGGTCGTCCATTCTCCATCACCTTGATATGCAAAGTGCCGTTCGGGCTATTTTCCGCCTTCTGAAGCCGGGCGGCTTCATCAGTTTTGCCGAACCGAACATGCTGAACCCCCAGATCATGGTGCAGAAAAACATTCCTTACATCAAGGAGAAATTAGGCGATTCTCCGGACGAGACGGCATTTTTCCGCTGGAAACTTTCGAGACAATTGGAAGAAGCCGGATTCGGTGATGTCAGCGTCAAGCCGTTCGACTGGCTCCATCCGGCGACGCCTCGGGATTTTATTCCAGGCGTTGTAAAAATCGGCCGGGTATTGGAGAGGATCCCTTTTATCCGTGAACTGGCCGGTTCCCTTCATGTCGTTGCCAGACGTCCTCGTTAACGAACACCCTGCAGAGAGGACAGAATCTCGAACCGGTAGAAGAGAAATTAGAAAAAGCCGCTGAAAAGATATCGTATCAAGACCACACCTTGGATTTTTTGACACACAAAAGGGGAAAATCTCTTTTTCCAGAAGATACCGGGGGAATCACCCCCTTACTCTAGTTTGAAGAGGCCAGAAAATGTTGAATGATTGTAAATATCAGGTGCCCGCCGTCGTCATTTCCCTGATTGTCCTTGTCCTTGTTTGCTACTGGCCTGTCCAGCAGGCGGAATTTGTATACTATGACGATGTTTCTTACATTATGGATAATGCCTGGATCAAGCATGGCCTGACATGGGAAAGCCTTAAAAAGGCCTTCACCGATATCGATACGGGTTATTGGCATCCCCTGGCCTGGTTATCCCACATGCTGGACTGGCAGCTCTTCAGGGCGAATCCGGCGGGACATCTCTGGAACAACGTCATCCTGCACATGATCAATGTCCTTCTGCTCTTCTGGTTATTTTATAAAATCACCCGTGATTTCTGGAAGGGCTCATTTGTTGCCCTCCTGTTTGCCATCCACCCCTTGAATGTTGAATCGGTAGCCTGGATCGCGGAGCGCAAGAATGTCCTTTCCACCACTTTCTGGTTCCTGACCATGGCGGCCTATGTGTTTTATGCAGAAAAACCGACAATCCGTCGTTATCTCCTGGTCCTTATGTCCTTTATCCTCGGACTCATGGTAAAACCCATGCTGGTCACGCTTCCCTGTGTGCTCTTGCTCCTTGATTACTGGCCTCTTGGCAGACTCCGGAGCTCCCGGAAGGCGGATCATGTTCAGCCCGGAAGTCCATTCATCGAATCAGGAGCTGATTCGACCCCCCAATGGACATTCGGTCGCCTTGTTTTGGAAAAGATTCCCCTGTTGTTTTTTTCCGTTTTGCTAAGCTTGGGGACTTTTCTGGCGGCCAGGTATTATGGAGCTGTTGTCAGTCTCAGTTCCTTGCCAGTGAGTTCACGACTGATTCACTGCGTCAATTCCTATGTGACGTATATTAGAAAACTGTTCTGGCCTACGGACCTGGCGATTTTCTATCCCATGACGGAGGTCTCTTTCGATATCCAGTTTATCTGTTCCGCCTTGCTTATCACCGGAGTGAGTCTTTTTGTTTTAAGAAACATCAAACGTTATCCCTTTCTGTTTGTGGGGTGGTTCTGGTTTCTCGGGACCCTCTTCCCCGTTAGCGGCCTGGTTCAGGCGGGGGCGCAGGCCATGGCGGACCGGTACGCCTACGTACCCTTTATCGGACTGTTCATCATGCTGGCCTGGGGCGTTCCGGAGGTCATGCGCAATAGACAGTATGAAAAATGGATTTACGGTTTTACAGCAGTGATCCTCATCGTCAGTTTGACATACATGACCAGAATCCAGGTTTCTTACTGGAATAACAGCATCTCCCTGTACGAACATGCGCTGAAGGTCACCAGGGAGAGCGATCTTGTCCACAACAATCTTGGCTTTGGCCTTGTTATGAAGGGTCGGGTTAAAGAAGCTTTTGAACATTTTCAGGCATCATTGAGGATTAATCCCCGGAACTCTAGTGCTTACAATAACATCGGCATGATTTTATGGGAATGGGGGCGCTATGATGAAGCGAAGACCCATTTTTACTCGGCTCTACGCATAAAACCGGACCATTTCATTGCATGGAATAATCTTGCCATCGTTTTGGCGGAACAGGGAAAGGTGAAGGAAGCGCAACTTCTTCTGACAGAGCTGTTGAGGAGAAAACCCGATGACTACAGAGCGCTTTATAGGATGGGTCTTATATACAGTCAAAAAGGAAATTATCATACCGCAATGGAATATTATCGAAAGGTCTTGGGGCTGCGTGTAGATGATGCGCAAACCCATAACAACCTTGGTTTTGCCCTGGCCCAGACCGGGAAGCTGAAGGAAGCTGTCTATCATTTTACGGAGGCGTTAAAAATTAACCCTCAATTAAAAGAGGCGGAAAATAATTTATCCCTGGTCAATCAATTAATCAGAAAGAAATAAATGCACCCCTGAGAAATAAAAACCATTTCCGATAGCAGAAGAAATCTTCAATCCTGTGTTACAGGAAGCGGAGTGGCTCCCGTATCTAATCGACTTAGTGGTATTCCGGAGATCCTTCTTGTCTGTCTTTCGTCTTGACCATCATGACCGTCGGTCATATAATGACCAAAATTCAAGATTGTTGACCTCGTGAGGTAATGGGGTCAAATCTTTATTCTTGACATTTGACGACGCCGGAGACGGTTTTCGTGTCCAGCTAATCCGTTCCGGTGGCATGATTTTGTTGCGGAGTGACGTTGGTGGGAATCGAGGAGCGGAAAAAACGGGAGAAGGAGGAGCGCCGGGACCTGATTCTCCGGACGGCGAAGCGGCTTTTCTTCGATGAGGGGTTCCAGTCCGTGACCGTGGAGAAAATCGCCCGGGAGGCGGAGCTGGCCAAGGGATCGATTTACCTCCATTTCCGCGGGAAGGAAGAGATTTACACCCAGATTCTGCTTCAGGATATTGACGCCTTTTATCAACAAATCACCTCGCTGGTATCAGAAAGGACTTCGTCGGAGTCGAGGCTTGTCCGCCTGGCCCATATCTATGCGGCCCTTTTCCTCCGGGATCGCGAGTTGTTCCGGATTCTGATGAATTTCCAGCTCTACCCGGATCGCCTGAATCTTCCCGACGATCTGCATCGGCGCTTGATCGCCTCCATGAAAAAAAACGTCGACGTGGTTGAAAAAATCTTCGCACAGGGGGGACAGGCAGGTGAATTCAATTCCAGGATGGCCTCTTTCTACTGCCGAAACGCCTTCTGGGGGATGTTGAACGGTATCATCAGCCATTATCTTTATTCCGCATCCGAAGAAAAAAGAGGCGAAATGATCCGCTCCACCCTGGATGCAGGGCTGGATGTCTTCATGAAAGGAATGAAATAGTCCTCTTCAGCCGAAATGACATTTTTCGGCATGATGACACAATTTCGTAAGTCGAAAGGGTTTAGCGACATTTCGGAAGGAGGATGCCATGAATAATTCACTGGTCAACAAGCGGGATCAGCAGTTTGTCCTGTTCGAGCAAATCGATATCGAGACGCTTTTAAACAGCGGCGCATTCTCCGGTTTGACCCGGGAAGATATCCTGATGGTGCAGGACGAAGCGGAAAAGATGGCCCTCCACGTGTTCCTTCCCGCCTATGCCGAAGGCGATCGTGTGGGATGCATCTTTGAAAACGGTCAGGTGCGTGTTCCTCCGTGTTTCCACGATGCTTTCCGGAAATTTGCCGAAAACGGCTGGCTTTGTCCCTCGAAGTGTGTGGAGGTCGGCGGCCAGAGTTTGCCCATTTCTGTTGTCATCGCCAATATGGAATTCTTTTATGCCGCTAATTTCCCGCTCCTCACCTATCCGGGGCTGACGGCGGGGGCGGCCGGCCTGATCGAACGCTTTGGCACAGAGGAACAGAAAAAACGCTATATGTACCGGATGTATGCGGGTGAATGGACGGGGACCATGTGCCTGACGGAGGCGAACGCCGGGACGGATGTCGGCGCCCTGCGGACACGGGCGTTGCGCCTGCCCGACGGGACCTTTCTCATCAGAGGGACCAAGTGTTTCATTACCGGTGGGGATCACGACATCACGCCCAATATCATCCACATCGTCCTGGCCCGCATAGAAGGAGATCCACCCGGGACGGAGGGGCTTTCGGTTTTTATTGTTCCCAAGCTCCGTGTTCTGGAAGACGGTGGGCTTGGCGAGGGGAACGATGTCCGGACGGGGAACGTGGAGCACAAGATGGGAATCCGCGGTTCGGCGACGTGCACCCTGAATTTCGGAGACCACGAGAATTGTATCGGCGAACTCCTCGGGAAAGAGCGGGAGGGTATCCATGTGATGTTCAACCTCATGAACGAGGCGCGTCTCGAAGTCGGCATGCAGGGCCTGGGGCACGCGACGGCCGCCTATGAACACGCCGTTTGCTATGCCAGGGAACGCATTCAGAGCGCCCCCGTCTGGGAAATGCACAATCCGGAAGCCAAGGCCATCCCCATCATTGGTCATCCGGATGTCAGGCGGAATCTCCTTTGGATGAAAGCGCACGTGGAGGGTATGCGGGCCATGAATTGCTTTGTGGCCTACTGCATGGATATGGCTGTGGTGGCCGGGACCGGGCAGGAAAGGGAGGACTGGCAGGGGCTGGTTGAACTGTTGATCCCGGTCTGCAAGGCCTATTGTTCCGATACGGGGCTCCAGGTTTGCTCAAAAGCGATTGATATTTATGGCGGCTATGGTTATTGTTCCGAATATCCCGTCGAACAGTACATGAGAGATTGCAAGATTTCGTCGATCTACGAAGGAACCAACGGAGTTCAGGCCCTGGATCTGGTGGGAAGAAAACTTGCCCAGAGAAACGGGGCCAATGTTGGAAATCTCTTTGGCCGTATCGCCGAGACGGTGGAAAAAGTGGGGGACGCTCCCGCTCTCCGGAAATATGCATCCCCCCTGGGGGAGGCCCTCCAAGGGCTTCAAGAAACAACCTTCGGGTTAGCCGCCCTGGCCAAGACCGCGGGCTTTTTGATTCCCGTTCTTTATGCGTCGCCCTACCTCAAAATAATGGGTGATGTTCTGTTGGGACACTTCCTTTTCGAAGGGGCAATCATCGCCTGCCGGAGGCTCGAAGAAATTTACCGGGAAGAGAGTGTTGAAGATTTGCCGGGTAGACAGAGGGCCCTGGTGCACACGAACGCCGATGTGGCTTTTTACCAGGGCAAGATCGCCGCGGCGAAGTTTTTTGCCAATGATGTCCTGATAACGGTGAAGGGGCGCTGCGACGCCATCCGCATGGCGGAGCGGGCGCCTTTGGAGATGGCGGACGAATCATTCACTTCTTAATTGTATTCTTCTGAAGCATTGTACATAGGACTTGTAAAAAAAGCGACCCTTCGCTCAGGTTGACAGAAATGGTAAGTTTGTGGGGTCGTGAATAGAAAATAAGGTCATTCTGAAAAGCGAAGCGACGAATAATCTATCGTAATTTACAGATATTATTGAACTATCCTTAAAGAGGAGATCGACATGCCTTATGAGATTAAGACGGCGGCCGTGCTGGGTGCCGGCGTCATGGGAGCGGCGATTGCCGCTCATCTGACGAACGCAGGCATTGATTGCGTCCTTCTGGACATCCTGCCCCCGGAGCTGACGGAGGAGGATAAGCGGAAAGGCTGGACCGAGGCCACGCCCGAATGGCGGAACCGCTTTGCCGCGGGCGGTCTCGCCCAGGCGCTCAAGGCCCGGCCGGCGGCCTTTTACACGAAGAAAAACGCCGCCCGTATCCGGACCGGGAACTTTGAAGACCACCTGTTCTGGCTGAAAGAGGTGGACTGGGTGATCGAAGCGGTGATTGAAGATCTGGAGATCAAGCAGAATCTGCTCTCGCGGATCGAAGGCCACATCAAGCCGACCTGCATCGTTTCGACGAACACCTCCGGTCTTCCCGTCCAAGACATTATTGCCCGGGCCGGGTCTTCCCTGAAGTCGAGGTTTGTCTGTACCCATTTCTTCAATCCCCCGCGGTACATGAAACTCCTGGAAGTCATCCCCTGTGCGGAAACACTTCCCGAGGTTCTCGATTTTATGGTGAAATTCTGCGAGGACGTTTTAGGGAAAGGGGTCGTGGTCTGCAAGGACGTACCGAATTTCATCGGCAACCGCATCGGGGTTTTTGATATCGCCAATGCCGTGCACCTGATGATCGAAAAGGACATGACTATCGAGGAGGTGGACACGATCGTTGGAAAGGAGCTTGGGCGGCCCGGGACGGCCCTTTTCGGCACCGTCGATCTGGTCGGCCTGGATACGGCCATGCATGTGATGACTCACCTGTACGAAGCGGCGGCGGACGACGAGATGCGCGACCTGTACCGGCCGGTGGATTTTCTCGGGGCCATGGTCGGACAGAAACTCCTGGGGAATAAAACCGGCCGCGGATTTTACCGGAGATCGAAAGACACAAAAGGGGAAAAGACCAAGGAAGTTCTCGATTACAAGACGATGGCCTATGTGCCGCTGGTCAAGCCCCGGTTTCCGTCACTGGGGGCGGCGAAGAAGACCGGCGATTCCGCCGCCAAGGCCCGGGCGCTTTTTTACGGGGAGGACCGTGCCGGGGAATTCGTCCGGGAGTATCTCTGCAACAACTTCATCTACGCCGCCAACCGCATCCCCGAGATCTGCGATACCCTGCCCGCCGTCGACCGGGCCATGAAGTGGGGTTACAACCACCAGCTGGGGCCATTCGAAATGTGGGACGCCGTCGGCCTCGAAGCGTCTCTTGCGGTCATGGAGAAGCTGAACAAGGCGGTTCCGGACAAGATCCGGGAAATGGTGCGAAGGGGTTGCCGGTCGTTTTACGACAAGCGGGAAGACGGCCTGTATTTTTATGATTTCACAACGAAGGATTATGTCCGGATGGCGGAACACCCCCGGATGATTCTCCTGCCCTCCCTGAAGGAAAGAAACCGGGTCGTCCTGCAGAACGAGTCGGCCAGTCTCATCGACATCGGAGAAGGGGTTGCCTGCCTGGAATTTCATACCAAGATGAATGTCCTGGACGACCTGGTGATCGAACTGATTTTCGAGAGCTGCGATCGCGTCGAAAAGGATTTTCTTGGCATGGTCATCGGCAACCACGGCAGCAATTTTTCCGCGGGGGCAAATGTTTACAAGGTGCTGATGGCCATCCAGATGGGGCACTGGGATGTTCTGGAATCTCTTGTCGGCGCTTTTCAGCAGGCGAACATGCGCATGAAGTATCTTTCGAAACCTGTCGTTGCCGCCCCCGCAGGACTGACGCTGGGCGGGGGCTGCGAGATCTGCCTGCATGCGGCGGCCTGCCGTCCCCTGGGTGAAACGTATATCGGTCTCGTCGAGGCCGGAATTGGGGTCATCCCCGCCGGCGGTGGGACGAAGGAACTCATGGTCCGGATTGCCGGCGAGATCTATCCTGACGTGGTGGAAGCGGGTCTGAATCTTCAGCAGTTTTATGCGAAGATTTTCGAGACAATCGCCATGGCCAAGGTGGCGACCAGCGCCGTCGAGGGAAAAGAACTGGGTTATTTCCGCCGGAGCGACCGCATCAGCATGAACCGGGATCAGCAGCTCTGGGACGCCCGGGAAGTCGTCCTCGGCCTGTCCCGTTTTTACCGGAAACCGGAGCCGGCACTGATCCCCGTCATGGGAGAAAACCTGAGGGGGATTGCCACGGCGATTCTATATAACATGCGCCACGGAAATTACATTTCCGACTATGACGTCCATGTTTCCAAGAAACTCGTCCATGTCCTCTCCGGCGGGGATTGCGCCGAGGGAACCTTCGTTATGGAACAGGAGATTCTCGACCTGGAGCGGGAGGCCTTCATGAGTCTCTGCGGCGAGGCGAAGACGCAGGACCGGATGATGCATATCCTGAACACGGGAAAACCCCTGAGGAATTAAGGAGGAACACCATGAACGACGCAGTGATCATCGAAGCGGTCAGAAGTCCCGGTGGCCGTTACAAGCGGGGGGGGCTGGCGACAACAAGAGGGGACGAGATCGGCATGCAGGTTCTGCGGGGTCTTCTCGCCCGGGTTCCCCAGGTGAATCCCGAGGATATCGACGACGTGATCGTCGGCTGCGCTTTCCCGGAAGCGGAAACGGGGATGAACCTGGGCCGGGTGCTGGCCCTGGGGATCGGTCTGCCGGTGACGACGGCGGGGATGACGGTCAATCGCCTGTGTTCGTCCGGTCTGCAGTCGATCGCCGATGCGACGGCCAGGATCAATGCCGGCTGGGCCGAGGTGATCGTCGCGGGCGGCGTGGAAACGATGTCCCACATTCCCATGGGCGGCGCCATTTTTCGGCCCCACCCGGATTGGGGTGATCTGCCGAACACCTTCGTGTCCATGGGGGTGACGGCGGAGAACGTGGCTGAAGATTATGCCATTTCGCGGGAAGATCAGGACCACTTCGGCCTGGAAAGTCACCGGCGGGCTCATGAAGCGATTCAAGCGGGGAAATTCAAGGAGGAAATCATCCCCCTCGAGGGTTGGCACTATGGGCGGGATAAACGGGGGCGACGGATCATTGAAAAAAAGCCTTTCGACACGGATGAAGGGGTGCGCTGGCCCCTGTCCCTGGAGGAACTGTCAAAGCTGAAATCCCCCTTTCGGGAAGGAGGCGTCGTGACGGCGGGAAATTCTTCCCAGATGACCGACGGCGCCGCTTTTGCCCTGGTGATGAGCCACCGGAAGGCCGACGCCCTGGGGCTGGTCCCGTGGGCAAGGCTCACCCATTATGCCGTGATCGGCTGCCGTCCCGAGGAAATGGGGGTCGGCCCCGCCTATGCCATTCCCAGGGTGCTGGACCAGGCGGGGCTTTCCACCGCGGATATCGACGTGTTCGAGATCAACGAGGCTTTTGCCTCCCAGGCGCTTTACTGTATCCGGAAGATCGGGATCGAAGACCGGTTGAATGCGGGGGATGTCAACCCGAACGGGGGCGCCATCGCCCTGGGGCATCCCCTGGGGGCGACGGGTGCGAAACTGACGGCCCAGTTGCTACACGAGATGAAACGGCGCGGGTCGAAACGGGGGATTGTTTCCATGTGCATCGGCGGGGGGATGGGGGCCGCAGCCATTTTTGAGACAGTTTAGAAAGGGGTCAAATCTTTAATCTTGACATTTGGGGAAGGTGGAGAAGGTGTCTCCGAGGATTCCGCCGAATTTCCGGGACGGGATAGCGAACGGACAGCGTACAAGGTGCGTTTGGTATAAAATTCAGTCTATTCAAAAAATTAACGATCCCGGTTTTCGCCTTACGAAGACATAATTTGTGTAATTAAGTATCATGTTCCCGGGGGGGGTGGGCATGGCTGATTGAGTATTCTATTCAGGCGGGTGGGGTTTCCCTACAGCCTGTTTTCATTAAACATCGGGGGAACTCAAGAATGGTAGGTCAAGCCCGGCTGATCCGATTGTGTTCGCTGTCGTGTTACGGGTAGTCGATCACCCCGGCACGCAGGACGACAGGCGGCATCCGGGTGATGTCCAGAATTGTCGAACCCTTTCCTCCGGGCGTTTCTCCGCCGTCGATAATCAAATCCAGATCATCACCGATGTTTTCCAGGACCTCCCGGGCGGTGATACACTCCTTCTGTCCCGAACGGTTGGCGCTTGTTGACGTGAGTGGACTCGCAAGCTGCCGGGACAGAAGACGGGCGATGGGGTGACTCGATATGCGGATACCGATTTTACCCGTTCCCGCCGTGAGACGGGATGGAATGGCGGGCGCAGCCGAAAAGATCAGGGTCAGGGGACCGGGCCAGAAACGTCCGATCAGATCCCGGCCGACGACCGGGATCTCCGTGACAACCTGGTCCAGATCGGATGCATCGCCGATGATGACGGGAATCGGATTTCGGAAATCCCTTCCCTTGACCGTGAACAGCCGCTCAACGGCCTTCTCGTTTTTCGCGTCCACACCCAGACCGTAAAACGTCTCCGTGGGGTAGGCGATGAGGCCTCCATTCTTCAGGATTTTTACGGCCCGCTCGAGAAGATCCGTTTCCGGATCGGCCGGATCGATTTTCAGGATGTCGGCCATGATCCGCTAGGGTGCCTGGAGCGTCGTCAGGTTTTCGTGTTTTCTTTCCACGTCGGAGGCCAGCTGTTCGATGTAGGCGTCGAGCTTTTTCTTCAGTTCCCGGTCCTCCAGGGCCAGAATACGCACGGCCATCAGGGCAGCGTTCTTGGCGCCACCCTTGCCGATGGCCATGGTCGCAACGGGAATCCCTCCCGGCATCTGGACCGTGGACAACAGAGCGTCCATTCCTCTCAGAGGCGTGGAATCGATGGGTACCCCGATCACCGGTAGAGAAGTCTGGGAGGCGATGATCCCCGCCAGGTGGGCCGCCGCGCCGGCGCCGACAATAATGATCTTGACGCCCCTTCCGGCAGCCCCTTTGGCAAAATTCGTTGTCCTTTCGGGAGCGCGGTGGGCCGAAGTCAGATAAACTTCGTAGGGAACCTCAAATTCCCGGAGGATGTTGACCGCCTCCGCCATAATAGGGGCATCGGAATCGCTGCCCATGGCGACGCTGACAAGAATTTCTCTGTTTTCCTTCATAGCAACCCCTTCATCTTCTGGTGTTTGAGATGCCTTTCCCCCGTGGAAAGAATCTCGACGTTAAATACGGCCAGTTCCCGGGCGAAATCCACGATACCTTTTTTTATCCATTACACTGATCAACACCCTCTTGATGACATTCATGTGCGCATGATTTCCTCAGCTTGTTGACATGATTCTATTCAAATTCAGCCCCGGATCCGGTTCATGTGCTGCACTCTTTTTTCGATCAGGGTTGCCGTTCCGATGTCCGGACGGTGCGCAACCGGCCCGGAAATGGCCGAAACGGCGTCTTCCGCAATTTTTTCGGCTTCAGCGAGAGTCTCGGCGATGCCGACGACGCCGATAGCCCGGGAAGACGTCATATAGAGGCCGTCGGCTTTCCTGTCCACCGACGAATAGTACAGCCTGGCCCGGCCGACGTCTCCCACTTCAATCCGGGATGAGGTGGACCCCGCATCGGGGTGATCTTTCGGGAGGCCGTAGCCCCGGGGGACGATGTATTTACAGACGGTGGCCTTTCTTTCGAATTCGACGGAAAGGCGATCCAGGGTGCCGTCGATGACGGCCCGGCAGAGGTCGATGAAATCCGTTTTTAAAAGGGGCAGCACATTCATGGCCTCGGGGTCTCCGAAACGGGCGTTATACTCCAGGAGTTTTACACCGTCCCGGGTGGCCATAAAACCTCCGTACATGATGCCCTTGTAGGGTTCTCCCGTTTCCCGGAAGATGGCTTCCGCAACCTTTCTCGTAATGGCCAGTCCCTCGGCGATATCTTCCACTTTCAGAAAAGGAAGCAGGTGGTTCCTGTCCGAGTAGGATCCCATCCCGCCGGTGTTCGGTCCCTTGTCGTCCACAAACCGGCGTTTGTGATCCTGGACGGGGGGGGTGGCAATGACGGTCCGGCCGTCTGAAATGCACTGCAGGGAGAATTCCTCCCCTTCCATTTTTTCCTCGATGGTTAAAGAGGGATGTTCCCGGAGAATTTCTTCACAGAGGGAAAGGGCCTCGGCTTTGTTCGCAAAATGGTCGCCCTGAACCATGACCCCTTTGCCGCCGGTCAGGCCGTCGGGTTTCAGGACGATTCCCTCCAGCGTATCCAGGAAGGCTTCGATCCCGGCGAAGGACGTAAAATTCTGAAAGCGGGGATTGCCGGGGATGCCATATTTTTTGACCAGATCCCGGGTGAACGATTTGGATGTTTCCAGGCGGGAAAGACTTCGGGTCGGACCGACCGCAGGGATTCCCGCTTCCTTCAGGGCATCCACCACGCCCCGATCCAGAGGGTCTTCGGGTCCGATGACGGCAAAATCCACCGACCATGCACGGGCTTTGGCGCAGATGGTTTCGAGATCGCCGTAACTGCCGAGTTCGTGGTTCTTGCAGAGGCCGGCGATGCCGGGATTGTTGCTTTTCATGAAGGCGTAAAGGGCGGGTTGATAACGGGAACGAACAACAGCTTCGGCAAGGGCGTGTTCCCGGGCCCCGTTTCCGATCAGCAGAACATTCATCTTTATTTCTCCTTGTGGATCGTGCGGCTTCCCTGTTATGCCGACGCCTTTTTTCCCCTGAAGCCGGAGACGCGCGGTGTTGCGGGAGAAGGGGACACGCGGTACAGGGGGCTTGGGACCTCTCAGGATCGTTGGATCGCGTCGGCGGAAAATCGAAAGGAGCACAAAAAATATCGCATCCTACATATCGAAAAAGGGGAACGGAGTCAAATAAATTGGTGCGCGGAATTCTCCAAACCGGGCGAAGGACACGAGGGACCATGGTCATGATTTCCCAGCCCTTGCTTATATCACCTAATAAATTCCACATTCTTGACAGGTGTCGCGTTAACTGATAGAGCCCCAGATGAAAAAGAACGCAGGTTGAAAACGGGTATTATTCCGGCTCGGAATTTCGGTTCCGGCGGAATGTCTATTTTGATTCAGGAAAAAGAGAATGATGGAAATCAGGCATAATCCTTTGCGAACCCTGATCCTGGCGGCGGGGAAGGGCACGCGGATGGGTTCGGATCTGGCCAAGGTGCTTCACCGGATCCACGGCAGGCCGCTTCTGGAGTATGTTGTTGAAGTGGCCGAGGCGGTAGGATCGGAGAAGATCGTGGTCATCGTCGGCCACCAGGCGGATGTGGTAAGGGAAACCTTTGCCGGCCGGGGGTTTGTTTTTGTCGATCAGCGAGAGCAACTGGGCACGGGGCATGCGGTCCTCCAGGCGCGACAGGCCTTTGCCGGCTATGATGGCGACGTGTTGATTCTCTGCGGGGATGTTCCCCTCCTTCCCCCGGGCACGGTTCGCCGCCTGCTGGATGAGCACGCCAGAGCCGGTGCGATGGTTTCCGTCCTGACGGCCCTGCTGGATAACCCGAAAGGCTACGGCAGAATTGTCAAGGACGATGAGGGAACCCTCCTCCGAATTGTGGAAGAACGCGATGCCACCGAGGAAGAGCGGAAAATCCGGGAGATCAATTCCGGTATTTACCTGTCGGGCGCCCCCTTTCTCTTCGACGCCGTTTCCCGGATCACCAACCGAAACGACCAGAAAGAATATTATCTGACGGATATTGTGGAAATAGCCCAACGCGGGGGATTGCTCGTCCATGCCTGCCTGGCGGAGGATGCCCGGTCCGTGATGGGAATCAACACCCCTGAGGAGCTGCAAAAAGCCGAAGAAATTCGGGATTTGTTGGAAGGACGATCGGGTTGTTGAAGATCGGGAACCTGGAAAAGGAATGTCGCCTTTTTTTGGCGCCCATGGCGGGAATCACGAATCTGCCCTTCCGGACCGTTGCCAGGGAATTCGGATGCGATCTCGCCTTCACGGAGATGATCAGCGCCATGGGTCTTGTGCGCGGTGCGGTCAAGAGTCATCGTTACCTTGATTCGACTCCGGAGGACCGACCTCTGGGGGTGCAGCTTTTCGGTACCGATCCGGACGTGATGGCCGAAGCGGCGAAAATTGTGACGGGATGCGGTGCGGACTGGATCGATATCAATATGGGTTGCCCGGTTCGGAAGGTTGTCAAAAACGGAGCCGGGGCGGCCTTGCTGAAGACACCCGAAAGGATTCGGGACATCCTGCGCGCGGTCAGGCCGGTGGTCCGGGTGCCTTTGACCGTCAAGATTCGTGCCGGTTGGAGCCGGGGCGCCGTCAATGCGCCGGAGATTGCCGTCATGGCCCAGGATCTTGGCGTGGATGCTGTGGTTGTCCATGCCCGGACGGCCGACCAGGGTTTCTCCGGCGAGGCCGACTGGCGGATCATCGGCCGGGTGAAGGAGAAGCTGACCATTCCCGTGGTGGGAAACGGCGATATCCGAAATGCCTCCGATGCGCTGAAGATGATGAATATCTCCGGGTGTGACGGCATCATGGTGGGGCGAGGGGCTCTGGGGTACCCCTGGGTTTTTCGGGAGATTGCTGCTGCCCTGACAGGAAAGACCGTTCCCGGTACGCCAACGCTTGGGGAGCGGCGTGCTATCATTTGTGCCCACTTGAAAAGAGAGGTGGCCTACGCGGGAGAGAAAGCGGGATACCTCGGTTTTCGCAAGCATCTCCTGTGGTATACCAGGGGCCTCAGAGGCGGCGCCCGATTCCGTCATGCCGCATCAAACTTGGTATCGGCCGGACAGATGTGGGAAGCCTTCGATTTGTTCCTTTCCGAAGAGGATAACCGCCTGGAATGAGAAGGGGAAATATTGCCTTGACTTTTAGGGGGGGCGAAGGCATAATCGGGCCGAAATTACGATGGAATCACCATATAAAAGATCAAGCGAGGGGAGACGGTGGAAATAACAAAGTTTGCAGATCTTGAAGAAAAGATTAAAAATATTTTAGTGGCTTATGGGGAATTGAAAGCGAAAAATCAGAAACTTGAGGAGCAGTTAAAAAATAAAGATTTAGAGCTACAGGAGACATACAATAAAATAAGGGGATTAGACGAGGAGAGGGATACGATTCGGTCAAAGGTGGATTCGCTTTTGGATTTGCTTCAGGATATTAATGCGGCTCAGTAAATCTTGAGGTTGTCTTATTGAAGAGAAGCTTTCATATCGAAATACTGGGGCAAAAGTTAACGGTATTAAGCGATTCTGATGAGAAGGCTGTTGCAGGGGTTGTCCAGTATGTGAACGACAAGGTGGCGGAAATCAGCAAGGGGGGAAGCAACTTGAATACCTTGGCGATTGCGGTCTTAGTTGCCTTAAATATTACGGACGAGTTATTTAAAGCCAAAGGAGAGAATGATCTAATTAGTCAGCAACTGGAAAACAAAACCCAGGAGTTAATTAACCTGATTGACAGAGTTGATTGTTAGGTAAACGATCCCCTGCGATGTGCGTGATTAACAGTCGTTTTTTGAGCCAACACCTTAGAACCGGGAACCTTTCCGTTTTTGCCGTGTGCATGGCTGCGTAAATCCCAATTCAGGGTAGCAGAAAGCCTGAAGCCAAGACATAGGTGCCCACTTGGTCCCAAGGTTCAAAAAAGGTAGTTAACACGGCATTAGCGGGGGTTAAATTTTTCCGACCGCCCCAAACCTGCTCCAAAGACAACCCTTTCCTGACCGGATGGCGCGTTTCCTTGCCCATATCCAGGATTCCCTTAGACAAACCTGTCGTCTCCTTCAGACAAACCCGGAAGGGAGGTATATATACATTGTTAGGTAACGGATTGATAATATTAATTGTTTTTGGATCCATCGCCATCGGCGTGGTTCTGGGATATCTGTTTCAGGTCAGGATGGCCAAAAAGAAACTGGAATCTTCGGAGAGCTTGGCCGACCGGATTGTGGATGAGGCGAAGAAAGAGGCCGAAACCATCAAGAAGGAAGCGATTTTGCAGGCCAAGGAGACTCTGTTCCGGGCCAAGTCCGAATTCGAGAAGGAAACGAAGGAAGGCAAGGCGGAGTTCGAAGCCCTCGAGAAAAAGCTTCGGGCGAAGGAAGAAAGCCTGGATAAAAAGGCGGATCAGTTGGGTCAGAGGGAATCCAGCCTGGAAAATCGGGAGAGAAGTTTCGCCGGGAAAGAGGCCCAAGTCAGCGAAAAGAATGAGAAACTGTCACGGCTGATCGAGGAGCAGAAGGAAAATCTCGAAAAAGTCGCCGGCCTTTCTTCCGAGGAAGCCAAGACGCAGTTGATCCAGGCCATTGAGAGCGATGCCAAGAAAGATGCGGCAGCCCTGGTTCGTAAGATCGAGGAAGAAGCAAAGAATGCGGCGGAAAAGAAATCCAGGGAGATCATCGCTTATGCGGTACAGCGTTACGCCAGTGATCACGTGGCAGAAAATACCGTCTCCGTGGTGAGTCTTCCCAACGACGAGATGAAGGGGCGCATTATCGGCCGGGAAGGGCGGAATATCCGGGCCATCGAAGCGGCGACGGGTATCGACCTGATCGTGGACGATACCCCGGAAGCTGTTGTGTTGTCGAGTTTCGATCCCATCCGCCGGGAGGTGGCGAGGCTTTCCCTCGAGCGCCTTATCGCCGACGGCCGGATTCATCCCGGTCGTATCGAGGATATCGTCAAAAAGGTCCGGACTGAGGTCGACACGATTATCCGTGAGACGGGGGAAAGAACGTCCTTTGATGTCGGCGTCCACGATATTCATCCGGAGATCGTCTATCTGCTGGGCAGCCTGAAGTACCGGACCAGCTATTCCCAGAATGTGCTGCAGCATTCCGTCGATGTCGCCTATCTTACGGGAATGATGGCGGCGGAATTGAAAATGAATGTTAAAGAAGCGAAACGGGCCGGTTTGTTGCACGATATCGGCAAGGCCATCGATCATAAGATCGAGGGGCCTCATGCGACCATCGGTGCCGATTACGCCAAACGGTTCGGCGAGTCAGCCCGGATCGTCCAGGCGATTGCCACCCATCACGATGATGGCAGGACCAATACGCTACTGGGGGTGCTCGTGCAGGCAGCCGATACCCTGTCCGCCGCGAGACCGGGCGCAAGACGGGAAATGCTTGAATCCTATGTGAAACGTCTGGAAGAACTGGAAACGATTGCCAAGTCCTTCAGCGGCGTGGACAAGTGTTTCGCCATTCAGGCGGGCCGGGAAATCCGCATCCTTGTGGAGAACGAAAAGATTTCCGATAACGATGCCGTCATGCTCTGCCGGGACATCATCAAGAAGATCGAGGAAGATCTGACCTACCCCGGACAGATCAAGGTGACTGTTATCAGGGAGACACGCGTTTCCGATTATGCCAAGTAAATGGAGTATCGCTTCGCTGATGCGGAGAAGCGGGGAACATCATGAAAATACTTTTTATCGGCGACATCGTGGGGAAACCGGGGCGAAGGGCTGTGCGGGAACTCCTGCCGGAGATCGTCAAGGATCACGACGTCGATTTTATCATTGCCAACTGTGAAAACGCTGCGGCCGGATTCGGCGTCACGAAAGACATCGTGGAGGAGTTGTTCCGTTACAATATTGATGTCTTAACCTCCGGCAATCACATCTGGGATAAAAAGGAAGTGGTGGATTTTCTCGAAGATTATGAAAATCTGCTGCGGCCGGCCAATTATCCTGATCCGAACCCCGGCTGGGGCACCGTGGTAATGCCCGCCGTTTCCGGAGAAAATATCGGAGTGATCAACCTGGAGGGACGCGTATTCATGCGGCCCCTCGATTGTCCTTTCAAAAAAGCCAAAGAAGAAACGGAAAAACTGAAAACCCGGGCAAAAATCATTTTCGTGGATATGCATGCCGAGGCGACGTCTGAGAAGAGGGCTCTGGGCTG
>Ga0302246_1001019_pt1 | contig 21388 bp, 15 predicted proteins | sample AAG_UR_Trp_MG_FD_193533 | JGI IMG/M metagenome (GOLD analysis project Ga0302246, IMG submission 193533) | Enriched activated sludge microbial communities from anaerobic digester in WTTP, New Holstein, Wisconsin, United States - AAG_UR_Trp | ecosystem: Engineered > Bioreactor > Anaerobic >...
GGTTTCCCTCCGTGATCCCTATGCGCTCGGGCGCTGTCCCCGATATAAAGATGATGTTGTTTCTTATCAACGGGGCGGCGTTGAATATGCGGATTCCATACGAGCCGGTGTCCGCCGTGCCGCCGTCGATCGTGTTGTTGAATATGTGCGCGTCCGAGTTGGAAGCGAGGTCGATTCCGTATGAATAATCCGTGTCCGTACCGCCGCCTCCCCGGATTGTATTGTTGATGATTTTAATGGGCGAGTTGATCGCGTATATGCCGATAGAGATCACGGTGCCGTATCCCGCCCGTATGTCATTGCCCACTAGAGAGAAACTGTTATCTTCGCTTCGAACTCCATAACTGTCTTTCGCTGCTCCGCCCGCAATGGTGTTATAACCGATTCCCGGGCTCGAGTTGTCGATACAAAAGATAGCATACGACGTCATATCGCTCGGACCGCCATTAATGACGTTCCCGGCGATTATCGGGTTAGTCCCCGGGTTGCTGTTATATATGCCGGTCGAGCTGTTTATCGAGGTGTCGGTCGATCCGTAAATGTCGTTGCCCACTATGACGGGGCTCGCCCCGGTGACATTCCATATTCCGTAAGAGTCCATTGACGCATCTTCCCCGCCGGATATGATGTTGAATTGTATGGTGGGGGATGAGTTGGAGTTGTATATGCCGACGGAGCTGCCCGACGGGCCATTACCGACTATTGTATTGTTCGCTATCCGTGGATTGGACTGGGCGTCGTTCCTGACCGCGGACTTGCCGCGAATGAAAAAGCCTTCGATTACCGTTGCCGATGTGATAGGGGTTGCGCCGGAAACGGTGGTATCGCCCGATTCTATCCGCGTGTGGTAGGGGCTCCCTTCCGCGCGCGCCGCGGGCGTTATGGCGCGGTCGGTCCAGTAGCCCTGTCGGTACCCGCCGAAAAGCGCAATGCCCTCCTGGATCGTTATCTGCTCGGAGTAGACTCCCGCGGCAACGAAAACCGCGTGAAGGCCGTTCGCCGCAGCCTGTGTTATCCCGTTCTGAATGGTCTGGTAGGGACTGCCCGGGCTCCCGTCGCCGGTAGTGTCGCTTCCGGTCGTGCTCACGTAGATCCCGACGGGGAAGGATGGCGGAAGCGAGCCCGATGACGATCCGCCTTTAAGCTCGCTCCAGTAGCTCTCTCCGCCGCATGAGCCTGTCATCACCGCTGTCGCGAGAGCGAGAAGAAGAAAGGTGCGTTTATATTGTGCAATGAGTTTCATCATGGTTCCTGCCGGTGTGCCTTACGGAAAGTCCGGGACGGTCGCCGTTAGATTCCTGGGATATCCCGCCGGAGAGCCGCTCTGGATCGTCATCAGGTCGCTCGTTAGGTGAAGGAAGTCGCAATCGATATCGGCCCTTACATGAATTACATCGGTTGGATCGAAATCATCCGGGTCATCAATGAAGGCGTCAACCTTGTCGTAATCGGTCGTGTCCACCCAGTTATCTCCCGAAAGCACATCTCCCATCAACCGCGCGAAGACGCGCTGGCCGAGCTCGACGCCGCTGTTATTTTTCAGCCGTATCCGGTAGCGCGCGATATCGGTAAGGCCGAACACGGTAACGCGCACCTGGGTATGAGTCGCGTCCATGCTTACGGAGAAGGCCGGATCACGGACCGCGTCGGCGTTGTCGCGGCCGATGAAGTCGATATTCGCCGCGCTGATCGAGGCCGGATCGACGGGCTCGGGGAGCACGGCGACGATGGTGATCATGTTCGCGTTTCGCGGTTCGGTGAACGATCCATCCGCGGGGATCTCGAGCGGCAGTGAAACGCCCGCGTGCTGGATCACAGAGTACCAGCGGATCTCATCGCCCGCGGTTTCGAGGATCTCCCCGAAATCCTGCACCTCGCACGATATTACAAGCGCCGCCAACAGGAGCGGCAGTATATTCAGCAGGCGTTTTGGGGACAGTCGTATCGGTTTCATGACTCCTGGTAATACCGCGTAATTGTCGGATCAATGCAAATAATTATTGCAAACTCATGAAAATACGCAACGAACGGCGCCCTCTACAGCCGCACCCCGGCCCTAAGGCTCACTTTGACTGCCTCGATCGCCCTGCCGCCATGATAAATATAATAATAACCCGCCAGTGTTTCGACAAATAAACCGGCGTAAACACGCGCCTCGAATCCTCCGCCGGCGGCGAAGTAGGCGCCCTCGGTCCACGTGCTTTCGGTCTGGAGCGTGAACGGGTCCTTGTACTCGAGCTTAGACGCCGCGATGCCGCCCCCGGCTTTAAGAAGAAGGTTGACCGGGAAGGCGAAGTCGGTGGTGAGAAGAAGGCTCGCTCCGTTCAGGTAGGAGGTCATTCCCTCGGCGCGACCCTTCCCATCGAACCTGGCGTATGCGAAGTCGAACGAGATTCCCGCAAAGCGCATAAGGCCGCGCATTCCCTGCAGGGCCAGGCTCGCGTCGATCCCGTTGTACGTCTCGCGCCGTACGTATCCGAGATCGGAAAGGAGCCGTACGTACGGAAACCCGGCCGAAAGGCGCACGGCCACGGGCAGCACCGCCGACGAGGTCTGTGTAATCGCGCCCTTGCGCGTCTCGGCGGCCTCCCAGTTGAAGAGCATGCCGCCCGCAAGGAACGCGTCGATGCTCGCAAGGGACTTTTGCGTAAGCAGTATGTTCCGGTACTCGACGCCGCTCTCAATGAAAAACCCCAGGGGCAGGGAATACTCCAGTCCGAGCCCCGTCCCCCACCAGGGCCTCCCCGACCAGGCGGCCGTTTCTTCTCCCGAATCCTCCACGTAGAGAAGGCGCGAAAAGGCCATGCCGCCGCCGCCGCGGACTAAAAGCGCCGTAGAGGCCCCCAGGGGCATGCGCGCGTAGGCGCCGAGGCCCGCCGTGAGCGGCCAAAGCGAGGAGGCCGTGCCGGAGCCGCGGTAGCCAAGCGCGCGCAGATCGGCCTCTATCCCTCCGTAGCGGCGAAGGCCGCTCGTGCCGGTCAGGCCGACGCGTAGCGAGGCGCCGATGGCGGGATTGAGGAATTCATTCCAGGGCGACATGGGCGCGGAGAAGTGCGCGCCCGCCGCCACGCGGATTAGCGTGCCTTCGGTTACCTGCCTGAACGGGGGCTTTTTGGCGATTTCGAACTCCTCCCATCCAGACTCCGAGTGGGGCTTGTTGAACTTGTTGATGGCGGTGATATTGACCGAATACCTGCCCGGTTCGAGCGAGAAGCCCAGCCTGGAGGCGGATACGGTTTTCCTGAGGACTACCGCGCCCTTTTCGTCGCGGACCGTCACCTCGTACCGGATAGCCCCTTCAACGGCCTCCCATTGCAGGGTGGATGTTCCTTTGGACGACGCTTCGTCGGCGCGCGAGGGCGCGCCGTACGGCGCTAACATCAGCGCGCCGAAAAGCGTACAGGCGATCCGTAAAGCGGCTCTCTTATTCGACATATATCTTCCGAGGCGATTTAATCTCCGGCTTCCGGGCCGCCCCGCCGAGGGTTATGCTGAAGCGCGATCGCGCCTCGGGGCTCGTGCGCACGACCGTTCGGCCGCCCTGCGCCTCGACGGCCTGAACCGTCCAGTAAAAATCGCCTATATCGAGTTTCTCGAGTTCCGTCATGGCTATCGCGGTGTCGCGCGTCTCCTTGGTAAGTATGTTGTGATATATTCCTTTTTTCGCGTGGAACAGGGCTACGCGATACAGTGTGGCCTCACGTACCGGGCGCCATCGGAAATTGAGCACGTCGCTCTTGCTCATGTCCACGATTTTCCCGTCAGCGGGGTAAAGCGCCTCCGGTGCGGGAAGCGCCCTGCGCACCGCAAGGGTCCGCGAGGCGCTGCGCATAAGCTCGTTGCCGCTTTCGTCCGCCAGAAGAACACGCCAGGCGTAGGTTCCGGGTTCCAGGCCATCCAGTGTGACGCCCGGGCCGTCGATGGATCGCTCGCGGTACATCGACGAGAACGACGCGTCGCGCGCCAGTTGCAGACGGTAGCTCCCGTCTATTAGACTGCGGCGCCACGAAAAATCCACCGCAACGGTATCTTTCGAGGCTCCCGGCGTGAGGACCGCGCCCTCGGCCGGTTCCACGAGGACGATGTCGCCCCCTTCGACCACGCGGAATTCCCGGATGGGCGAGGGCGGTGTCGAGGAACTTTCATCTATTACACCGGTTGCGCGCCAGAAGTAGGTTGCGGGCCGCAGGGATTTGGCCGGGCGCAGAATGTTTCCGCGGGCGTTTTCCGAATAGACGAGCGCGCGGAAGGCTTTGTCTCGCGCTATCTCGATGCGGGTAAGGTGATGTTCCGAGTTTTTCCTCCATGAGAAGGGGGCCGATTCGCGCTCCAGGGCCAGGCGGTTGATCGACGCTCCCTCGGCTGGATAGACGAGCTCGGGCGCCACAGGGGTGTCGCTCCGCTCGACGACAACGCGGCGCGCCGTTCCGGTTTCGGTATGCCGCTTGCCGCCGGCGGTGATGGAGCGCTCCACCCTCCAGAAATAGGCCCCGGCGGCGAGATCGTCGAGCGCGACGGAGCTGCCGTTCACGCCGACGGATTTTATCCGGTCCGTCAGTTCCGCGTCGCGATAGACCGAAAGCGTGGACACGCCGCCGGCGGAGCTCTCGGACCAGCGGAAAAGTATGATGGGGGTCTTTACCGTATACCGTATGACGGCCCCGTCGGCCGGAGCGATCTGCGCGAGGGGTTCGCTTTTAAGCACGACGAGCCTTCTGGCTTCGCTCAGCTCGATCCTTCCGCTCGCCGGGTCCCTGGTGCGGACCCTCCAGTAGGCTATTCCCTCTGGAAGAGTGAACGTCGCGGCGTTTCCCGCGACCGCCCGCGTGAGCGTGAGCGCCGAAAACGACGGGTCCGCCGCCGTTTCCAGCCAGGCCCGTCCTTCTCGAAGCGCCGGCTCCCACGAGAACGCCACGGCCGCCTTTCCGGACGGCGTGAAGAAATACTCGTTCGGCTCGGGAGAGGCGAGCCGGATTTTAATGTCGAACACGCGCACGTCGCCCGCCACGACCACACGCTGATCGCCCGTTACCCGCTGTTCTCCCTCTCCCGTTTTTACCAGCGCGCTTCCCTTGTTCAGCGTGACGTCGAGTCCCTCGCCTCGGCCGCGCGAAAGGTTGAGCGCGCCTTCCGCCATGGATACCACGGCCCCGCCGGCGGTGATATTGAGTTTTTTGCCGGCGCCGTCGCGATTAGCGGCGATCGAACCGCGCATAAACTCAACGCTCGCGTCGTCACTGCTCATAACGAGCAGTACCATGCTGTTTTCGTTGAGGGCGATCTCGGTGCCGTCTTTAAGGCGCACTACCGCCTCGGACATGTCGGCGGTGCGGATGGTGTCGTAGTTGTACACCGGCACGCTCTGGGCAAGGTCGTCCCATACCACCTGCTCGGCGTATTTGCGCTGGGCGGTCTGGCGCTTGAAGGTGATGGTGCCTATCTCCTCGGTCCGCGCACCGCCCCGGCTCCCCCTCATGTCGAGGTAGAGAAGCAGGGAAAACACGAGGATGATGAGGGCGCCGACGGCCGGTACGAGTCTGTCAGGATTCAAGGATCTCATATTTCACTTCGCTTCCCGCAAGAAGCTGTGCGGCCGCGCCGGCGTCCGATTCGGGCGGCGCGGCGATGCCTGTGCGGGCGCGGAGCTCCTCGATGGAGGACGGACGCCCGGCGTCGTCGAACCTTCCGAGAACCGCGTATATTTGCTGGGGGGCCTCTTTGCCCTTTACCTTGATTTTCTGCATGGGCACGACGTCGAATATGTCCTTCACCAGCTCGTATGATTCCTCGCTGATCAGGATATCGGTGCCGAAGGGCTTGGAGAGAGACTCTATGCGCGAGGCCAGATTCACGGAGTCGCCTATGATGGTGTACTCCATGCGGTCCTCGGAGCCTATCTGGCCGGCGAGCACCGTTCCGGTGTTGATGCCGAGGCCGATGTTGATGACCGGCCTCCCGGGGCCGCCACGGTCCGCGTTGTATTCCACGAGCGATGTCCGCATCATGAGAGCGCAGTTCACCGCGTCCTCGGTATCGTTGCCCCTTGAAACGGGGGTGCCCCACGCCGCCATAATGGCGTCTCCTATGAACTTGTCAACAACGCCCCCCGTGACGTTTACGCACTCGACCATTAGCGTCATGTACTGGTTAAGGAATTCCACCACCTCTTCCGGCTGGAGCCTCTCGGAGATCGCGGTAAACGAACGTATATCGGAAAAGAGTATCGCCACCGTCTTGCGTTCTCCGCCCAGTGCGAGCGAGCCGCGCATTGCGGCCTCGGCGATCTCCTTGTTGACGAACTTGCCGAAGGCCGACTTGATCTTTTCGCGCTCCTCCAGGCCCCTTCCCATCTCAATGAACGAGGCGGTCAGCTCTCCGATCTCGTCGCGGGTGGTAGGCATAATGTCCACGCGGTATTCCCCCTCTTTTATCTTCTTCGTCGCCCAGACGAGGTCGATAATCGGGGTGGTGATGGTATTGCCGAAGTAAAAGATGACCAGAACTACGACCGTAAGCACTATGACCATTATGAATATGTTGCGCCGCTGGATCCGGTAGACCTCCTCGAAGGCCTTCTTTTCCTCCACCGTGGCGATGACGCCGAGCCCGGCGATCGAAATCTTCCTGAACGAGCCTATGTGGAAAACCCCGTTCTCGTCGCGGTAGCGTGTCTGCCCGTTGTCGATTTTGCTGGTCATCATCATCTTTATAATGGGCAGTTCGATGAAGTTGGCTCCGGCCACTACGATACTCGTTTCGGGATGGGTTATAAGCTCACCCGATTCGTTGACCATGAACACGGTGGTGATTCCGCCTCGTGATTGGAAGGCCTTTGTGATGTTTTCGGAGCTTATAAGGCAGACCAGCGCCCCGTGCCGGCCTCCGGCGGTACGGGGCGGAACGGGCATGGCGAGCGCCATCACGGGAAGGTTCAATGCCGGTGAAACGTTCTGAAGAACTATCTCCCCGTTTAAGGCGCGCTCCAGTGTTGGGCCGGTGCCCGCAAGCGCCGCCTCAAGCGACGAGCCGGCTATCTGGAGTCGGCTTAGCAGGGCCATATTGCGCGCGGAGCGGATATATTCGCCCGCCTTTTTTCCGCGCTCCGCCACTCCCGCGAAGAGTATTTCCTCCGATTCATCGAGGGCCGTTGTCTCCCGGCCGGCGCCGATTCGCTCCGCCGCTATCCGTTCGGCGATGATGCCGGCCTCCTTTATAAGCGTCTCGATGTCACCCTGCGCCTTTAGCGCCACCACCTCGGACAGCTTGTGGTTGTTCTCCTCGACTCTAAGCTTGTTGTCTTCCTTGAAAAAATACGTGGCTAAAAGGATCATTCCGGAGAGGGAGAGCGTAATGACGAGCGAAATGATGGATATCAGTTTGAATCTCAGAGAGGTGTAAAAGGCCGACTTCCCGGCGGCCGCGGGAGCCGCCCTTCGGCGGCGGCGGGCCAATTTTTCCGCGGGGGGCGGTTCTTCGGATGCCATAGCGACGGTCTCATCGGAAACCAGGGGAGCTTCGGCGCCTGGCGTTACCCCGGTTTTCTCCATTTCTTGCGCCGCCGCTTTCTGTGGGGCGACCGGCCCGTCCGCAATAAAGCCTTCATCGTACACCGGCGACTCGCGTTCCACATTTGGATACTCCTCCCGCTCCTGGTCGATGAAGCGTTCGAACTCGATTGTGTCGGGATCGGGAAGCTCGGTGACAAGCGGTCCGGAGCGGACAGAATCCGATTCTGCGGGGGGCATGGTCATTGCTGATGGTTCACCCTTCCGGTCCGGCATCTCGATTGCGTCGGATATGGCGGCGGGTCTACCCGTAACCGGAAGACTGCATGGCTTGTACTCTATAGTGTAGTCGATGCAAGGCCCGTTCTCCGACGGGGTCCCGTAACCGCGCCCAGGCAAGCCCTGAAACTCGAGAAGAAACCGTGGATCCTCTTCCAGCAATAGCGGATCGCCGCGAAACCCTGCCGCCCGGCGAATGGCCTCCTCCATGGGCAGTCCGGAAAACAGAAAATGGCACAGTATGACCGTAAGGGCATGGCTCGGGCCGAATGAGATAACAAGGCAGCCGCCCATGGACAGGCAGGCGTCTATGTCGCGGACGGCGGCGCGCACAGGGCCTATGGAGTATGGCCCGGTATCCTCTATATGGTGCGAGATGACGGTTATTCCGCGCGATTCCAGATTCTCCGCCAGCGCGTTGTAGGCGGAGGCCTTCACCGGCCGGGAAGAAATAAGGAGCGCCCCGGCCCCGCCGGATTCGGGGTAGGGGACGTCCGTCGCACACCCGGCGGGGTCGACAGTTATGAGGTACAATTTTTTATCGCGTTGGGGCGCGCTCACAACCATGGCATCGCTCGTGGGTGATGATTACCCATAGTATCAATTATTTCGATAAAATTCATGCTATTTATGATATCTTTTACATGGCTATCAGAGCCGTTTAAACTCGAAATGGCGGATGTTTTCCCGGCCGCGGGCGGGGGGAACACTTCCCTCCACTCGGTTTCGCAAAGGCTCTCAGTATTACGGGTCGCGCGACAACACTGATACAACGATTATCGGGTCAAAGGGCAATGACTTTTACACTCTGGAGTGCGTTCGTGCGCGCATTTTGCACGCGGCGGCTCACTTTGTCAAAGCCGGCAAAAGCGCCATCTGAGGTCTTAAGCCCGGAAAGGGGCGAATTGGACCCGTTCCCCGCCGGTACGCCGAATCAGGAGGCCTGGCCGGTTACAAGCTTTCGAGAGAGATCGTCGGCGTATTTCTTGAACTCCGAGATCTCGGGGCCGCTGAAGGCCTCGGAGCGCGAGGCGCCGACGGCGCCAATGAGATCGCCCCTGTGCATTATGGGGATGATGAGCCGCTTCCCGCGGTTTAACACCAGCATGGAGCCATGTCCCAGCTCCTCGCCGATTTCGTCGGTGGTGTCGATCGAGTCGGCGCTCCCGTCCATGGGGACATGGGCCCCGTCGGTGAATTCGAGGTGTTTTTCGAGCCCGGTCATGGCCGGGTTGACTATGTAGAGGGAGATCCTGGCGCCCGTGTGGCGCGTCGAAATCGCCGCCAGGGCCTCGGCCACGGGGCTTTGGGCCGGGGCCCGGTCCGCCGCCGTCGTCTCCTCCGGCCCTGCCGGCTTATCCATAGCCCCGGGAAAAGCCGCCTGCACGGGCGCGGGGCGCTCGCGCCGGACCAGGTAAAGGTAGAGCGCCGTGGTAAGAATCACCGCCAGTATAACGATAAGGGCTATCTCCAGGAGCAGCTTAACCATGAGCTTCCCGCGGAGCTTGTACGGGAAGGCGATGAGCAGCCTGCCGGACGGTGTTTCCTTCACGTAAAAGTAGAACTTGGTCTGTTCGAGGTAGCGGACCGCATATCCGGCGTTCTTTTTCGGGGCTAATTCGCCGCGGGAGAAGGCGGCGGTCAACTCGTCGAAGGACGCGCGATCGCGTATGTACCGGTCATTTTTGCTCCCGGCAAGCACCCTGTTGGAGCCGTCGGCCACGGCGAGAAGGGCCATGTCCGGGTTCTCCCGGGTCATATCCGCCAGAAAACGGTTTAGGTTCCGCCCGGCCGCGGGCCTGTCTTTTTCGAACCCCGAGAACGCAATGGCCAGACGGTCGGTCTGGGCGGTGAGCGTTTTTAAGTACTCGCCCTCTATCGAGCCGGAGCGAAACGATACATACGTGAAGAGCAAAATGGTGGTTGTAATGATGCCGGCCACCGCCACCTTGGTTTTAATGCTCATGAACGATTTTTCCTGTCTGTACGGAGTGTGCGGCGCTCGGCCGTCCGGCGTCTATCTATCATCTTCGGGGATTTGGGGCAAGCCGTTTTATAAAAAATGTATTTGCTTTTGCCCTCCCTCCGGGGATAAAACCGCCATGTCATGAAGGATATCAATTTCGACCTCAAACAGCTTCGTTCCTTCCTCTCCGTGGTCGAGCACCGAAGCTTTACCCGCGCCTCGCGCGTATTACGCCTGGGGCAGGCTACCGTAAGCAACCATGTCTCGGCGCTCGAGGAGGCGCTTGGCGTGGAGCTCATCCGGCGCAGCAGCAGGGAGTTCAGGCTCACGCCGCGGGGGGAGGTTTTCAGGGAATTCTGCGAGCGCCAGCTCGCGTCGATCGACTCCCTGCGGAATGAACTGGCCGGCGCTTCGGCCGCCGGAGTCGGCGTCGTGGCGGCGAGCACCATCCCCTCCGCCTACCTTCTTCCGGCTGCGATAGCCGCGGTCGTGCGCGCCAATCCCGATGTACGGTACCGGCTGGATGTTTCGGACAGCCGCGAGGTGATCGAGATGATCAAGGAGGGCTCGGCCGAGATAGGCGTTTCGGGAAGAAGCGTACGACACCCTTTGCTGGACTTCGAGCGCATCCACCGGGACGAGCTGGTGCTCGTGGCCCCGATAGAGGGATATCCGGACGCGCTCACACCGGCCGATTTGGCGAAGTTACCTCTGGTATCGCGGGAGAAGGGGAGCGGGAGCAGGGAGGCGCTCGAGCGGGCGCTTCTCGGCAGCGGCGTATCGCCGTCGGACCTCAAGGTGGTGCTGGAATGCACGACCTCGGAGGGGCTCCGCGAGGCCGTAGCGGCCGGTATCGGCATGGGCTTTGTCTCGCGCCTCGCCGTTAGCGCCCCCGCGATTCCGCAGGGACTTAAAATAGTGCGCACGGGGCCGTTCGAGATACGGCGGGACATCTTTCTCGTTTACCAGAGCGGAAAAAAACTTTCACGCCCGGCGGAACTGCTGGCCGATGAGCTCAGGGCGGCATTCGGGCGGGGAGGAGGAAACGCTTCGGCCCCCGCAGGGCCGAAGCGGAGCTAGGGCCTCAGAACTCCAGGTCTATTACCGTGACATCGACGAGGGGGTGATCATCCAGTGCCTTGCGGAAGGCTATCGCCTCGTCCACCGGCCCCGTAATGACGCCGCTCCCCTCGAAGCTGTAATCGTGCGCCGGAGAGTACAGCTCCACGCCTTTGGCGTCCTCGTTCACCTTTTCAACGGGGGCGTAGTCCTTCATGGAAAGCCCGCCCGGAAGTTTGTCGAGGAGATTCTTGATTTCATCGCCGTATTTTTTCCCATAGGTTGCGAACTTGAACCGGAACGAGGCCGCCTTTATCGCCTTTACCGACTTGATGGAAGGCCGGCTAAGGACGTCGCTTTCGTCAAGGTTTTCCAGGGATTTTTTAATCGAATTCAGGAGCTCGGATTCCATTATGACGTGGTGTATCTTGTTGCTAAGCGAGATCCATTCCTTTATTATGTCGGATATGGTTTCCGCCTTCACGCCGGCCCTGTCGCTGAAAAAGAACGACATCTCCTTTCCGCTTCCCGCGATGAATCCCTCGATGAACCCGCGGATATTTCCATGATGGCCCTCGAATACCACTTCGCTGTATTGTTTCGCCATGAGTCTTCTCCTTTAATCAGTTGATCATTACGAACGGCGCGGCGGACCGGATGAACGGGCCGCCGCGCGAGCCTTCGCTTCCCCTAGAAGAAGATAAGCGTGAGAATGATAAAAATCGGAATGAGGATCGGAATTGAATACTTGAACATATAGCCGAAAAAGCTCGGCATGGCTATCCCCGATTCCTCCGCGATCGATTTTACCATAAAGTTGGGCGCGTTGCCTATATAGGTGTTGGCCCCCATGAAGACGGCTCCGGCCGAGACGGCAGCTAAATAGGGTACTTTGTCCACTATGAGTTTTGCGACGGCAGCCGCCTCGGGCATGCCGGAGTAGAATTTCCCCAACTGGCTGTTGAAAAATGTCAGGTAGGTCGGGGCGTTGTCAAGAAAGCTCGACAGCGTGCCGGTCGCCCAGAAGTAATGGGCAGGTGTTTCGACAGCCTTTACCAGAAAGGCGAGGGCACCGTGTTCTCCGGCCTTGAGAATGGCGAGCGCCGGGATGATGGTCATGAATATTCCGGCGAAGAGATAGGCTACTTCCATAATCGGGAACCAGCTGAATTCGTTTGCCTTTCGTATCTCCTTTTTGGTGATCCAGAGCGAGAGAAGGCCCATGAAAATGAGAATAGCGTCCTTTATGAGATTGGCGGTGTTCTGATGCACTCCTAATATATTCAACTCGCCAAGCTTTGTCTGATAGAGGCCGCTGAAAAGCACTCCGCAGACAACGCCTCCAAGCAGAAGGAAGTTGACTCCGCCTTCGATTGAGATGGCGCTCTTTTCCATCGTCATGGCGGACTTGTCCTCCCTGCGGTAGTAGAAGCTGTCAATGATGAAGTAGAGCGCAAGCAGTATCCCGGCCGCCGTTAGCATCTCGGGCAGGATCTTCATTGTCCAGAAGAAGGGCACGCCGTGGAGAAAGCCGAGAAACAGCGGCGGGTCACCAAGCGGCGTCAGGGTGCCTCCGATGTTGCTCACCAGGAAGATGAAAAACACGACCGTATGCACCTTGTTTTTTCTCCAGGCGTTCGAACGGATGATCGGCCTGATGAGAAGCATCGATGCGCCTGTCGTGCCGATCCAGGAGGCCAGTATGGTGCCGATGAGCATTATTACGCAGTTCACGGCCGGGCTTCCCTTAAGGGCGCCCTTTACATAGATGCCGCCCGATATGACGAACAGCGCCCAGAGCAGGATGATGAAGGGTATGTAGTCTACGATGTAAATGTGAAGAATCTCGTGCAGGGCCTCTCCTTTATATACGAAGAGGAATGGCAGCGCAAAGATGAGCGCCCACGCGGCGGAGATTTTCGGGAAATGCCGGTGCCAGAAATGCGGCGCCGCCAGGGGAAAAAGCGCGATTGAAAGCAATATGCCGGCGAATGGCAGCACGGTCCACAACGGGAGCTCCTGCCCCAGGGCGCTTTCGGGTTCGGGGGCGCCATTATGGGCAGCCGGCGCGCCGGCTTCGGGGCTCTCTACGGTTGCCGTGTCGTTCCCGGCGGCAAATCCGATCGAAACCGCCGCAGGCGCCAGGTACATCACCGCCATGAGGGCTAAAAATACAACGAGGGCTCGTTTCATGCAATGACTCCTTTCTCCTTATAGTGTTGCCGTGCCGCCGATAAGGCCTTTTAGGGTTTCCGCTCGAGGAGCTGCCCTGGCGGCGATTATCTTTTTATATTACGATTTTGCGTCGGTACACGTTAAAGGAAAGCCTTTTTGTATGTCAACTGACTAATTCCAGGACAGAACCTTTGTTGCTTTCTCCAGGGTTGCGAGCCTAACGCCCCCGGCGCTGTGCGCCACCCCCAGAGGGGGTTTTTCTGATGCAGTCAGCCGGAAGTCGACACACATTGACCGATACGAGCAAACAGTCGTTAAGCAGCGCGCCAGGACGGCATAGCGACCATCCTCGCCCGCGGCATACTATTCGACGTCGGTACAACCTTATATTTCTACCGATATTAAGCTCGGCCGCGCGGCAATGGAGCGCAGCCCCTCGCGGCGTTCGAGCGAGCGCGTTTTTCTTTGGTCTTTTTCCGCGCTGAAAAGGAAGGACAAATATTATTTCTTCTTCGCGATAAGCCCGGCAAGGCTTTGGGAAAAGGTGCGCTTTCGGGCGAAATAACCACGGGAGGTGCTCTTGATGTCCTCGACGGTAATGAAGGCGTTGGGCTCGAACATGCGCACGACCTCCATCACCTGCGCCACCTTCTTGCGCGGTACTATCGTGAATATGATGTTGACCTCTCCCTTCGCGCCCCAGCCCTTCAGGGTGGTCGCGCCGTAGCCCTCCTGCCGGAGCACGAGCGGCAGCATCACCATTTTCTCCGTCGTGATGATCCTTACCGCCTGGATGCCTATGGCGATCTTCGATTCTATCATCATTCCCACGTAGTTGCCTGTCGCGAAACCGGCGCCGTATACGACATAGCTCGCCGGGCTTCCTATACTCTTCATCACCTCGCCAATGGCCGCAAGCCAGATAATCACCTCGAAAAAACCGAGCAGGGGCGCCAGGAAACGATAGCCCCTGGAAATAAGGATGATTCTCACCGTGCCGATGGATACATCGGCGATCCTGGCGCAGAAGATGAAGATGAGCCCCGGAAGGGAAGAGTCGAGCGCTTCTATCATGTCGTTCAGTTTATTGAATGGTCGCTATACGGCAATGACTCAGAGGCTACTGGTAGACGCGGGTATTTCAATCATTATTTGCCCGAAGGCGCGCAAACGTTTGCGCGCCTTCGGGCGACGCAATTTATCAAAAAAATCACATATGGATCAAAATATATGAAAAACATCCATATTTTATTATAATCACCAATAAACGGCTTTAACAAACTCCTCTAAAGTTAAACTGTCGTGCCGAAGGGGCCGAATAGACGAGCAGGGAGTGGTCTCGACTCTCCCGTTCGTTCTTTGAAAACGCTGGGGCTAGCGACCCATGAGCCTGTTCGATGCTCGTTGGCCTCCTTTGTATGCGTTCCAGCCTTTTATACGCCCATTTACAAGCCTGGAACGGGAATACCCCGGTTGTTCGTGAAAGGCCGGACGGTTATTCCTGGAAAAAGCCGCGTCCCACTGCCCGGGGCGTGGCCCGGCAGGGAAGCCGGAAAAACCAAATACAAAGGAGTGTAAAATGATCATCAACAACAACATGGGTGCGATCAATGCGAACAGGACGCTGAAGTTTACGCATTGGGACGTGGACAAGAGCATGCAGAAGCTCTCCTCCGGCCTTCGTATCAACAAGGCCGGAGACGACGCTTCGGGGCTCGCGGTTTCGGAGAAGATGAGGACCCAGATCCAGGGACTCAGGCAGGCCGAGCGGAACACCGAGGACGGGATGTCGTTCGTACAGACCGCCGAGGGGTATCTCGATCAGTCCGCCCAGATCATCCAGAGGGTCAGGGTGCTGTCGGTCCAGGCGGCCAACGGCATCTATTCGAACGAAGACCGCCAGCTCATCCAGGTTGAGGTCTCCGCGCTCGTCGACGAGGTCGACAGAATCGCGTCGCAGGCGGAGTTCAACCGTTTCAAGGTGCTCACCGGAGAATTTTCGAAGGTGAACCCCAAGGCGTCCATGTGGTTCCACATGGGTGCGAACGCGAATCAGCGCGAGCGCATCTACATAGGTACGATGACGGCCCAGTCATTCAAGATGAGGGACGGCACGGGCAAGGTGATAGTATCGCTCTCCTCGCCCGGCGGCGCCAACAACACGATAGGTCTGATGGACGCCGCGCTGCAGAAGCTCTCCAAGCAGCGAGCCGACCTCGGCGCCTATTACAACAGGCTTGAAATGACCGCCAAAGGACTTATGTCCGCCTACGAGAACACCCAGGCGGCGGAATCACGCATCAGGGACGCCGATATGGCCGAAGAGATGGTGAACTTTACCAGGAGCACCATCCTTGTCCATACAGGCACTGCGATGCTTGCGCAGGCAAACCTGCAGCCCCAGTCGATTTTACGGTTACTTGGATAAGCGAATCGTAAAATCACGTTTTCCCGGTTCTTTGAAAACTCACCATGATTCTCGTACGTTCTCCCGCCGTTCCCAGACTGTCCTAAACCCGGCTGCTCCGTCAGCCGGTGATGCTGGGAGGGCATCACTGGCTGACGGAGTATGCCGTCGGCCGGTGTTGTCTGGACATGGGCAGTCCGGGCTTCATTGCCGGGGAGAAAACCCCTGATCCGTTCGGGCGGGTCCGGTCTCCGCATGAAGCGGGGGCCGATAAATCCGCGACGGTCCCGAGAAAAACGAGAGGCGGCCGTCCCGAAACACTACAAGGGAGGGAGTCGTATGAGAATCAATCACAACATGAGCGCCATATTCGCGAACAGGCAGCTCCAGGCGGTTTCCGAAAGGATGGATAAATCCATTGAGAAGCTTGCGTCGGGCGAGCGTATCAACCGGGCTGGCGACGACGCTTCGGGTCTGGCCGTGTCTGAAAAGATGCGCACCCAGATCAACGGCCTGCTCCAGGCTGAAAAGAATTCCCAGAACGGGCTTTCTTTTATTCAGGTCGCCGAAGGGTCACTCCAGCAGATCAACGACATTTTGCAGCGCGTCCGGATGCTCGCGGTGCAGTCGGCCAACGGGATTTATTCAAACGCGGACAGGACGCAGATCCAGGTTGAGGTTTCGCAGTTGATCGAGGAGGTGGACCGCATTACCACATCCTCCGAGTTCAACAGGATGAAGATGCTCACCGGCATGTACGCGCGCAACAGCCGGTCAGGCAGCATATTCTTCCATGTGGGGCCCAACCAGGGCCAGAGGATGAGGGCTTTCATCGCTACGATGAGCTCCAGGGCCCTCAACCTAATGGAAGGGGAGAAAAAACGCTCCATCTCCACCGTTGGACTGGCCAACTCCATGATTGGGTACATCGATTTGGCTTTGGACAAGCTGAATCGCCAGAGGGCAGATCTGGGGGCCTATTACAACAGGATGGAGAATACCATCAGCGCCCTTTCGCGTAATTACGAAAACATGCTCGCTGCCGATTCCCGTATACGGGACGCGGACATGGCCTCGGAAATGGTTGAGTTCACAAAGAACCAGATCCTCGTGAAGAGTGGTACTGCGATGCTGGCTCAGGCGAATCAGAAGCCTCAGCTTATACTGCAGCTGCTCCAATGAGGGTATTTTAAAATTGAGACGGGCTACGCAGTGCGGTCTGTTTCATCCCGCTCCGGTTGGGAGGCCGGAGCAGGTTTCCTTTTTCGCCCTAAAGGGAGGTGGGGCGAAGAAATAGTCGGCGGCCGGCCCATCGGGCGGACCGCCATGTCAAGGAGGATACGATGGATATCAACAGGCTCACTTCGGTAAATACGGGCCAGGCGCGGATCGCCGGGCTGAAGGACCAGGCCGAACGCCCCCCGCTTCGCGGGCGGGAGGACGAGGGGAAAAGCCCCACGCTCTCCAGGGAAAACGCCGAAAGCCTGGCCACCATGCTCAATTCGGCGACCAAGTCCATGGACAGAAAGATTACCTTCGCGGTGGACAACGACACCCACAGGATCGTGATGAAGGTCCAGGACAGCCGGACGAACGAAACGGTGCGGGAGATTCCGGCCAGGGAGCTCATACGGCTCCTTAAGCACATGCACGATTTTATCGGCATGTTTGTGGATGAATCGCGGTAGTGACGGCGGTGACCGGCCGAAATGGTGTAATGTTATGTCGCCTTTGCGCCGATAATTTATTGCACAGGTATGCCATTTTCGGTACCTTGAATCAGGCGTTCACTTTTACGGACGGGCCGCACAGGGCCGGGCCCTCGGGCCGTCCGGAAGGGGTAGGGTATGCCGGTCACCTTCGGAGGCATGGCCTCCGGTCTCAACACCGACGACATCATAAAGAAGCTTGTGGAGGTGGAGGCCCGTCCCATTCGCCAGTGGGAGGACGAAAAGGCCACCTTCAACAGGCGCAAAGAGGCCCTGGGCGAGCTTAGGACCAGGGTCAATGCCGTCAACGCGGCCGCAAAGGACCTTTACGGCTACCGGGCGTCCTATGCGGACAAATCGGCGCTGTCCTCCAATCCCGCCGTAATCGAAGCGAGCGCCAACAGGTACGCCGAAAAGGGCGTGCGAAGCCTTGAGGTCCTCGAGCTCGCATCCACCCACAGGCTTAGCACCGACTCCCTGCCGGACGATCGCAAGTTATCCGAAGGAAAATTCAAGATCGAGGTGAACGGCGCATCCAGGGTGGTGCGCTTCAAAGGGGGCACCCTGAAGGCGCTCCAGGAGGCCATAGACGGGGCCGCGTCGGACATTGTATCCAGCTCGTACGTCAATACAACGGACAACATGCATGTTCTCACGCTCGAGTCGAAGATCTCGGGCAAAAAGGGCGAGATAAATCTCTCCGAGGGGAAGGATTTCCTCTATGCGATAGGCCTAATAAAGGGCGAGAAGGGCGAGGAGAAACAGAAGACTTCTATCGTTTTCGACGGCAAGTATTTCGTGCCATACGCCGGCGCCGAGCCGAAGACCGATGACGGCAGCATCGATGTGGACAGGGAGGGTAAAAAGTTTTCCATTACCGGCGCCCTGTGGCGCGAATACGTCCTTCCCGTCTCCGTCCCGGCGAAGAAGAACACCATGTTAGAATTCACCGTGGCCCATACCCCGCCGGAGCGCGAGAAGGAGGACGGCCTCCCGTACAGGATCGAGGTGGGCCCGGACGAGAAGACCGTAATAAAGGGCATAGAGCTCCACGGCTACAACGTGTCGCGCATTCGGCCCCTCGAAAAGAAGGAGCCCAAAAAGGAGCTTGTCGATGTCCTCGGCGTCGGGGTGGTCTCGCAGGAAGGCGAGACCCGCGTCGAGAAGCTGTACCCGGTGGACAAAAAATTCAAGGGGAAGATGGAAATCCCCGCCGGCATGGACTTCGACGGCAAGACCATCAGCAAAATCATTTTTTACGGAAACGAAGGCGTTTCGGAATTCTCCGACGCCGCCCTCTTCACCCCGCTCGACGGCAAGGGGCTCCTCGATCCCAAGCACGAGGTGGCAAAGGCAACCGACGCAAGGATAAAGGTGGACGGAATAGAGGTGCGCCGCGATAAAAACGAGGGGCTTACGGACGTGGTCAAGGGGCTCACGCTCGACCTGCGGTCCAAATCGGAGCGTCCGGTGACGATTAAAGTCGAGCCGAGCGTTGACAAGGCAATGGGTAAGATAAAAGCCTTTGTCGAGGCATACAACAACTATCTCGAGCTTAACCGAATGCTCATAAAAACCGAGAAGAGCGAGAAACCGGGTGACTATAAATCGAACAAGTACAAAAACGGGCTCTTCGTAGGCGACATGACCATACTGCGCCTGGAAAACACGCTTAAGGAAACCGTGGGAAACGCCTATCCCAGCCGGGCCGAAAAGCCGATAAGGCTCATCACCCAGATGGGGATCTCCACGGGCGCCATCAACGCGGCGTGGGAGAGCATCCGGGAGGGCAAGCTCGTCATCGACGATGGACTGCTCCTCTCCGCGCTAAAGGACAACCCCGAAGGGGTGGAGGAGTTCTTCGGCTCCGACACCGACGGCGACAACCGCGTCGACAACGGCATGGCCTACCGGGTGGAGACGGTCCTTCGGCCTTACGTTTCCTCGGGCAAGAACATCATCGCCAATAAAATAGAGCTCGAAGACACCAATATCCAGATGGCGAACAGCCGCATAGAGCGCCACCAGGAGCACCTGAAAAAATATGAGGACAAGCTGCGCAAAAAGTTCTCCACCATGGAACAGTCCATCTCCGGCGCCAAGTCCCAGGGGGAATGGATGAAGAACCAGATGAAGGGAATGCAGGGCGGAAGCGAAGAGAAATAAGGTGGAATAAAGCGAGGTTAAATAGTGGAAATTCTGATTAACAGTCTCCCCGTACATTTCCGACTTGAAAACGAAAAGAACATCGCCGATGTCATAGCCTCCGTCTCCGGATGGGCGCGTGAGAGGGAGCTCATTTTTACCGAGGCCCGAATAAACGACGAGCCCTATGCGGTGGAGGCCCTTCCGGACATGCCGCTTGAGGCTGTCCGCTCGATCGACTGCGTCGTGCGGTCCCGCGCCGACGTCGTCATCTCCTCCCTGGAGGAGGCCGACGCCTACTGCGACCGCGCGACGGCCTTCATCGAAAGCGCGCTCGACGCCGGCCGGGTGGACCGGGAAGCGGCCGCTTCGCTCGAGGGAGGGGCCGGCTGGCTCGGCGAGGTCGTGGAATCCACGCTCTCGCTCTTGGGGACCGCCCCCGAAGAGACAGGCTGCCGCGACACCAACGTAAGGGAATACCTGGACCGTCTGAACGATTTTTCCTCCTCGGTGCGCTCCGCGGATTCGGAGGACTCGCTTCTGGCCGTGTTCAAAACGGCGGGAGGGGTCTTTTCGGCCATAAAGGAGGTCCTTCGCATGATGCTCATGAGCGAAAACCTCCGCCGTCTCGTGGTCCAGAGCCTCGAATCGCCTGACGTGCTCGTCCACTCGCTCGAAAAGATAAGGGAAGAGGCGCCGGCCCAATCGGAGGTCCTTGCCGAGACCGTCCAACTGTACCAGCAGGGCAGGGACTCGGAGGCGTCGAAAAAATTCCATTCCTTCGTGGAGTTCGTCTACGACTATACCCGCGCCTGCTACCAGTGCGTGCCCGTGTTCCGGATCGATACCTCCGGCATAGAGATCGAAGGAGTTACGCTGGAGGAACGGAACAGGGAGCTTAACGACATGCTCTCGGAGATACTCTCCTCGCTCGAGAACAACGATATAATCAGCCTCTCGGATATCCTCGAGTACGAGATGCGCCCGCGAATAGAGACAATCGGCGCGTACATAGACGCGGTGCTTGCGGAGATACGGGACTGAACTCACCCTCCGCCCCCCTCTCTTAGAACGAAAAAGAGGGGGGATCGTGTCAAGATCCACAAGAAATTACAGAGGTACATCCAGGCTAATTTTAGCTGGATCAGTTACTGCCCGCCGTATATCGGGTATCGCCAGCAAGCCTGATGCCTAAACTCCCCCTTCTTTTCTCCGAAGAGAAGGGGGCCGGGGGGGATGAGTTTGAAGAGCTTCCAGCCGCCTGGAGTGCTTTAAACAGCATATTGAGCTGGCGTCTGTAGGTCTGGGAAAGCAAAGCCCCCCTCCGGGGGGTTTGGGGGGCGTTAAGAATCGGGATTGAAGATGGCCAGACGAGCGTACCTCGCCCGCTGCGCCTCCTGTGCCGCTGCTTAACAGCTTTTTCGAGCCCCCCGACCCCCCGGAGGGGGGCAACAAAAGAGATAAACTGGAGGCGTGTAAATGATGACTGGTAAAGTAAAGCAACCACGATATATAATAGAGCTATCCAGGGATTTCAGAAAAAATCCGACACAGGCCGAGAAATTATTATGGGAAGAATTGAAGGGGAAAAAACTGGAAGGATTTAGATTCAGGAATCAACACCCTATATACAGATACATACTCGACTTTTATTGTCACGAAAAGAGGCTTGCAATAGAGGTGGATGGTGATATTCATAAAGAAAGATCGGATTATGATGAATTTCGTGATGAGTTTCTGAAGTCAATGGGGATAACTACTTTACGAATTCAGAACAAGGATGTTATTGGCGGTATTCATGGGGTTCAGGAAACAATCAGAAAGTCTTTAATCAGCCAATAGTATTATTCATTAATAAGCCCCCCTCCGGGGGGTTTGGGGGGGCGTTAAGAATCGGGATTGAAGATGGCTTGAGTAGGCGTCCGTAGGTCTGGGAAAGCAAAGCCCCCCTCCGGGGGGTTTGGGGGGCGTTAAGAATCGGGATTGAAGATGGCTTGAGCTGGCGTCCGTAGGTTTGGGGGGGCGTTAAGAATCGGGATTGAAGATGGCTTGAGCAGGCGTTCATAGGTTTGGGGGGCATTAAGAATCGGGATTGAAGATGGCTTGAGCTGGCGTTCATAGGTCTGGGAAACAGAAGCCCCCC
>Ga0302246_1001023_pt1 | contig 21323 bp, 19 predicted proteins | sample AAG_UR_Trp_MG_FD_193533 | JGI IMG/M metagenome (GOLD analysis project Ga0302246, IMG submission 193533) | Enriched activated sludge microbial communities from anaerobic digester in WTTP, New Holstein, Wisconsin, United States - AAG_UR_Trp | ecosystem: Engineered > Bioreactor > Anaerobic >...
TCTGTTCATCAAGGGTGCCTCCTTCTCGGGTTTGGGTTTCTTTTTGCCGAAAAACTTCTACCTGAGGTTGGGCACCCTTTTCAATTCCTAAAATCTATCTTGGACAGATGTGTATTTCATTGATTATTATTTGAAAGGGAAGACATCTATTGGAATTATCAGATGATTGACTTCGGGAAGAACTGCTCGTTGAAAACACTTACAAGTTGACACAGATGGACCATCGAACCCTCGGTGATCTCTTCCATGCCTGCAGCGATAAACTGAGCGATATATCCTTTGTTAATTCATAACGATTTAGAAACAGATACTTAGTAAAATTTCTTCATCTTTTAATTGACTCTTGAATCATATTTTGGTAACTGATTTCTACACAAATGATTATTACTCAAACGTTAATGAAAAACGCATGTAAGCGTCAGCCAGCCGCAAAAATAATCATTGTATGCCAGATGGCCTGCCTTCAAGTAAAAATACCGGGCGGACCGATGAACATCAGATCACTCACCATTCAGGTCACCGTTATTTTCTAGAAGAGCAATAATCGGCAGAAAGATCCGCGGCAAGGCATTTTTTATCCCGGCGTAGAGAAACCCGTGACGGCAGTGTGCAAATGGATTTTGCATGCCCGGGTGATCCCTGACACCGCCTTCATGAAAGGGAAAGGAGAGCACCATGAACTTACTCGACAAGCAAGAACGGATCATGAAAGCCATTGATCCGAATGCCGGCGTTCTGGATTGGCGTAACTGGAAATGGCAGATACGCCATTGTGTGCGGGACATCACGATGTTCGAGAAACTGATGAACATTACGTTAAGCGATGAACAACATGAGCAGTTCTATCTGACCGAAGCCAAATTCCCGATGTCGATCACACCATACTATCTTTCTCTGATCGACAACACTGAAAAGGAAATGCCCTATGATCCTGTTTTTAGACAATGTTTCCCATCGCCAATGGAATTGGATATTGTCAGCGATGATATGATGGATCCTCTGCATGAAGATCAGGACAGTCCGGTACAGGGTTTGACTCACCGTTACCCGGACCGCGTCCTCCTGCTGGTCAGTAATATGTGTGCCATGTACTGCCGTCACTGTACACGCAAGCGGAGGGTGGGCGATGTCGACTCCATTCCCTCCCGGAGGGAAATTATGGCCGGTATCGATTATATCCGCCATACACCTAGAATCCGTGACGTTCTTTTAAGTGGTGGTGATCCCCTCATGCTGTCCGATGAATATCTTGACTGGATCTTGTCGGAATTGCGCTCGATCAAGCACGTCGAAATTATCCGAATCGGTACGCGAACGCCAGTGGTATTGCCTTACCGCATCACCGAAAACCTCGTTAATACTCTCAAAAAATACCATCCTTTGTGGATCAATACCCATTTCAATCATCCAAGAGAACTGACAGGATCATCACGGAATGCCCTAGCCAAGCTTGCCAATGCGGGAATCCCCCTGGGAAATCAATCCGTACTGCTGGCAGGTGTCAACGACTGCACCATGATTATGCGTGCTCTGGTCACTGCCCTGGTGGCCAATCGAGTTCGTCCCTACTATCTTTACCAATGCGATCTTTCTGAGGGCCTTTCCCATTTTCGCACCCCCGTCGGCAAGGGCATCGAAATTATGGAAAGCCTCATCGGTCATACGAGCGGGCTATGTGTGCCGACTTATGTGATCGATGCTCCCGGCGGTGGCGGCAAAATTCCCGTCGTGCCCAATTACCTGATTTCCTGGTCACCCACGAAGGTCGTCCTGAGAAATTACGAGGGTGTCATCACAACGTATAAAGAACCGGATCATTATGGAATGATTGCCTGTGACCGTGACTGTACATCATGCATTCTGCAGTATGAAAACGATGATGCAGAGGATTATGAAGTTCTCGGAATCGGCAAGCTTCTGGCCGATCACGACAAAACCATTTCCCTCATTCCCACCGACAACGAGAGGCACGCGCGAAGAGATGAATAAAGGACTGTAGCCGTGATGAAAACGCCGGACAAGATCGAACGAGCCGGAGATGCTCTCATCCAACATGGTCATTTGAATAAGCGGGTATATATCATGAAGGTCGGTGATTCAGATCCGTGCCGTTTGATTGAAATGACGGAACGCCTTGCGGTGACCAATGGATACACGAAAATTTTCGCCAAGGTTCCAGAGACCAGGTCAATCGGATTTCTCCAATCGGGATACACAACGGAAGCATCCATTCCCGGATTTTTCCGGGGACGGGAGAAAGCCCTTTTTCTCTGCAAGTATTTCCTGGATTCCCGCAGGATAGAGAAACAGGAGAAAGAACTGGATCGTATAGAGGAGCTTGCAAAGCGGCAGAAATCAATGGAGCGGACTGAATGGGGCGATGATTCACCTTTCCTTCTCCGTCCCTGCACACCTCATGATGCGTCCTGCATGAGCGATCTTTACGGGCGGGTCTTTCCCTCCTATCCTTTCCCCATCGACCGGCCGGACTATGTTCTTAAAACAATGGAAAGCCATGTCGATTATTTTTGTGTCGAATACAGGGGGAAGCTTATCGCCCTGGCCTCTGCTGAATTGGACCGGAAAGAAAAGAATGTGGAAATGACCGATTTCGCCACCCTTCCCGAATGGGAAGGAAACGGCCTCGGACAACATTTACTCTCCGTCATGGAAACAGCAGTGAAGAAAAAGGGCATCAAGACCGCCTATACCATTGCGCGTGCCGCTTCGGCAGGAATCAACATCATCTTCTCGAAACAGGGGTATCGCTTTGGCGGTCGATTGATCAATAACACAAACATAAGTGGTTGCATTGAGAGCATGAATGTGTGGTATAAATCCCTGTATTCAGATACAAAATGAGAGGATAAAATCAATGGATTTGAATGCTTACATCGAAAAGATGGCTGTCGGCTATGGCGATCATCAATGGATCGTTGTGTTCGCGATAGTTTTTTCCGCTCTTTTCATCGATTTCTTGCAAAAAGTGATTCTGAATCGTTTACACCAGAGAACGCTCATGACGGATAATCCCTGGGATGATGCCATTTTGACCTCCCTGCGGAAACCTTTAAGCGTCGTGATCTGGATCATCGGCATCTCACTTGCCGTAAATGTCATGGCACCCCAGGCTGATTTTCTAAAAATCTCTCAAGTCGCTACACGGGTAGGCATTATCCTTGCTATTACCTGGTTTTGTATCAATCTGGTCAAGCAGGTGCACGACAATGTTCTCGAAATTCACCGGAAGAAGGGTGAACCGATTGATGTCACGACGGCGGATGCCATCGGAAAGCTGCTGCGGATATCAATCTTCATCACATCGGCGCTGGTTATTCTGCAGACCCTGGGGTTCAGCATTTCAGGGGTCCTGGCCTTCGGAGGGATCGGAGGCATTGCTGTGGGATTTGCAGCGAAGGACATTCTCTCCAATTTTTTCGGAGGGTTGACCATCTTCCTGGATCGGCCCTTTGCCGTGGGGGACTGGATACGTTCGCCGGACCGCAACATCGAAGGCGTGGTGGAATATATCGGCTGGCGTCTTACGCGGATCCGCACCTTCGAAAATCGACCGCTTTATGTTCCAAATGCAACCTTTACCACCATTGCCCTGGAAAATCCGTCCCGTATGACCCATCGCCGGATATATGAAACGATCGGTGTGCGCTATGACGACGCGGCTAAAATCATGATTATCGTCAACGACATCCGGCAGATGCTCATCGACCATCCCGGCATTGATGAGCAGCAAACCATGATTGTCAATTTCAATACCTTCGGTCCCTCATCGCTGGACTTCTTCATCTATGCCTATACGAAAACAAAGGTGTGGATTGAATACCACCAAGTAAAAGAAGATGTCTTAATGAAGGTTTACCAGATTATCATCTTTCATGGCGCCCAGGTTGCCTTCCCGACCTCAACCGTTCATATACCCGAGCGGGTGCTGCTCGAACAGGTTCAAATCATGCCTGGGAAATAATTGGTTGCAGATAGATTGCTTTATTCGTTAAGGGTGAAAATCAGCTATGGAAAGCGCAACCATTTTCTGGGCGTTGAGATGAGGACTTTGATTCGCATCGTCCAATTCCGCAACCAGATCCTGAAGATCAACACCAAATGGAGCAGTACTTCGAAAGGGTTCTGAAGTCATGGCCTGGTTAAATAAGAAAATCGGTCTGGCCCTCGGTGGAGGAGGCGCGAGGGGCCTTGCCCACATCGGCGTACTGGCCGTTCTGGAAAAAGAAGAGGTTGACATTAACATGATATCAGGCACCAGTATGGGCGCGATAATCGGTGGCGCCTATGCCTGTGGCATTACATCAAAGCAATTCCAGGATATGGTGATCACTTACCTGAAAAGCCCGGAATTTCAATCATCAATCATACATACCATTGCGCCGGCGGATAACAAAAAACACAAACGATTCATACAGAATACGTCACGATATTTAAAAACTACCTTTCATATGGCGCGTACCTTTTTCAAGCCGGGAGCCATTTCCCTCTACGATTTTCAGTCCATGGTCAACTATTTCATCCCGGACAAACAAATCCAAGAGACCCGCATTCCCTTCAGTGCAGTCGCAACGGATCTCATAACGGGTGAGTCCGTCGTGTTTTCTCAAGGTTCCCTGCGGGACGCTGTACTGGCCAGCTGTGCCGTTCCGGGTACAATCGATCCTTTCAAAAACGGGAACATGCTTCTGTCTGACGGGGGTATCACCAATCTGGTCCCGGTAAATGTTCTCCGGGAGGCTGGTGCCGATGTGGTTATTGCGGTCACTGTCGGTAAGAATCTGCATTACAACGGTCAATTGAAAACGGCAACGGATATTGTGACCCGGGCCGGCGAGATTACCGCGTATCGACTGAAAGACTACGAACTGCAGCAAGCTGATGTTGTAATCAGGCCGACGATACGGGATTATCACTGGGCCGATTTTTCCCGGGCACCGGAGTTGATCCATGACGGCGAAGAGGCCGCCCGTAAGGCATTGAAAGAGGTCAGGAAAATGCTCCCCCTTCAAAGAAAAGTGGGAAAACTTATTCGCAACTGGTTTGGTTCGGGATAAAGGGCGGTTTCTTTGAACAATTTCCGATCTGTTTTTTCCGATCGAATACCCAAAACAAACGCAAGCTAAATATGCTTGATCTCGTTATCCCTGTCCCCTTTATCTGGTACAAAGCGCTGCTCCAGATATTTCCGGGCCAAGTCTTTTCCGCCAAGACCAAAAGCCAGGGACAGGGCGAAAACCAATCCGCCGAATAAAATCGTGAATGCAGCAAGGACCGTACTGCGGGCAATTCCCAGTTGTTCCATCGCCATGACAAATGCAAAAAGGATAATGATCGTCTTGATTGCCCGGCATAAAAAACTCGCAAAAACGATACCGGCATTCACAGAGGCGATCAGTGTTGCCCGTCCCAGAAAATTGCCGAAGATGACACCAACCACAAGAATAACTGCAGCAATGAGCACATTGGGCAGGTAAAGCAGGAGCTTTTCCAAAAGCTGCTCTATCGCCGGTAATTCGAGCAGATACAGGGCAACGATGAAAAAGATCATTACCGTAAGCCAGTAGAAAAAGCGGCCGATGAGTTTTTCCGGCGGATCTTTCACCGCCAATTTCTGCAGTGTTTCCGCGGCGCCCATGCGAGTGCATAACGCATCAAGCTTCAGGAACTTGAACAACTTCAGAATGACGATTTTGACAACCCATGCCAACAGGATACCGATCGTAAAGACGATGAGAGCGGATAGTAAATTTGGGAAAAAATGTGCCAGTTTGTAAAGAAAGTCCTTCAGGGGTTCTGTAATGATTTTTTCCAGCAGGTTTTCCATGACAACCTCCTCTTATGCGCAAACTTAAGGTTCCTTCTTCCAGATCTCAACCAATGCGGGTTTTTCTCCTTCAAAAGACAGGCAGATTTCTTCCAGGCGTTCTTCCACTTCTTCCGCCGTACTGTTCCACGTTTCAATAACGAAAGACGCCACTTTACCAAGATAAAGAGGCGTCAGGGATTTGATGATATGTTCGGCGTTCATGACCCGTCGGTGACAGGCCAGTGCAAAATAAAAGATAACCCAGACCCAGTCACGGTCCGGAAAGGAGAACTTTTCCCTCGGTTTTCCCGCCAGGACGTGCAGGTCGTCGCATATTCCTTGCGGCAGGAATGATTCGTAAAGAGCGGCAAGGTCTTTTACGCCCAATCGGAATTTATCGATCATGTTGTCAAGATTGACATGAATCGGTTCCAGCCCGACCGAATAAACAAAACCGAAAGTCTGGACGGGTTCGGATTTTGAGACACCTTGCCAAACGTCGGCATATTCCTCCATGAGACCAAAGACCGAACTGACGACCTGATGCAGCATGGCGCTGAGATCGCTGCCGGGATCTTTGGCATCGTGTATCTTTGCCCCCAGAAAAGCCTGGCAGATTTTAAAACCGTTGGCAACCGCCGTGGTGGTCATCCAGATATCGATGCCGAACCTGGCGACATCGGTTTCCCAGACGTCCTTGGTCAGATAAAATGACGCCAGCTTTCCAGAGAAACCGAAATCACCGCCGATCGGCTGGCGTATACGTTTCCCGTAGAGGGCTCTGGTGAGGGGATAGACAATGGAATTCGTAATGGTGCCGTCGTATTTATGCCGCATATAATAGGGTGAGACATAGTCATAATTTTCTTCCAGAACAGGTTTGATCAGCAGTTCAATCCATTCTGGGGTGATACTGCGCAAGTCCGAATCAACCACGGCGCAGGCCCTGGCATTCAGGTCACGGGCGATTTCAAAAATAGTACGGAAGGCGCTGCCTTTTCCGGGAATGCCGTAGTATGGCGTGACAAATTTTCTGAACTGGTCGGATTTCCGATTGATGAGGATGGAACTCAGATCCAGGTTCGTATTTCTGACCGCATCCATTGTCCCATCGCTGGAGCCTCCGTCGGAGTTTACCAGCAGGGATCTGCAGTGAGGGAAATATTTGGCCAGACCTGCCTCGACGGCCTTAACCACATGCACGATGGTTTTCGCGCTGTTATAGCTGGGAATCCCGACCAGGATGTCGATCTTCCCTAGGGCGGATATTTTATCTGCGATGTCCCGGTTGTCCGTTTCGTCCATAACTATTGAAATATTAAACTGTCGAGAAGTTCAAGTCCTCCGGTATATTCCCGGTTTTCCATCTCCTATTATCTCATGGCATGAATAACATTTAACATCGGTTAAGGCATGCCGACAATTTCTTTTGATAACACGGTTACTTTGACGAACGGTACTTTCACGGCTCTATCCATTATTTTTATTTTGATCTGGGAAGCGGGGATGTGAAAACGGCTGTTAATAAATGTTGCAATCGCTTCCGATCTCTGTCGTGCGTTGGCCATGCGTTCACGATAAGGCCGAGATGATTCCGGGCCGTTCTCGAGCATGATGCCGACACTCCGATCGAGATCATAAACATGTCTCAATACGGACAGGCTGTCTTTTTTCTCTTCACTTAACGTTATTTCACCGGAATTGTAAAATAAAATCGGCACAAAGGGGACCGTTTCTATCGAAACGACGACGGGACTTTTCAAATCCGCCTCCAGCATTTTTGCAAGCCACCGGATCTGTTCGCCGGATAAAGAGTTGTCTCGTCTTATTTTCAGAAGAATGGACAACCGGGAGTCATTTTTCTGAATGCCTACCGAGTAATTCATGAGCTGCGACGGGGAAATGATTGCTTCGATCTTCCGCAATGGAATGATGACAGCCTTGAGCATCTCTTCCCGGGAATTTCTTATGAGATCCTCCGGCGGCTTAACCTGATCCATCAGCGGCACGCGAGGTCCCGGAGGTTCCTCCTTCAGGCCGCCCTGGACAACTTGGTGTTGTACAAGACTGAATTTTATGTTGCGCCGAAGCTTGTCAGCCAAACGGGTTTCGACCAAAGCGATATCCCTGTCCTGGATGAGTGTAACGGTTTGAACGGTTGCGTCGATCTCCAGGGAATTCTTGTCGGATTTGACGTAGGAAAATTCGGATAAACGCGATAAGCCCTTCCGATCGTAAATTTCCTGAAGCGCGGTTTTGACGTCCTTGCGCAGTTTGGCCTCGGCAATTGTCACCCCGAGTGTGTAAATGAGGGGGATGGATATGATGAAAAGCAACAGCAGCAGCAGGGTGATGCGCTTCTTCAATTTACGATTCTCAATATCGTAAGTCGCAGCCGGTCGAAAGCCATAGAAGTAAAAGACAGCGCAACTCGTGATCACAATGGCGACGAAATTAGTGAAAAAGAGAAAAAATCCTCCGGATGCAATGTGCAGATTGCCGATGCCTAGGCCGAATCCCGCCACACTCAGGGGGGGGATGACGGCGGTGGCAATGGCAACGCCGGGCACAACCGTCAGATAATTCTTTTTTGTGCAAAGAGCCGCTGCGCCTGCTGAACCGGCCAGGAAGGCAATGAGCAGATCGAAAAGGTTCGGTTTTGTTCTGGCAAGAATTTCATGCGTAATATCGTTGAGTGGTGAAAAGAAAGTGGCCAGCGCCGCGACAAGGATCGTGACGGCCACGCTTACAGACACTTTTTTGAGAGATTTTTTCCAGATGGCATCGTCACCAATGACAAAGGAAAAACCGAAGCTGATCATAGGGCCCATCAGGGGTGAAATAAGCATGGCGCCGATGATGACGGCGACACTGTTGGTGAGCAGACCGAACAATGCAATGAGATTGGCCAGATTCAGCAAGGTTAAATAGCCGGGGGACAGGTCAAGCTCGGCAACGATATCTTTGATGACCGATCTCTGGTCTATTTGGGCTGCATAGTGGGCAAGGAATTTTTTTATGAAGTATTTCAGTTTGTTCATCTTCATTCACCTGCGGAGGATTCCCTGCGATGTCATCCCTGGGGCAGATCCGAGCGCATCTGCCCGGCATGTCTGGATTTTCTGTAGGACAGGAAACTGTGCAGAAACCAGCCCATGGAAAATCCCAGCATAAAAGCGATGAATATGACAATCGCACGGGATACCGCAATGTGCCAGAAAAGAAACCTTACATCCACTGCTTCCACGTTCTGAATGAGGAAAATCATTGCAAAACATGCCAGCAGAAGAATCAAGGCCAATCTAAAATTCAACATCCTCTTCTACCTTTCCATCCGATAAGGAGCTCTTTCCATTAATCGTTTTTCTGCAAATCGGTAGCCTGATGCTTTATGCACAACTGCTTGATTCTGTCTGCCACCGATTCGAAAATATTCGACGCACTGTGGATATGATGATTAAGAGCCGTTTCCAATTCCGCTTTAAGGGCTTGCATGGATTCTTCGTCCACGTCAATGAGCCGGTTGTCGCGTTTGTAAAAAATGCCGTGCTCCACTTCCGACCATGCATGATACAGTGCCGACGTCAATTGCAATTCGCATTGAAGTCCCGCGAAATTTCGATATTCATTCAGGGAAAGCCGTTTCCGGCCGAACTGCAGGACGATATGGATTGAACGATAACCGCTTTCCTTTTCGTGTTCTTCGATTTGCATTTTGTCCGGACTGAATTCTCTGAACAGCAATTCAATGAATTTTTGCTTATCGCTTTCCAGATAAAAAATGATTCTGACACCGGCCAAATCGTTCATATCGCTCAACCGAGTGTATGTTCTCCCCCGGGATTTGTTACGGGTAATTTTCTCTCTGATGCTCTCCGCGGATTTCAATCTCATCGAAATCTGATACTTGAATCCGTTGTTGTCCAGCAGATTGATCAGCAGATTCTGCATTGTCGAACAGAAATTCTGATAAAGGAGAGACTTTTCATGATACTCTGCAATGAGTTTTTCCGGATTCGAGTTTTCAGGTTCATGATTCAAAGCAACCTCCTCGGAGTCAACCATGGGCTATTCGTTGTCGAGATCGACAGCTTCGATAAAACGTTCCGAGAAATCCGGGAGTGCCGCCGTCACCCTTACCCAGGCACTCATCATTGGGAGACCGACGGGATCCGCCATAAAACCCTCTGTTGCCACCTTCAGAGAATGAACAAAGGCCTCGGAGGCCTCAATCTCGCCATGCCGGTCGTATTTCAGGCCGTTCAGCAGGGACAGTGAATGATATTTCTCGATGGCCACGCGAGATTCTTCAATATAAACCATGTAGAGTGTCCTGAAAAAGGACTGACTCATCATGATGCCGTCTTGGCTGAGAATTCTGAAAAGGGCCTCGGCAATTTCCGTGGCCATCCGAATCAGGCCGACATCGGGACTGTCCTTCTGGAGAGATTGGTGTTTGTGGTCATAGATCTCCGATATTTCCACCTGACAGATGCGGTTAATGGAAGTTTTCCGGTAGACTTCGTTTAAGAGCGAAACCTCCAGGCCCCAGGTTGGCGATATCCGGATGCCTCTTGCAAGACTACTGATCAGAGCGAATTCACCGGAAAGGGCGTAGCGGAAGTTACCCAGATAGTCGACGAAGGCATTGTAATTCAATATTCTTTTCAACGCCCGGATCAGTGGCGTGTAAAACAATCGCGTAACCCGGCCGTAAAGTTTCTCCTTTACACGGGCGTAATAACCTTTGCTGAATTCAAAATCCAAGGCAGGGTGAACCACCGGATAAACAAGGCGGGAAAGCATGCCCCGGCTGTAACTCAGGATGTCCGTGTCATGGAGGGCAATCGCATAGATGTCCTTGTCGGACAGAATATAACCCATTGTCATCCAGACGGAGCGGCCCTTGCCCGGACGTTCCAGCTTGAATTCATTCCGTCTCAGCTCATCATAAAGTTTTCGGATTCGCGGTCCGTCATGCCAGACAACCTTGACCTTACAAGGCAGGGCCGACATAATCTTTTTCACCGTCTTGAACTGTTTTTCGTCAGCTCGATCCAAAGAAAGAACAACTTTACGGATGTAATTAACCTTTTTCAACTCGGCAAGGATTCCGGAGATGGCCGGACTTTCAAATTCCGATACCAGGGCGGGCAACAAAAGCGCTATAGGCCTCTTTTGCGAGATTTTTTCCAGTTCCTTATCCAGTTCATTATCTTCCCGGTCCCCGAGTTTCTGCATTGTCGTAATAATTCCATGCTGGTAGAAATCCGCCATTTTTCAACTCCTTAAGTCCAAAGGTTGATCAGGTAATCTTTCATATCTTCGAATTCTTTTGCCTGGCTGGAAAAAAATTCGCCGATGTGGTGATTTTCCATTGCCTCCAGCTCGTTGACAAGGGAAGCCACCCGTGCATAGTAAAGAGGCGTCAGGGTGTCGAGAAGTTTCATTCTCTGCCTCGGCGTTGAGTGAAAGGCATTGGCGTAACGATAAACGATTCTGATCCATGCGGCAACAGGAAGATGAAAATCTTTCTCGTCGGGAAGCTCCGCGAGAGCCTTGATGACCTGGAAATCGTCCTCTTCGATGAGCTGCTGCCAGATGCTGCCGAAGTTTTTGAATCCGACCTGGAAATATTCAATCAACCCTCTTTGGTTGATTTCAAAAGGAACGGGGGTGCCGTCCGTGTAATTCCCGAATGTAGGTATATCCCGGGATCCCCGGGTGTCTTTCCAGAAAGCATGGGTTGTTTCCATCAATTGGAAAAGGGTTCCCATGACCTGACGGAACATCGGACCCAGGTCCGAAACCGGGTCTTTAGACCCGTGAACCTTCACGCCGAGTTTCGACTGGCAGATCTTGAATCCATCGACAATCGCCGTAATCGTCATCCAGATGTCAATGCCGAACTTTGCCACATCACTTTCCCATACCTCCTGCTCCAGATAATGACGAATCAGAGGCAAAGAAAGACCAAAATCCCCGCCAATGGGCTGCCGGATACGATACCCATACAGCGATCTGGTCAAATGGTAGGCAATGGTATTGGTGATGGTCGCATCCAGTTTATAGCGATTGTAGTCGGGCGCTACGAAATCATAACCTTCCAGTACGGGTTCCAAAAGATTCTTGATCCATATGGGGGCGATGGAAACGAGGTCGGAGTCGAACACGGCCACCGCACGGGGTTTCAGAAACTTTCCGACTTCAAAGATGGCCCGCAGGGCCGACCCCTTTCCGGGAACGCCCCGATAAATCGCCACAATCTTTTCGACATTGAAAGAGCCGATTTCAACCGCCCGTGCAATATCACGTGTATCGTCCGTCGAACCGCCGTCGGAGACCATGATCAAGGCCCTGCTGTTGTGATAATAGGTGTCGAGGCCCTTATAAACAGTGTTAATGACATGGCTGATTGAAGAATCGCTGACATAGGAAGGGATACCGATCAGAAAATCGACCTCCCCGAGTTCCTCGATCTTGTGCCTGACTTTATCCCGTAGGGCCGTGGAAAATCTTTTTGTCATGATGGCATTCATTATCAACCCTCAATGTGTAGAATCTGCATATCCATGACATTGGTTCCCGTAGGTCCCGTAAAAAGAAGATCATCGGTCTGCTTGAAGAAATGGTATGCATCGTTTTGTCTCAGATAAGAGTCCGGATTGAGGCCCAGCCGATTCATCCGGATGATCGTTTCACCATCGACAATGGCACCGGCGGCATCTGAGTTGCCGTCTATACCGTCGGAACCTGCACTGAGCAGGGTGCATTTTACCGGAAACGGATGCTCAGCCAGGAAGGAAAGGCACAACTGCTGGTTGCGTCCACCTATACCGGTGCCCGTAACGGTCACCGTCGTCTCCCCGCCAAAGAGAAGGCAAACGGGAGGAGGAAAGGGATTCCCCGTTTTTCCGATTTCGCGTGTCAAGGCAGCAAGAACTTTCGCCACCTCTCCGGCCTCGCCACAGAGGGAGGAGGTCATGATGTGAGCATGGATGCCCAATGCCTCCGTTTTTATTTTTGCCGCCTCAAGAAATTTCATATTACTACCCAGCAGGTAATGATGAACATGTTCCGGAGTCGTCTTGACCGTTTCTCCAATCCGGCCCGCAATGCCGTTTTCGATGACACGGCGTATGGAATCCGGAACTTGTTCCCAAAGAGCATAGCGTTCCAGGATTGACCTGGCATCCAAATAGGTGGACCGGTCCGAATAGAGGGGACCGGAACCGATCGCCTCCAGGTCGTCGCCAATGACGTCGGAAATGACCAGAACGATGATTCTTCCCTTAGACATTAAACCCAGTCGGCCACCTTTCACCGAGGAAAGATGCTTCCGGATTGTGTTCATTTCACCGATACGCATACCGCTTTTCAAAAGCATAGAAGATAATGACTGAAAATCAGAGAGAGTAACCGGCGGCAGCGGTTTTTCAACCAGTGATGAACTCCCTCCTGAAAGGAGATAGATACATAAATCGTTGCCGGAAAGACGCGATAGATAATCTGAAAGGGCTTCAGCCGCAGACAGGCTTTTCTCTGTCGGAATGGGATGGGATGAAGCGAGGACCGTCAGTTTTGCAGACTGGTAGCCTGATTCGCCGGTGACAACGATTCCCCCGGCAAGCCGGTCCCACAGAAGCTTTTCCAAGGCAACAGCCATCCTTGCCGCAGCCTTGCCACTGCCACATATATGGACGTGGTCGTATCCCGCCAGGGAATAGGAAACACCCTGAACCTGCAGGTCATCAACTATCCTGATAACATTCCGACACATGATGCTCTCAGGGGAAATCGACTTGAGGGCACTGTAAAATATTTCCCTAACCGTTTCTCGTGAAGTCATCGAGCAACTCCATAACCGTCGCGTTCCATCCACGGCTTCCAGGGTATGGCGCTTTCAGGATATTCAACAGACCGGTATCCTCGTACTGCCCGCCGGGATGTGGAATTAAAACGGGAATGTCCACATTTTCCAGCATGGGCAGATCGTTCCGGCTGTTACCGATACCGATCGTCCGAATCTTTTCCCCCAGATGCTCCCGGAAAATTTCCGTTACCTTTCTTACCGCCTTTCCCTTGTCCTGTTTTTGATCAATCAGGTGGAAAAAACGATCCCCCCGGGTTAGCTTCAAGCCCGCCTGAAGAGCCAAAGCGATCAACTGGGGAACATCGTCGGGATTCTCAACCAGAAGCGGTTCCGTGAATTCACGGCACTGGGCTTTCTCAGCATCTTGCCGCGAAAGATTTGCCAGATTCATGATCTCTGTAACTGATAAGTCGCCAAAACCACGAACAGGGAAATGTTTTTTGATGTTATCATTTATAAATTTACGGATTGATTCATAGGATTTGCCCAAACAAAGACACTGATAAACATCTTTTTCAAAAGCGCCCTTTATCAGGAATCCCCGGTATGAGCGGGGGAAGAAAATGCCCCCCCCGTTTTCCGTGATAAACGGCTCGTTTATGTCCAGCTTCTGCTGAAGAGACTGAACCTCGATTCTTGTTTTGCTGGTTGCAAAGATTAAAGGAACGTCCATATTCTGAAGGCGTTTGAGAGCAGGCAGGGCGTGATCGAAGGCATAGTCTTGCTTATCCAGCAAAGTTCCGTCCAGATCGGTGAAGATTAACAAAAAAGGCAAGACAGATCCGGTTTTATATGTGGCGGCGAGTTTCGGTATGTTCATATTATCCCTTCACCGAAATCTGTTAATACCGGATACAAAGGCCGCCTGTTCTACAGAATATCGATGGGTGGCGGCCTTGAATCCCTCCGTTATGACCCTGTCGCATCAGCGGCAAGATCACGTTCTGATCAAAAGCACCGGCACGCGGGCATCATGCAGAATTCTTAGGGCAACGCTTCCGAACATCAATTGCTTCATCCCAGTATAACCGTGAGTGGCAATGACAAGAAGTTGCACATCATTTCTCTTTGCATACTCAATTATGGAATGAGCGGTATTCCCTTCCAGTACTTCTGTCTTGACATTTAAGCCTTCGGCGCTGAGCTGAGATTGAATTCCCATAAGATACTTTTGTGCTTTACTGATCTGGGCGGTCTTTAAACCGATAAAGTCAAAACCTTCTTCAAGTAATACAGATGGAATTTCGACAATTTGAAGAAGAATGACCTCTTCGGTCACCCCCTTTTCAAACAGGTTTATCACGTGAGGTAAAGCACATTCGGCAAGTTCAGAACCATCAAGCGGAACAAGAACCTTTTCGTACATCTTAAACACCTCCTTCCAACATGGTTGATGTTTGTTTGCCGTGTTACGCGAAGCGGCTATACGTTCATGCTTTACGCCGTACTTTCCTGCTTTTTGGGTAAATTAACCTCTGGAGAGAGAATCAACTGCGGGGGAAGTTCCTGCGCCCCCAGAATATTGACCAGTTCCTGTAAACCCGACGCTATTCCCTGCAGTTTCTCAAGAGGTAATTCTTCAAGGCCGGCGACCAACAAGCCTTGGGCAACTTGCGGCGCTTTAATCACCAATGCGTTGCCCCCATCCGTCAGTTCCACGTAAACAATCCGTCTATCTTTAGTGGTCCGTATTCTTTTAATGAGCCCCTGCAATTCAAGCCGGTTAAGTATGCCGACAACCGTAGCGGGATGAAGGTACATGCGCCGTGCGAGATCAGACACCCTTACCGGGGATAGTTCGGCAATCGTTTTAATGGCCCATAGTTGCGGTCCCGTCAGTCCTGTTTTCCGTTTTGCCTTTTTCGATTGTTCGTTCACGACCTGGAAAACGCGTCTTATGTCATCTATAATTTCACAAACAACAGAGGATTTCTTTACCATTCAGGAGCCTTTAGTTTGACGAATATTTAATTTAGTAAAGTAAATAACATGATGAATTTCTTTTAGTATACAAATCATTTCTTCAATAATCAATTGACAAATTTTCAAAGACCTTTAGAAATCAAATTTATAAAATTTAGACTGATGTGAAAGATAAAATTATCTGGAGATGGTCAGGTACCTCCCAGAGGGTTCGCCGTCATCAAGAAACAGGGGGTTATCTTGGATGACTGATCCATCGAAGCTTGAACGCAAGGTTAGCCGGGTTGCCGGTTAACTTTTCGTTCAGGGAAGATAGGAACATCGTAAAGGAAGCACACAGCGGAATGCATCCTCAAGCTTGGTCAGGTTTTCATTTGCCTGAGACGGGTATTGATCTGACGGAGAAGCGATATCACCTCCTTCTGATCTTCCAAAAAATAACGCGCCCTGCTCTCCAGTCTATTGCCGATACGAACCGTGAACAGATTATCCCTGTTCAGTCTGAACACATCCTCATCCGTTATATCGTCTCCGGCAAAAAATCCCTTTTGGCATCCATCCCGCTGCATCAAATCGAGAAGGGCTGTCCCTTTGTCAGGAGACGCCACCGGAAGCAGGTTTTCAACGTATTTTCCGGTCACACGTCTCGGTTTTGGTTCCAGGCAATATATCGCACGGAGCACATGGGCATGGGCGGTCTTCCGGTTTGGCGCCATCCGATAGTGGACCGACAGCGTAAGCCCCTTGTTCTCGATCAGAATCCCCGGGGATATTGAATCGGGGAGCATGCTCCGTAACTGTTCGTCCCATTTTCCGACCAAAAGCCTGAAATTCTCCAGGCGATCCTCCCATCCGGGAAGGCCCTCGGCACCATGGTTTCCGATCAGATAGTCGGGAACAATCCCCAGATGTTTCTGCGCATTGCTGCGGGAACGGCCCGTAATGATCGCCACGGCGGCCGCATCTTTCAAACAGGCAAGTTCTCCTTTAACGGCGGCCGACACTTCGATGTTCTCCGGATCATCGGCAATGGGAGCGAGAGTACCATCCAGATCGAAAGCAAACAGGGTCGAAGAGTCGACAAAAGCATTCAGGCATGCCAATCCTTCCTCACTGAGAAGATAGACCCGGGGTTTTATCGGCATCATAACCGGTGACCAATCCGCACGGAGAGTTTTTCCCGTTGCCGTATCCGCGCCGCGTCAATCAGCATTCTTCCCGCCCATCGATAGACATTGAAATCGCGCACCCTGGCCCGCATGCTGCGCATTCTCTCGCGCTGCTCGAAATCCGGCATGGTCAATGCCTGAAACAGTGCTTCGGCAGTTTGCTCGGTATGATAGGGATTGACGATCAACGCTTCGTGAAGTTCATTGGCCGCACCGGTAAACTGGCTGAGAATGAGGACGCCCCGCTCATCATCCCGCGAAGCCACGTATTCCTTCGCCACCAGATTCATGCCGTCATGCAGGCTCGTAACCATACAGAGATTGGCCGCACGGTAGTATCGATTGACTTCCTCGGGCTCGTGGTTTTCAACCTTGAGGCAAATGGGGCGATAAGCCCCCCCCGCAAACCGCAGGTTGATTTGATCAGCCAGGGAACGGACCCGGGCTTCCAACAACTGATAGTCTTCCAGGGCTGAGCGGGAAGGTGCCGCAATCTGAACGAACGTAAACGTTCCGATCAGCTCCGGGTGCATCTCCAAAAGGCGTTCCACCGCCCGAAAGCGTTCGAGAATCCCTTTCGTATAATCCAGCCTGTCCACGCCGAGGCCGATCAAATGGTTCTCGTCCAGGTTCAGGGACTGTCTGATTTCCGCGATACACACCTCGACCGGTGGCTGCGTCGTTTGCCAGGGAGAGGGCCATTGGATGGAAATGGGGTAGCTTTCCACAAGGGTCAGCATGTTACTGTGGAAGATGGTCGACGATTCATGCTCTATCCGGGTTTCGAGATAACGATCAACCGTCTCGAGGAAATTCTTGCAGTGAAGGCGCGTGTGAAATCCGATGATGGTGCTCCCGAGCATCCCCTGCAGCAATTCCTCACGCCAGGGGCAGATGCCGAAGGATTCGGGATTGGGCCAGGGAATATGCCAGAAAAAAATCACCGTCGCCCGGGGAAGGCACTTGCGGATCATCTCGGGCAGGAGGGCGAAATGATAGTCCTGTACGAGCACCACCGGGTCATCATTTTGTGCTTCTTCGGCAACCGCATCGGCAAAACGCTGATTTACCGCCACGTAGTACTCCCAGTCCGTGGTTCGGAAAACGGGACGCACATGGGCAATATGGCTCAACGGCCATATGCCCTCATTGGCGAAACCATAGTAATATCCGCTCTCTTCTTCTTCCGTGAGCCAGATACGCCGCAACGTATAGTCCGAATCACCGGATGGAATCGACACGTGATCGTCACGGTCCACCACGTCACGATCGGCCGTACCGCTGCCATGGGCGATCCACGTTCCCGAGCAGGCCCGCACCACCGGTTCAATGGCCGTAACAAGACCGCTTGCCGGATGTTTGACCTCTATTCCCCGTTCTGTTTTTACGTGGATATGAGGCTCGCGATTGGAAACAACCAGAATCTGGTCGCCGCTGAGCTGTTTCTGGAGAAGACTTCTCAAGGTGTCGGGCGTCCAGGAAATCGTTGCATCATCCTCCAGGCGCCTTTCCTCATCCAGCGCGCGAAACAGGGTATGGAGATCGCCCAACAGCGGTTGCAATTCCTCCGATGTGGCAGGTCGGGAAAAGGGTCGCAGGATGCCCTCGCCGCGCAACATGGCCCGGACGCCTTCCATCCAGCCCCGCCAGCTCAAATGCGCCACGAAAACCGTAATCAGAGACGTCACGACCAAAAGCAATGAGAACAGGGCAATAATGTATTTTCTCGTATCCGCGCTGCGCCTTTCCACAAAACTCATATCGTGAACCAGAATCAGGGTCCCTGCCGGCACCCCGTCGTACGTCACAGGATTGAAGGTCACATGGACCAGGCCCTGGGGTAGCGCCAGGAGGGAGCGTTTTTCATGCCCGGTTGTCGTGGTAGGTAATGTGCAGGAAAGGCCATGCGGAAAGGACTGTGTGCGATAGCGCATGTTTTTCTCTTCATCGCAATAGCCCAGTGCAAGGAGTCTCTCATCCTGCATCGAACGTGTGAACAAGGCGTTTATCTTGGCCTTGTTGCCCTGTTTGACCAGCTCAACAAGCGGTTCCTGAAGGGCTCCGGTGATAAACTGCGAACGGATATCGAGATCCCGGAGGAACCACCGGAGGGTCAGCTTGTCTACCAAGGGAACGGTCAGATAGGCCAGTATCACCAGGGCGACCACAAGCGGGACAACAAATCGGAGAGAAAGTCTCAAGGAGCGAAGCAATTGTCTCCCCTTGGCTGAAAGTTTCATGGCAACCTCTCACCAAAATTCGTTAAAACGCGCTATCCCAGCGTCTGCTGAGCCGGATGGCCGAATTGATCATGCCCACCATACTGTAGGTCTGCGCGAAATTTCCCCAAAGCTCTCCGGATCGGGGATCGATATGCTCGGAAAGCAGTCCGTGACGGTTCCGTCTGGCAACGAGTTTTTCGAAGAGGTCGCGGCCCTCCTCTATGCGTCCGAGAGCCGCCAAGGCATAGATGTACCAGAAAGTACACGCCAGAAAAGCATTTTCCGGCACTCCGAAGTCATCGGCGTCCACATAGCGGTAGATGTAGTCGCCATGCTTGAGTTCTTTTTCGATGGCCGCAACCATCGTGGCGAATCGCGGATCATCCGCCGCCAGAAATCCGATATCATGAAGCAGCAGGACACTCGCATCCAGCGTTTCTCCGTCAAAGGCCGCGGTAAATGCCTGCTTCCGGGCGTTCCATGCCCTGCGGCAAATCGTGGCGTGGATATGTTCTGCCCGGTTCTGCCAATAGGCGGCTCGATCGGTCAGATTGAAAACAGCGGCGATTTTTGCCAAACGGTCACAGGCTGCCCAGCACATCACACTGGAAAAGGTATGGACTCGCAGTGTCCCACGCAATTCCCAGATTCCGGAGTCCGGTTGGTCGTGAACAGCGAAAGCTTTTTCTCCCAGGAATTCCAGACGACGGAAAAGCGATTCGTCTCCCCTCCGAATCAATCTCCTATCGAAAAAGACATGGGCCACGGCCAATATCGCCGATCCGTAGACGTCATGCTGAATCTGGGCATAGGCCTGGTTCCCGACGCGAACCGGCCCCATCCCCCGATACCCCGGTAACGAGTCGATTTCGGTTTCCTCCAACCTGACCTTGCCGTCAATGCCGTATACGGGCTGGATATGCCTATCCGGATCGCCGGCGACGATGTTGACGAGAAACCCGAGATACCTCTCCAGGGTAGGGGTCGTACTGAGCCGATTCAGGGCATTGACCACGAAATAGGCATCCCTTAACCAGCAGTAGCGGTAATCCCAGTTGCGTAACGACCCCGATGCCTCGGGAATGGACGTCGTCATCGCCGCGATGATGGCGCCGGTATCCTCAAAAGTGTTGAGTTTCAGGGTGATCGCGGAACGAATGACAACGTCCTGCCACTCGAACGGAATACCGATATCCCTTACCCACTCATGCCAATACATCAGGGTTTCATTAAGAAACCGGCGGGCAAGTTCGGCGATTGTATCGGGAATGGTCTCATCGGAACCGAAAATGAGGGTAATCTGGTCTTGAAGAAAGATGGGCACTTCATCGAGAATGGCAGTCAGAGACTCATCGGTCGTGAGTCTCAGGATCCAATCCGGCGCCACATAACGGATGTGATGACTGCCATAGGTAACGGTACAACGATGACGACCGTATCCGTATGCCGGCCTGATGCGGATTTGTATTCGCGGTGTGCCACGAATACGACTGACCTGTCTGATCAGGATCATGGGGATAAACATGCGACCGTATTGCCGGAAGCGGGGGGCGAAGTCTGTTATCTCGATGACGGCACCTTTGGCATCGGTCAATCGGGTCACAAGCACCGCCGAATTAGGCAGATAGAACTGATCCGATTCGACCAGATCCTCCAGTTCAATGGTACAATAGCCGTGGCCCTTACCGGACTCATGTTCATTCAACAGTGAACAGAAGACGGGATCGCCGTCAAAACGAGGCAGGCAACTCCATACGATTTCACCTTCGCCATTAATGAGCGCCCCGATACGACAGTTACCGATCAAACCCAATTCAAGAGAACCGACCATCTTGCAGGCTCCTTATATCTCCCTTCCACGGGAGGCTGATGCCCTACTTTGGGACATCGTTTTCTTCCCACGATATGCAAACACCTGTAACAACAGGAAGAACCGGATGATTAAAGCAAGAAACACCTTAAAGGGCAACGAGAGAATTGAACGGCACCCCAGGCCTCCCCCGACAACCCGGGAAGACCGCCGTTCGGCGTTGGATCAACCGAACGACGGTCTTAAACCTCTTTTCATTCCCCTCGCATCATCAACGGCAGGACTCCGGCCTGATCAGGAGAACAGGACAATGGGAATCATGGAGCACCCGCAAAGCTACACTGCCAAACATCAATTTTTTCATGCCCGTATAGCCGTGAGTACCGAGCACAATAAGGTCCACCCCTTTTTCCTTGGCATAATCGACAATGGTCTCCGTGGCGCCGCCTTCCAAGACTTCCGCTTTGACCTTCATTCCTTCCGTTTCCATTTGATTTTT
>Ga0302246_1001024_pt1 | contig 21321 bp, 17 predicted proteins | sample AAG_UR_Trp_MG_FD_193533 | JGI IMG/M metagenome (GOLD analysis project Ga0302246, IMG submission 193533) | Enriched activated sludge microbial communities from anaerobic digester in WTTP, New Holstein, Wisconsin, United States - AAG_UR_Trp | ecosystem: Engineered > Bioreactor > Anaerobic >...
ATGATAGGCGATATCGGCGGCGAAATACGTCGGTTCGCCGTTCTGCCGGACCACAACCCGGTCCTTATCATCGCCGAACAGGGTAGTCCTGAACCAGGATGTGTTATCCTCCCGGTAGATAAAATCTTTTTTTTCCAGTTCCCCAAGAAGCCCCATCACCCCGTTGTTCTGGTGAAGTTCCCGCTCACTGAAATATCGGTCGAAAGATACGCCGAAAACGCGCAGGTCCTCCTTGATTCCCTCCAGGATGACGCCACCGGCGTAGTCGGTAAACGCCCGGATCAACACTTCCTCAGGCTTCTCGATCGCCTTCCTTCCCTCGTTCTGAAGGATCTCGCGGGCCAGATCTTTGATATAATCACCCTGATAACAGGTATCAGGAAATGCAACGTTCTCCCCCAGCAACTCCCGCAAGCGAAGATAAACGGATTTGCCAAGGTTGTTCATCTGGTTGCCGGCATCGTTAATGTAATATTCCCGGGACACACAGTAGCCGCAGGCATCGAGCAGCCGGGCGATCACGTCGCCGACGACGGCCCCGCGGGCATGGCCGATATGCAGGGGTCCCGTCGGGTTGGCACTGACGAATTCGACCTGCACTTTCCTGCCCTGTCCCAAATCATTTTTCCCGTAGTCCTTCCCTTCTCTGTCAATGGCCTCCAAAAGGAACGGCCAGACGCTCTCCCGGATGAAAAAATTGATGAAACCCGGTCCCGCTATCTCGATCTTCTCGACAACATCCCCCCCATCAAAGTTATCCCGGATCGCCTCGGCAATCTTCCGGGGATTCTGCCTCAATTTCGACGCAAGAACCATGGCCACATTGGTGGCATAATCTCCGTGATTCTTGTCCTTCGTCGCGTCAACCTCGATAAAGGGAACATCACAATCCGGCAGCCATTTTCGGGCACAGCCTTTCAGCGCCCGGTCGATAGACTGGATGATATTCTTTCGCAATGAAACGATCAAACCCTCAACCTCTGATAAAAAAAAGTGACAAATAACGTCCTGACATTACTTGTCACGGTATTTACTTCACTATTCAGGAAACGAATCGTCCGGCGATGCTGACACAAGACCTGCACGCCACACGCAGCTCAGGAGGCTACGGCGACTCCCTGTATTTCCGTTCGGCCTCATCAATGTCCTTGTCCTTGATGGACAGATCCCTCGAATAATCAGGACAGTGTACACACCCCACAGCATCGGTCGAAACACTGAATTTCTTCTGACAGCTCTCTCTCCATGCACAGATCGAGCAATACCGTTTCTCCGTCCCCATAGCCCACCTCTTGCAAATTGATATGAACAGACTTCGCGTATCTACAACCAGTCGTTCAGAAAAGTCAAGATTTTTCCTCCGTTCCGGGGTCCGCAACACCGGTCTATCCGGAACAAAATCGGGATGTGCCGCTTGAAGAAAAGGAGGTATCCAATCCTACGCAGTCAGAAAAAGAAATCTCAGGAAGGTCTCGCCGAAAAAGAAATACAACACCGCTCCCAGGGCGAGAAAAGGTCCGAAAGGTACGGCATACTTCATATCCTGTCCCTTGACGGCCATCAGGGTTATCCCGATAACGGCTCCCGTCAACGAACTGCAAAGAACAATGAAAAACAAAGATTTCCACCCGAAAAAGGCGCCCAGCATGGCAAGAAGCTTGATGTCGCCTCCGCCCATGCCTTCCCGCTTCGTGATCCATTCGTATCCCACGGCAATGACATAGAGAATACCGCCGCCGACCAGGAGTCCGATCAGGGATTCGAGGAAAGGCACCCCCATGACAAACACGCCGGCGAGAAAACAAAGCGGGATCCCCGGCAGACTGATCACATCCGGAATAATCTGATAATCGATATCAATAAAGGTAATGACGACCAGGGCCGCCGTAAAGAGAAAGGCCGTGGCCAGCTTCAGGGTCAATCCGTACTTCCAGAAAAGGAGAACGGCCAGGCATGCCGTCAACGCCTCGATGAGGGGATAACGGGGGGAAATCCGTTCGCCGCAATCCCGGCAGCGTCCCCCCAGAACCAGATAACTGATCATCGGAATGTTGTCATAGAAGCGGATGGGATGAGAACAGGCAGGACAATGGGAGGACGGGAAAACGATGGATTCTTCCCGGGGAATCCTCCAGATGCAGACATTCAGAAAACTGCCGATGATGGCGCCGACGATCCCAACGATGATCGCCCCCCCTATGCACATGTTGCCTTACCCCCCGTTTGAGAATGTATCGATTTCCCCAAAAACACATCACGGCCTAAAAAACAACTGGAATGAATCGGGCCCGGTTCCTTCATGGATTATTTACAGAGACGGAAGATTCACCCGACGAAGAAAATCCCGTTACAAAACAAAAAGTATACCCTGATGTGATCAATGCATTGGGTGAGTTCATGCGGTTTTCTCGTAATAGGTACCATCCGCACACGCTTTGCAGAGAATTTCTTCCCCCCGGTATATCTCACGTATATCCTGAACGTACTCCCCGCAACGGCTGCATTGGATCCGCCGCATGGGTCTGCCCGGCATATCCTCGGGAGGAATATTTACCCGTACCGGCATGACATCGAAGAGTTCCTCACTCGGCATGATCAGGTAAGTCTGAATCTGGGCTTCGTAACGGTCCTCTATATCGGGGAATAATTCTCTTGCCCGCTCCCGTGTTTCCTCGCGTGCAATGAGCCGGACCGCCTTCCCGTTCTCTAAGTTGACGAATGTCGCGGCCATTTTCCCGTAATCGAGAAACTTCATGGTCCGGTGCCCCAGGCTGCAGCCGGTTACGGACTGAATCGCATCGGTTGCGCACCGATCCATCTCAACGTAGACGATCATATTCTTCATCCGCCCCGCCTCCGGGACATCCAAGCCGATCAATTGCATGCCCCAAATGGCCATCTTCACACCCAGCACCTGTCCCGGACAGAGATGACCATGGATTCTAACGGATCGTTCCAGCAACTTTTCAAAGTTCATGACTCATTTCCTTATTAAAAAACGCCCATCGGGTTCCGGCGGAAAGGGAGGCTCTCCACCCCGGAAAGATCGCCTGTGTCTCCACTGCATGATACACCATTCTATAAGCGTAACCGTCGAGCTCTTAACACCTAACCTGCATATCGTCAAGGCCGTTTTCCTGAATTTTTTTGACCCCTTTTCTTGAAGTTCGTGTTATAAGCCACGAGGGAATTTAGGCTGAAAGACTGATCCTCCATGGTGAAGATATACCATCGGTTTTATTTTCGGCTCCATCCGGATGTTTTCCCCATAAGGGTGACAGCATTTCGTCTTAACGGAGATTCCGTCGGTCAGTCCTTCCCCAAACGCATCGATGAACAAAAGGATCAAACATATTCATGACAGACGATAAACAATATCCCGTTACTTCTTTGGAAGAAGGGGAAGAAGGCATTATCCAACTGATTGCCGGCGGGGGATCTCTCCTGAGCAGACTGGCAGGAATGGGCATCGCACCGGCCGTAAGAATCAAGGTGCTTCGCAATAGTTCGAATCTCTTTATTCTTCAGGTCGCAGAAACGAGGATCGCTTTGGGCCGGGGAGAGGCTTCCAAAATTATCGTCCAAAAAGCACCGGAACCTGCCAGAGAAAAACAGAAGAAAGAAGATCTGTTCCTGTTCGCCCTGGCGGGGCAACCCAACGTCGGCAAGTCGACGGTGTTCAACATTCTGACAGGTCTTTCGCAGCATGTGGGAAACTGGCCCGGGAAAACCGTGGAAAAAAAGGAAGGCATCCACGAATCGGGTGACCTGAAAGTCCGCATTGTCGATCTTCCCGGAACCTACAGTCTGACCTCTTTTTCCGAAGAGGAAAAGGTGTCCCGGGATTTTATCCTCAAGGAACATCCCGATGCCATCATCCTCCTGATGAATGCCGCAGCCATGGAAAGAAGTCTCTATCTGCTGTCTGAATTGCTTCTCCTGGGACCTCCCATCATCATCGCCGTCAATATGATCGACGTGGCTGAAAATCAGGGAATCCAGATTGATATTGAAACGCTGGAGAAGGAGCTGGGGATTCCTGTCTTGCCGATGATCGCCACCAAAAACAAAGGCATCGACAAACTTCTTTCCCAGGCCATCGACCTTGTAAAGGGGAAAACGGCCTACCGTCCATACGTTCCCGAGGTCTCCGAAGACCACCGGGATGTTTTTCTTAAACTGAACAATTTAATTACCCCTTACATCCCGCTACGTTACCCCGTCCGATGGATCACAACAAAAGTCATGGAGGGAGACCCGGAAATTCTGGAGATGATGATCACTCTCATCCCCAAGGATGTCTGGAGCAAAATCCAGATTGAGCTCTCCGCACATGAAGATTCCCTGAGGGCCGTCGTGGGAGGCCGTTACGACTGGATCGAGAGAATCACCCGGGCCTCCATTTCCCGGTTTAAAATGGGACAGGTCGTCATGACAGACCGTATCGATCACATCCTGACCCAGCCGATTTTCGGCATCCCGATCCTTTTGTCCATTCTCGGCCTGGTCTTTTTCCTGACCTATACGGTCGGGTCACCGCTTCAATCCTTCATGGAACAGGGCATTCACACAACAACCCGTTTTCTTGAACCTTTTCTGACATCCTTCCCGACATGGAGCCGGCATCTTATTCTGGACGGCATGATCGGAGGGGCCGGCTATGTCGTCACCTTCCTGCCTATCCTGTTGATCTTTTTTGCCGCGATGGCGCTTCTGGAAGATGTCGGTTACATGGCCCGGGCCGCCTTCGTCATGGACCGGTTCATGCACCTGATCGGGCTGCACGGGAAGAGTTTCATCCCCATGTGCCTGGGCTTCGGCTGCAACGTCCCCGCCGTCCTGGGAAGCCGCATCATCGAATCCAAAAAAGCAAGACTTCTAACAATCTTTCTCGCCCCGTTTATCCCTTGCACGGGAAGAATCGCCGTCCTGGTTTTTATGGCGTCAGCCATCTTTGCCGACAGAGCCCCCCTGATAACCTGGTCTCTCATGGCCCTCAACATGGTCGTCCTGGGATTGACAGGCATCTTTATCAAATTGACCTTTTTCAAGGAGGAATCCATGCTGTTTATCATGGAGCTTCCCCTGTACCACAAGCCCGACTTCAAAACGATCACCATGGCTGTCTGGTCGAGCATGGTCGCCTTTGTGAAGAAAGCGGGAACCATCATCCTTGCCATGTCCATGGTCATCTGGCTCTTTTCCTATCTCCCCCACGGCCACGTTGAAACAAGCCTTCTCGCCATGGCGGGACGCTGGATCGAACCGGCGGGTACGCCTCTCGGATTGGATTGGAAAATGATCACGGCTCTGTTTTCCAGCCTGGTAGCCAAGGAAAATTCAATCGCCACCCTGGGCGTCCTCTATGGCCTCGGGGAAGAAGGCATCCGTCCCTTGCTCGCCCGGTTCATGCCACCCGCCTCGGCTTTGTCATTTCTGGTGGTGCAGATGCTCTTTTTACCCTGTGTAGCAACCATCGGGGTGATGAAACAGGAAATGGGGAACTGGAAGTGGTTTCTGTCCGCCCTCGGCATAACGCTTGTACTTTCGTACGCGGGAGGAATGGCGGCTTATCGCGTGGCTCTCTGGCTGGGGTTGTGAGAGTTGATCCCGTTTAAGGTCAGAGAAGGGGGTTCTTTCCCACGCTCTTCCGGGGGAACGGCGGGTTTGGCCGGAGGCCGGGGTTGAATGCGGAAAGAAGGATTCTGCAACAAGCTCTTTTGGTTGGCAAAATAGGCGTCGATGACTTTTCTGGCGATCGGCCCGGCGGCGGACCCTCCGTGACCGGCATTCTCGAGGATCACGGAAACGACAATCTCCGGACTGTTATAGGGGGCAAAACAAACGAACAGAGCATGGTCCCGGTAAGCGCCTGACAGGATCTTGGCCCTTCTGGCACGTTCATCCATCGGGAGTCCCACCACCTGGGATGTGCCTGTCTTTCCGCAAACGTCTTTTTCGGCTCTGCGTAGGGCATATCCCGTGCCGCCATTTTCATTGACGACCCCCCAGAGGGCGCGATTCAGAATTTCCAGGTTCTTCCGGCTGATGGGGATACGGGTCTTTTTCTCGGGAATGGACGTCCAGACCACCTTCCCGTCCGGCCCGTCAATCCGTGAAACCAGCCGCGGCCGATAGAGGATTCCCCCATTTGCCAGTGCCGAATAAAAACTGGCCAGTTGCATCGGTGTCACCAGATTGAATCCCTGCCCGATGGAAATGGAAATGGTTTCCCCCGCCTGCCAGGATTGACGGGTTTTGGACAGTTTCCACGCTTTTGTCGGCACGATTCCGCCCTTTTCGCGTGCCAGGGTCAGTCCCGTCGGGGCGCCAAAACCGAAAGCACGGGCATAGTAGGCAATCTTGTCCACGCCCAGTTGCTTCCCCAGGTTATAAAAATAAACGTCGCAGGACTCGACAATGGCCCGATGGAGGTTCACCCGCCCATGACCTTTTTTCTGCCAGCACCGAAACACCCGGTTCCCCAACTGGAAGGTACCGTCACAGAAGACGGATGTCTCCGGCGTGATAATCTTTTCCTCCAGGGCTGCCGCAGCCACGATGAGTTTATAGGTTGAACCCGGAGGATACTGCCCCGATATGGCACGATTTTCCATCGGATGGAAGGGATTCGTGGAGAGCTTTTGCCACTCCCGGTGAGAAATTCCCCCGTTGAACAGATTCGGATCGAAGGACGGAGAACTGACCAGGGCGAGCACCTCTCCTGTCCTGGTATCCATCACCACGGCTGCTCCCGGTCTCCCCTCGAAAGCATCCCATGCACTCTGCTGGAGGGAGGCATCAATGGTCAGGTGGAGGTGATGGCCCTGTGTCGGGTCGACCTTTCTCAGACTCCTTATTTTCTTTCCGTGGGCATTAACCTCCACTTCCTCCGCCCCGCTTTCTCCATCCAGATAGGGGTCAAAATACTTTTCAATTCCGTATTTCCCGATAATATCCCCCGCCCGGTAACCCTGGGAGGTCTCCTTTTCAAGTTCGATATCGCTGATCTCACCGACATATCCGATCAGATGGGCCATCATTTCACCATAGAGGTATTGCCGGGTGGGCACCACGTCGATCCCGACGCCGGGAAGATCGAGGGACCTCGTTTCAACGAGAGCAAGCTTTTTAACATCCACATTTTTATCGAGGCGGATGGGGGCATAGGTCTTTTCTTCACTTAAGCGGCTGAAATCTTCGGTAAACTGAAGAGATTGTTCCCGATAAAGAGATTGTAACCGGCCGGCCACTACCTTCAGATCCCGGTTTTTGTCAGGGATGAAGACGATGTCGAAAGAGGGTTGGTTGTCAACCAGAACATTCCCGTGCCGGTCGGTAATCAGCCCCCGCAGGGGCCTGATCTTGCAGAACCGGACACTGTTGGTCTCAGAGCGCTGGGCCATCTCCTCTCCCTTGATGACCTGCAGATGCCACATCTTCAGGACAAGGATCGAGAGGGCCACGCAAACAATGATAAAAACTACTTTGAATTTTTGCCGGTATGCTCCGGAATCATGTGCATTAATCCGATTGGGCCGTCTTGGCATGCACCAACACCTCGAACTTCCTGAACACTTTGAAAAACAGGGGACTAATTAAACCCAGGATGAAAATCTGGGGTAGTACGGCCAGCAGGGTCGGATAAAGAGCCGGTGCTCCCAGGACATACCGGTTGATGACCACAAGCATTATCCCCTCCAGGAATGCGCAGAACATGGTAAAAACCATGATGAAATGGGGCTGTCCGATATACACCCGCGTGGAAACGAGAGCCGAGACACAAAACAGGGTCATGTAGACAAACATGAACAGACTCGTTATGGCGCCCGTCAGGGTCCCGACAAAGAATCCGGTCAGAAGCGTCAGAATTCCCCCCTTGGAAACACTCATATGAAAACCCGCAAACACCACGAAAATCAGGGAAAGTTCAATGCTCAGCAGATGAAACGAAAAAATATCCAGAATCGTTTTCTGAGTAACAACCAGAAGGAGCAAGACGGGAATCCATGCTAAAGCGGAAATCATCGCCCCCTCACCACTTCCCCGTAATAACGAGGAGTTCTTCCATTTTCCGGAAGTCTACACCGGGAACAACGTCGATATTCTGAAACATGCTCGTCTTGTTATTCTCAACCCCACGAACAACACCCAGGATCAGTTCTTTGGGGAATACGCCCCCCAGGCCGGAAGTCAGGATGATATCCCCTTTCCGTACTGTTTCCGTCTTGACGATGTACTTCAGGCTGCAGGAGCCCACCCCCGTCCCCTGGAGGATACCGTTGGCCCTCGTCCCCTGAATGAGGGCATCGACATTGCTGTTCTCGTCGGTCAGAAGCAGGACCCGCGAGGCATGCCAGGTCGTCTCGATCACCCGTCCCACAAGCCCCGTTTCAACAATGACCGGTTGCCCCTTCTGAATTCCATCGCTTTCACCCCGGTCGATCATCAGGGTTTTCATAAATCCGGCCATGTCGCGGCGGATGATACCCGCCGCGACCGTTTTGTATCCCAGTTTTTCCTTGAACGCAAGCAGCCTTCTCAGCCGGTTGTTTTCCAGATACGCTTCCCGATACTCGATCACTTTCCGGGTAAGCCGGGCGTTTACTTCGCGCAAACGCTTGTTTTCATCGGTCAATCCGTACAAAAACAGATAGCGGCGCCAGGTTTCCCCAATCCCAACCACGCTATCGTTGATCGCCGCCTCCAGAGGGGACGCGATTTCCAGGACTGTTTTCCGAAGCAGACCGGACCTTTGTGAAAACTTCAGTTGATAAGAAAAAAGAGCCAGAACCAGAACAAACAGCAAGGCCAGAAGGAACAGGGAATATTTTCTTTTCGGCAACTGCATTAAATGTGATTCGCGCTTACCCTAAGGAAAATCATGCGAAAGTCTGTTGATTTCTTCATTCTTTGCACGGATTCATCTTACCGCCGCGCAGGACGGAGAAATCAACCATCCGGAACCTCCCGACAGGTAAAACCGTTCCGGCTTTCCTATACCTGGAAAGTAACCTCTTTCAGAACATCCAGTTGATCGAGAGCCATTCCGGCACCCCTGGCCACAGCGGAAAGCGGATCCTCGGCGATCATGATGGGCAAACCCGTCTCTTCCTTGATCAACAGATCGATATTGTAGAGCAGCGCACCTCCACCGGTCAGAACGATGCCCCGGTCCACAATGTCGCCGGCCAGTTCGGGAGGCGCATTTTCCAGGGCGTCCTTGATGGCATCCACAATCAGTCTGACCGGTTCCTGGATCGCTTCCCGGACCTCCTCGGAATTGATTTCAACAATCTTGGGGATACCGGATATCAGATCCCGCCCTTTGACATCGACTTTACGCACCTCGTCATCCGGGTAGCAATTACCGATGGTCATCTTGATCATTTCACCCGACCGCTCACCAATCAAAAGGCCATATTTCCGCTTCATGTACTGCACGATTTCCTCATCGATCTTGTCCCCCGCAACCCGGACCGACTGGGAATAAACGATACCCGCCAGGGAAATGACGGCCACTTCCGTCGTCCCCCCCCCGATATCGACGATCATCGAACTGATCGGTTCCCGGATCGGTAGTCCCGCGCCGATGGCTGCCGCCATGGGCTCCTCGATCAGGTAAATTTCCCGGGCGCCGGCCGATTCGACGGTTTCCCGGACCGCCCTTCTCTCCACCTGGGTAATCCCGGAAGGAACGGACACGATAATACGGGGCCGGACCAGAGCCCGCCGGTTATGCACGCTCAGGATAAAATGGCGAAGCATGGCCTCGGTGATGTCGAAATCCGCAATGACGCCGTCCCGCATCGGTCGGATAGCGGAAATGTTCCCCGGCGTCCGGCCGAGCATCTTCTTCGCCTCGGCACCGACCGCAAGAACCTTCTTCATTCCCCGCGAGTCCATGTGCACGGCAACAACAGACGGCTCGTTCAAAACAATGCCTTTTCCTTTTACATAAACCAAGGTATTGGCCGTACCCAGATCGATGGCCAGGTCATTGGAAAATTTTCCTAAGATAAAATCGAATATCAAGGGCTCCTCCTTCGGATGAAATCCTAATGTTGAATCATTTCAGTAAATTGAGCATTTTCAAATATTTAAGTGAATTTTGCATATATCCTATTTCATAGGCCTAATCAACGAAATTTTCCAAAAAATCCGTTGCAATCTTATACTGCCTATATTAATGCTTACGCATCTAAATTAACGATACGGGGTGCTCTATGCTGGAACTCATGAGAAGACATGCCAAGAGTTGGATTATGAAACTCTTGCTGTTCCTGATCATCATCGTTTTTGCGCTTTACTTCGGTTCCATGGGAGGGCAACAGACCGCCGAATCCATCGCCACTGTGGACGGCAAAGCAATCTCCTACGTGGAATATGAAAGGGAATACCAGAACCTGCTCGAAGTGACTCAGCAGCGGTTCAAGGGGATGCTGACGGACGAAATCATCAAATCCCTGAACCTGAAACAGCGCGCCTTCGACAACCTGATCAACCGGGCGGTCATCCTCCGCAAGGCCGATGAGCTGGGCATTAAGGTCACGGACGAAGAAGTGCGCAGTTCCATCCTCTCCTTCCCCGGTTTCCAGAGAGACGGTGTTTTCAAGGAATACCTGTACCAGGATCTTCTGAGAATGAACCACCTCACCCCGGAAGAATTCGAGGCCTCACACAAGCAGAATATCCTGGTAGAAAAGATCCGGGAGCTCCTCCAGAACGGTGTTTTCGTCACGGACCGGGAAGTTTTTGATCTTTACAAGATTCGAAATGAAAAAATTAACATCCGGTTCGTCAAACTCCAGGTGGCAGACATGGCAAAAGAAATTTCCCCCTCGGAGAAAGACCTGGAGGCATTTCTCAAACAGAACGGCAATCGATTCCGCATCCCCGAGCAGGTCCGGTTGAAGTACCTGGCATTCACAGCGTCCGATATGGCTTCTGCAGCCAGTCCTGCGGAAAGTGAAATCGCGGACTACGTGGACCGTCAGAAGGACACCTGGAAACGAAATAATCCCAAACTGACCGACACCGCGATGAGAAGCATGGCCATTGCGGAATTGAAGCAGATCCAAGGAATGAAGGACGCGTCCCGGAAGGCAAAAGACGCTCACGATACGATCTACCAAGAAGAAAACTTCGACCAGTTTGCCTCGCAAAACCGCTACACCGTTCACACAACGGATTTCTTCCCGTTAAACAACACACCCGGGGAGTTCGCCAATATTACCGATTTTACGAAAAAACTTCTGGATCTGCAGAAGAACGAAATCAGTCCCGTCATGTCCGACGGAAGCGGGTATTACGTCTTTCAGCTTCTTGAGAAGAAACCCTCCCATCTACCTTTACTGAAAGATGTCGCGGCGGCCGTCAGGGAAATGTATATCGCTTCCGTATCCAAGCGGCTGGCACTGGAAAAGGCCCAGGCAATCCTCGACCGCCTGAAAAAAGGTGAGGACTGGCAGAAAGTCTGTGCAGAAACAGGTCTTGCGAGTTCCGAAACGGGTCTGTTCCTGCCCGGGGAATCCATCCCTCAGATCGGGACGTCCGAGGAAATTTCAGATAGCCTCCTGCCGTTAACGGCCAATGCACCCTATCCCGAAAAACCTTTTGTCATTGAAAACAACGCCTATGTCATCCGATTCCTGGCCAGCGGAAATATTGATCTCGCAGATTACGAAGCAAGGAAAGATAACTTAAAGAACGGCCTTTTACGATTCAAGCAGGAAGACGTGATCCGGTCCTGGCTGGAAGCGAACAAGGCAGCCATGATTAAAGACGGTCGGCTGAAAATCAGTAAAGACGTGAAAGACCTGTAGCATTCGGCTCCGAGAAAGGCTTCCGGTATTACAGGATAAGCGACTTGACCCGCCAGCGGTTCAACTTTTCGAAGGCGTCGCTGACGGCCTTGAAAATAACCTCCAGGGATATGGGCTTCGTAAAGAAATCATCAAAGCCCGCCTCCCGGCATTCCTCAATCTCGTAGAGGGCGCTCCAACCCGTCATGGCGTAAATCAGGGAAACGGGTTTGAACGTGCGGATCTGCCGGCAAAGTTCGATGCCGTTCATGCCGAAGAGTTTCAGATCCAGGAAGATGACATTGACATCCTGCTTCCGCAGAATATCGAGGGCTTCCTCTCCGCCCTCGGCGAGGACCACTTCATACCCCGCGTCGGAAAAAGCGGTCTGAAACAGCTCCCGAACCGACACATCATCGTCAACAACCAAAATCCTGTGGTTCACACGTAATTTCCTCCTGTGGCCGATAGAGATGACGGTTCCCTATCCTTAACTCTGTTTGGAAAACGGCTCAGATATAAAAGAATCGGCATCCGATGTCAACGTTTTAGGATCACGTTTTAGGATCAGGATCATAATCGTTCCGCTTCATAGCAGGAAACTAAACCTGTTGCGAACATTCACGATACTAATTTTCCACAACCCGTGAAGATGTCAATCCGACAAGACACCCGGAAGAAACATTTGTACCTCCCGGGGGAATATGTTACTTAGCTCCGTGACAGCATATTATATTGATGGTTTTCATTGTAAAGTCCCGTCTTTTAGCGGGAAGGGTAAATCGTAAAGGATTGGGTTCATGATCGGCATTTCGAAACTATACTGCGGAGCGGTGGAACCGGCCGATGTGCTCCGGTACGGCCGGGACGGGAAGCACCTGCCCTCCCACCTGCTCCAGTTCGCGGCGACGAAGCGCCCCGTAGTCGTCTGGAACATGACCAGGCGGTGCAATCTTCGGTGCGTTCACTGCTATTCGCGGTCTCAGAATAAAATCTACACGGGAGAACTGACCACTCAGGAAGGGAAAACCCTCATCGACGACCTGGCGGCGTTCTCCTGTCCCGTCATCCTCTTCTCCGGCGGAGAACCCCTGATGCACCCGGATCTGCCGGAGTTGGTCCGGTACGCGACGGACCGGGGCATCCGCGCCGTCATTTCCACTAACGGCACCCTGATCACGGGCGACTTCGCCAAAACGTTCAAGAAATTCGGACTGTCCTACGTCGGCGTCAGTCTGGACGGTCTCCAGGAAACCCACGATCATTTCCGCGGCGTCGCGGGCGCCTTCGATGACGCCATGAGAGGCATCCGCACCTGCCGGGCAGAAGGCATCAAGGTCGGCATCCGCTTCACGATCAACCGCCGCAACGCCGCCGATATCCCGGCCATCTTCGACCTGATCGAAGCCGAGGATATTCCCCGGGCCTGCTTTTACCACCTGGTCTACACGGGACGGGGCTCGAAACTCATCGAGGAAGACCTGAACCACGCCGAGTCGCGGGCCGTCCTCGATCTCATCATGGACCGGACGCGACAGCTTTTCGAACGGGGCATGGACAAGGAAATTCTCACAGTCGACAACCACGCCGACGGGCCCTATGTCTACCTGCGGCTCCTGCGGGAAAACCCGGCGCGGGCCACCGAAGTCCTGGAACTGCTGAAAATGAACGAAGGAAACAGCTCGGGTCACGGCATCGGTTGCGTAAGCTGGGACGGTGAAGTCCACGCCGACCAGTTCTGGCGGGACATCTCCTTCGGCAATGTCCGGCAGCGCCCCTTCAGCGAGATATGGACAGACATGTCGAACGACCTGATGGCCCGGCTGAAGGACAAAAAAAGGTATGTCACGGGCCGTTGCGCCCGTTGCCGGTGGCTCGACGTGTGCGGCGGCAATTTCCGCGCCCGGGCCGAGGCGGCGACCGGCGACATCTGGGCTTCCGATCCCGCCTGCTTTCTCACGGACCGGGAAATCAGGATCGAAGATTAAAAACGCAATCCTCAAACAGAACCCTGGATAAAAAAACCAGGACAGACTCTCTCCGGAGGTAAAAATGCAATTCCCCGAATATCGGCCGAGACGGCTGCGAAAAAATGAAGCGTTCCGTAAACTGATCCGGGAAACCGTCCTGTCGGTAAACGATTTCATATCCCCCCTGTTCGTCGTTCCGGGAAAAGACGTGAAGAACCCCGTTGTTTCCATGCCGGGGGTCTTTCAACAGTCGGCAGACCTCCTGGTCAAAGAAGTACAAAGCCTGGAATCCCTGGGTATTCCCGCCGTCATGCTGTTCGGCATCCCCGAGAAAAAGGATGAAACGGCCTCCGGCGCCTTTGCCAAAGACGGGATCGTTCAGCGAACCGTGCGGCGTATCAAGGAGAAATGCCCGAACATCCTGGTCGTCACCGATGTGTGCCTCTGCGAATACACAAGCCATGGCCACTGCGGTATGATTGAAAAGGGCGACGTCGACAACGACACGACCCTGGAGGTCCTCGCGGAAACCGCCCTGTCCCATGCCCGGGCCGGGGCCGACATGGTTGCCCCGTCGGCCATGATGGACGGCCAGGTCGGCGCCATCCGGGAAGCCCTCGATGAGAGCGGGTTCGAATCGCTCCCCGTCATGGCCTATTCCGCCAAGTACGCCTCCAGTTTCTACGGCCCCTTCCGGGAGGCCGCCGAGAGCGCCCCCCAGTTCGGCAACCGGAAGTCCTACCAGATGGACCCGGCCAACAGCGACGAGGCCATCCGTGAAATGACGCTGGACGTGGGCGAGGGGGCCGACATCATCATGGTAAAGCCCGCCCTCCCCTGCCTGGATATCATCCGCCGGGCAAAGGAGGAATTCGATCTCCCCGTCGCGGCATATAATGTGAGCGGGGAATTCGCCATGGTCAAGGCCGCCGCAAAAATGGGGTGGCTCGACGGAGAACTGGCCATGATGGAAACTCTCACCGCCATCAAGCGGGCCGGAGCGGACATCATCATCACCTATTTCGCCGAGGAAGCGGCCAAACTGCTGCGGAAAGGCTGATCGTGCCACCCAGGAAGAAGCTTCCCCTTTTACCGAAAACCCTCCGGATGGTCGCCTGGGAAGTAACCCGAAGATGCAATCTTTCCTGCGTCCACTGCCGGGCCTCCGCCTTGCGGGGCCCCTATCCGGGAGAGTTGGACACCGGCCGGTGTCTTCGTCTTCTCGACGAGATCGCCGCCTTCAGCCGGCCGATCATCATCCTTACGGGGGGTGAACCTCTCCTGCGGGAAGATATTTTTGAGATCGCCGATTACGGCAACCGAAAAGGGCTCCGGATGGTCCTGGCAACCAACGGCACCCTGCTGTCGGAGGAAACGGTCGGGGAAATGCTCCGGTCGGGAATCCGCCGGGTCAGTGTCAGCATCGACGGCCAAGACCGTGAAAGCCACGACGTTTTCCGGGGCGTCCCCGGCGCCTTCGACGAGGCCATACGGGGTATCGACATGCTCAAAAAAGGCGGTATGGAATTCCAGATCAACACCACCATTACACAGAAGAATCTCGACCAGATCGAGGCGATCCTGGAGTTGGCCGTCGCGTTGGGTGCGGCAGCCCACCATATCTTTCTTCTGGTGCCTACGGGACGGGGAAGGGATTTAGGTAACCAGTCCATTTCCGCCGAAGCTTACGAAAAGGCCCTCGAATGGTTTCATCGGCAAAGCCGCATATCTCCCATCCAGTTGAAAGCGACCTGCGCCCCCCATTATTTCAGGATCGTCCATCAGAAGGACAAGGGGACAATGGCGAACCATCCACAACCGGAAAGCGCGGGCGCCCCGCCCCACCTTCATGCCATGACCCGAGGTTGTCTGGGCGGCAGTTCGTTCTGTTTTATCTCCCACACCGGACAGGTTCAACCCTGCGGTTACCTGGAAATCGACTGCGGCCAAGTCAAGGAAAAGCCCTTTGCGGAAATCTGGAACCATTCATCGGTTTTTGAGGATTTACGGGATCTGAATCACTACGAGGGGAAATGCGGCGTTTGTCCCTTTATCCGGGTATGCGGCGGGTGCCGGGCACGGGCCTTCGAGTTGACGGGCAACTACCTGGCGGAAGAACCGCTTTGCGCCTACGATCCTGTCAGCAAGGGCAGGACGCATCACGAAGGACTGGAAACACCTGAAATAATGGGGGAAGGATAGTCGATGATGGACGACCTCGACCGGCAGATCCTGAACCGCATTCAAACGGCGTTCCCCATTACTGCCGAGCCTTTCCACACGCTCGCCGAAGAAATGGGTCTGGAAGAGGAAGAAATCCTGAACCGGATCAAGGCACTCAAGGACCAGGGACTGATTCGCCGAATCGGGGCGGTGTTCAACCTGGATCGCCTGGGTTTCGTCAGCACCCTGTGCGCGGCAAAGGTCCCGGAAGAAAAAGTAGCGCAGTTTATCGAAGCGGTCAACGCCCTTCCCGGCGTGACCCACCACTATCGAAGAAATCACGAATACAATTACTGGTTTACACTGATCTGCCCATCGGAGGAGGCCATCCTGAAAACCCTGGCAAAAATCGAAGGGGAAACGAATGTCGAAATCATCCACATGAAGGCCGTCCGAACCTTCAAGATCAATGCGAGTTTTCAACTATGAACACAGAAACCGAAGCAAAACCAACCCTGGTCCTCGTCGATGGAAACAACTACGTCTATCGCGCCTTTTACGCCATCCCCGAGCTGTCGAATTCAAAAGGCTTTCCCACAAACGCGATCTACGGCTTCACGAATATGCTTATGAAACTCCTTCGGGAGCAGAAGCCGGACTACGTCGGCGTGGCTTTCGACATGAAGGGGCCGACCTTCCGCCACGAGGCCTACGAGGCTTACAAGGCGACGCGGAAACCCATGCCGGAATCCTTGAGACCTCAGATCGACTACATTAAGAATGTCGTCCGGGGTTTTTCCATCCCCGTCATCGACAAAGAAGGCACCGAGGCCGACGATATCATCGGTACCCTGGCCCGCCGCTTTGCCGCGGAAGGCCTGAAAGTCGTAGTCGTTTCCGGGGACAAAGACCTGATGCAACTGGTCGGCAACGACGTCGTCATGATCGACACGATGAAAGAAGCCGTCTACGACGTGGAGGCCGTCCGGAAACGCTTCGGCGTCGCTCCGGACAAGGTGGTGGAAATCCTCGGCCTCATGGGAGACACCTCCGATAACATCCCCGGCGTACCGGGCATCGGACCCAAGGGGGCCCTTCGTCTGATCGAGCAGTTCGGCTCCATCGAGGCCATCCTCAACAACCCCGAAAAGATCTACAACGCGAAAGCCCGGCAATGCATCATCCAGCACGCCGACCAGGCAAGGATGAGCCGGGATCTGGCAACCATTGACACCCACATCGATCTGGATATCGACCTTGAAGCGCTCCGGTACGGGGAACCGGACCGCCTGGCCCTCCTCGATCTGTTCAAAGAATGTGAATTTTCATCCCTCGTCCAGGAAATGAAAAGCGAAGAGGCAACCCTAAAGGGCGAGTATCGCCTGGTGCAAACGAAGGAAACCTTGTCTTCCTTCGTCGAGGAACTCCGGCAGTCCCATTCTTTTTCCCTGGATTTGGTCCTGACATCGCCGGAGCCGATGCGGGCGGAAATCGCCGGGATGGCCTTCTGCCTTGTGGCCGGAGAGGCTTTTTACATACCGCTGCTTTGTGCCGATCCTGCCGTGGAGAAAGCCTGGCGTGAGGTCGTAATGAAAGATCTTTCACCCATTCTTGCCGATCCTGCCGTGCAAAAAAACGGCTACGACTTCAAAAGCGCCCTTGTCGCCCTCGACCGGATAGGCTTATCCCTGGATGGCCTCGGTTGCGACATCATGGTCGCCGCATACCTGCTGAACCCGGCCAGAAGAAGCTTCGACTTGACCGATATTGTCTATGACCAGTCGGGTCAGCAGATCCTTTCTTTAAAAGATCTACTGGGAAGCGGGGCCAAGGCCTTGTCCTTCCGGGAAGCGGAGACCGAAAAGATCAAGGAGTACGCCTGCCAGCAGGCGGACGCCATCGCCACGCTTTGTCCTTCCCTGATGGATCAGATCAAAGCGGAGGGATTCGGCAGTCTGCTTCATGACCTCGAGATGCCCCTGGTTTCTGTCCTGGCCGCCATGGAGCGTCACGGTGTGCTCGTCGACGGAGAGCTCCTCCATACCATGTCGATAGAGCTGGAACGAATTCTGTCCCTGTCGGAAAACAAGATCTATCAGTTGGCGGGGGAGCACTTCAATATCAACTCCCCCAAGCAACTCCAGGCCATCCTCTTCGACAAGCTGCAGTTACCCAAAGGAAGGAAAATCAAGGAAGGCTATTCGACCGACGGGGATACCCTGGCCTACCTGGCCGGCAGCCACGAACTTCCGGCGGAAATCCTCGCGTACCGTAGTCTGATTAAGCTGAAATCGACCTACATCGACGCCCTGCCCCTTTTGATTCATTCGGAAACGGGCCGGATTCACACGTCCTATAACCAGACAGTCACGGCCACGGGGCGTCTGTCGAGCAGCAACCCAAACCTTCAGAATATTCCCATTCGCACCCTGGAGGGGAAACGCATCCGTCAAGCCTTCATCGCCGCTCCCGGCTGCGAGATCATCTCTGCCGACTACTCCCAGATCGAACTGCGTATCCTGGCCCACCTGTCAGGTGATAAAAAACTGATCGAGGCCTTCCTGTCCGGAGAAGATATTCACAGTCGAACCGCCTCGGACATCTTCGGCGTCTTCCCGGCTATGGTAAACGCAGACATGCGACGCCAGGCGAAGGTAATCAACTTCGGCATTCTTTACGGCATGAGCGCTTTCGGCCTCTCGAAGGAACTCGGTCTCAACCCGAAAATGGCACAGACCTACATCGATGGCTATTTCGCCAAGTACAGCGGGGTCCGGACCTATCTCGACGGCATCCTGGCAGAGGCGAAGAAAAACGGATACGTAAAAACCTTGCTCAACCGGCGGCGATTCCTCCCGGAGATCAACAGCAACAACGCCGCCACTCGCCAGTTCGCTGAAAGGACGGCGATCAACACACCCATCCAAGGAACGGCGGCAGATTTGATTAAGGTAGCCATGCTGAACATCCATCACCTGATCCGGAAAAGAAAACTCAAATCGGCCATGATCATGCAGGTCCACGACGAGCTGGTCTTCGAAGTTCCGGAAAGAGAAAAGGAAGATATTATGGGCCTGGTAAAAAGGGAGATGGAAGAAGTCATGAAACTTGACGTACCCCTGAAGGTCGAGATCGCCTCGGGCCGGAACTGGGATGAGGCCCACTGAGAACGCTTGACGGAAGCCAGAACCGTGGTTGTTTGCCAGTCTGGCCGTGGCCAGCCGAGCCAAAAAACCCTTGACAAAAGCCCTGTTCTCCGATAGAACCGGCCATCCGGTAGGCAAAGTGTGGGTCGGTAGCTCAGTCGGTAGAGCATCGGACTGAAAATCCGAGTGTCGACAGTTCGATTCTGTCCTGACCCACCATTCATATTAAGGGGTTACGAGTTGTAAGCATGGCTTGTAACCCCTTACTTTTTGTGATTGTGATAAATTTGTGATAGTTGCCCCGTTGAAGCCATCCATGACCTCAATTGGCACCCGGAAGAAAATTGTTGTCTAAATTGGATTGATTTATTGATAAGTCTTATAGACCAATAATTTTGGTTCTGTCAAGCAGAAACATTGGTTCACACGTAGAATCTTTGTATTTATAACGAAATACGTCATAAGTTACTGGTATTATTTATATTAATAAAGGTGTGAACCTAAGAAATGACGGGAATATGGACAATCTAACCAAAAGAGTTGCCTGGGCAATTGAGATAATTAAAACAGATCAGGATCTGGATAAGGGAATTCTGGATGTTAATCTTGCCAAGAATTTGGGCACAAACAAAAACACCTTAGCAGATTATCGTAACGGGAAAGGACTGTTGAAGGGAGAGTTCCTTGAGCGTCTTTCCTCTTTTTATCAATTTAATCCATCTTGGTTACTTAAAGGCCAGGGCGAGCCCTTTCCCGGTGCCCGCCAGAAATATCCGGAAGTGTGCGGCCTGGAAGAAGAGCCTATTGTTTCCAGCATCCCCCGGGCCACAGCCAGATCCGACGCTCAAGTCGTTGATGCCCAGGCATTCCAGATCGACCTGGGGGAGGATGTGCGCCTGGCGATCGAGGTGCTGTCGTCCGGTACTCATTACGCATCCTCGCTACACATGAATATCCGTTCCTTTGCGGCAGCCGTTACCGACAATAAGCGCCTGACGGCATTGGAGGAAAAAATGACCTGCATGGAATCCAGGATGGAGGAAATGATCGTACAGAACAAGGCCCTGCAGAAGGAAGTAAACCGCCTCAAGGCCACATACGAGGACCCCGATGGAGGAAGCGGAAGTCTCACCAATACGTCCGGAAACGATTAGATAACATCATATTTATTACGTTTCCGGACAGGAATACTGAAAAAGTACGACACAATAAAAGCCCGGCGCAAGCCGGAAATGATTCAAAAAACATCAAATATCTTCACCGGGGGGAGTCATGAGAAAATTTCCGATATTCATCGTCTGATCACATCCTAAAAGGAATCATCCTGTTTCGTATTAAGCTTTAAGTAAATAATATCATATACTTCTTGAAGGGGGATAATATTATGGCAATCATTATCATCACTTTGGTGGTGTGTATCTCGGCGATCTGGGTGTACCTCGATACAACAAAGCATAATATCGGTCACATTGAAGGTATTAAAGGCTTTTTAAACATGTCGGCTGGCGCCTGGGCAACAGTTACACTGCTATTATGGATAATTGGGTTTCCGGTATATCTTTCCAAGCGTAACACCCTGATCGCCTTGGCAAAGGATCATCCTGTATTTGTAAGCGGCAGGGCAGGTAAGGTGGTCTTGTTATGTGTGATTGGAGGATTATGGTTAAGTTGGTCATTTTTTAATTACATGGCAGGTTCACTGCCTCGTTGTGACGATCCGGAAGTGGTTAGTCTGGCAGAAAAAGTCATCAAAAACTCACCTATCGTAAAAATTACCGGGCTCAATATTAAAGGCATCTCCATTCCGGCAGAAAAAAGTTATGATGCCGATGCAGAAAAACGTGTTTGTCGCGCCATGTTAAACTACTCTGAAGCAGAAGGGGAAGAATCGATCCAGTACTCCGTAGAGTGGCATGACAAAAAGAAAGGATTGATATGGGTGGAAGTGCTGCCTGATTAAAATATCAATATATTCCCTCAGAGGCCGGGTGATAAATCCGGCCTTTTTTGTCGCCGATTTCATTTCTCTATCCACAGGCTTTCAGATAAAGAGTCACATTTTACCCAGGGGCGACCGTGCGTCAAAAAAATCAATGCGTCGCGCGGTGCAAAGTGAATTACCCCGCCCACAGGGCGGGGCATCATAGGCTTTAAAACAATTCTAACTGTTGGGGTTTAGTTTCTTGGTCACGGTGATACGAAATATATTTCCTGATTACTTCAGCCGTTACGGTATCT
>Ga0302246_1001028_pt1 | contig 21288 bp, 17 predicted proteins | sample AAG_UR_Trp_MG_FD_193533 | JGI IMG/M metagenome (GOLD analysis project Ga0302246, IMG submission 193533) | Enriched activated sludge microbial communities from anaerobic digester in WTTP, New Holstein, Wisconsin, United States - AAG_UR_Trp | ecosystem: Engineered > Bioreactor > Anaerobic >...
GCCATGCATAAGCACGGATGACGGCGGATCACATCAGTCCGTACTTTTTCAGCTTCTGATGCAGGGTTCGCCGGGTGATGCCCAGGCGCCGGGCGGCTTCGCTTTTGTTGCCTTGCACCACGTCCAGGGTTTTTAGGATGGTCTGTTTCTCGACCTCCTCCAGGGAAGGCGCCCCGGCCTGCAAAGCATCGATACCGGCTTCATCGGTCCCGGGAGCAATCCTGACAGGGGACGGTTCATGGATCAGGGGCATGTCCTCGACGTCAAGATAATCCGTCCGGGTCAGAACGACGCCCCGTTCCACGGCATTCATTAGTTCCCGCACATTTCCCGGCCATTCGTACTTGAGGAGTTGGTCCATCGCCCGCGGGGTAAATCCCTTGATGGATTTCCGGTTTTTCTCGGCGAACAGGACCAGAAAATGATGGGCCAGCAGGGGGATGTCCTCCCGGCGGTCCCGAAGCGGCGGCACGGTCAGAGCGACAACGTTTAACCGGTAGTAGAGGTCTTCCCGGAAGTGTCCTTCCCGCGTTGCCCGAAGTAGATCCTTGTTTGTTGCCGTGATCACCCGAACATCCACCTTGATGACCCGGTCCCCGCCGACCGGGGTGATCTCCCTTTCCTGGAGCGCCCGCAGGAGCTTGACCTGCATACCCGGCGACATTTCACTGACTTCATCGAGAAAGAGGGTGCCCCCGTCGGCCTGACGGAATTTCCCTTCCCTTTTACGGTCCGCTCCCGTGAAGGAGCCCTTTTCATGACCAAAAAGTTCCGACTCCAGGAGCGTCTCCGCAATGGCCGCGCAGTTGATTCGGATGAAGGGCCCTTCACTGCGGCGGCTGTTGAAGTGGATGGCGGCGGCAATCACTTCCTTCCCCGTTCCCGATTCTCCCGTAATGAGAACGGTCGCATCGGATGTGGCAATGTGGGAGACCGTGTCCAGCAGGGATGCCATGACAGAGCTCCGGCCGATAATATCCCGGCGATCGAAACGATTGGAGATGTTGTCCTTCAGGATGCGGTTTTCTTTCTTGAGGTTGGCATGATCCATGGCCCGTTTCATCGTGATTTTCAATTCGTCAAAATCCAGAGGTTTCGTAAGGTAATCGTAAGCCCCGCCTTTCAAGGCCTCCACAGCGGTTTCCACGGAGGCGAAGGCTGTCATGATGATGATGGGAATTGCGGGATTGTAAGCCTTGATTTTTTCGAGGGCCTCCAGGCCGGAGACGTTGATCATGCGAATGTCCATGAGGATCAGATCGAATGCCTGCGCATGTACCTGCCCGATGGCTTCACTGCCGTCCGCGGCCTCTGTGATGTCATATCCCCATCCCGCCAGGAGCGCCCGGAGCATGGTTCGGTGTGCCAAGTCATCGTCACAGATTAAAACGGTATTTTTCATGAAACCCTTCCCTTTCTCTTTAGCTTCATTCCGATGGTTTCCCGATGGGAAGAAGGATGGTGACGGTTGTTCCTTTCCCTTCTTTGCTGGTGATGCCGATACGGCCGTCGTGCGCCTCGATAATCCGGTGGACGATGGCCAGGCCGAGTCCGGTACCGGATGATTTGGTCGTAAAATAGGGATCATAGACATGGGGCAGGTCGTTTTTATGGATTCCCCGGCCCGTATCCGATACGGAGATTTGCGCCATCCCGTTTCCCGGCGAAGATAGGGAAACCTTGAGGGTTCCTCCCGGCGCCATGGCATCGAAGGCGTTCAGGTACAGGTTGAGCAGCACCTGGGCCATTCTGTCCTCGTCGATCGAAGCGAACGGGTTTTCCCCCGCCAGATCTTTCTCGATGCGGATGGCCTTTGTCGTTGCCTGGGTTTCGATCATTTTCAAGGTGTGATCAAGCAGTGCGCGCAGGGAACGATGCTGCCGATTCATGGTCATGGGCCGGGCGAAATCGAGGAGCTGACCGATAACCCGGTTCAAGCGTTCCACCTCACCGATGAGGATGTCGGCGATTTCGCCGTCTTCCTTTTTGTCCTTGTACTTTTCTTTGAAATAGGTGGCGAATCCCTTGATGGAACTCAGGGGATTTCTTATTTCATGGGCGATTCCGGCTGCCAGGCTGCCCAGAGAGGCGAGGCGTTGGTTCCGGGCCATTTCTTTTCTCAGGAGGATCATTTCGGTCATATCGCGGAAAAGGAACAGGTACCCGATGAAGGCCCCCTTTTCTTCGTAAAGGGTCGTTGCGACCATATCGAAGGAGGCCGTTTTCCCCGGCCCGACCACGCAGTCCATTTCTTTTTCTACAGAGACACCGGTGCGGTCGAGTTCAACGATCAAATCCTGCCAGGGTACAGGCAGACGATCCATTACCGCCTTGCCCAGAAAGTCCGCTGGCTTGATCGCCAGGAGGTTTTCCCCTGCCCGGTTAATCGCCGCCAGATTTCTATGAGAATCGAGAAGCAGAAGCCCCATGGGCATTTTATCGATAATCGTGCCCGAGAGGACTTTCATGCGTGCCAGAGACGATTCCGAGGACCGGTAGGCCTGGGCGAGAATCAGGGAAATAATACCGGAAAAGCCCAGGAAAAATAAGAAGATCCCCATCCAAATGGTATGACGCACATCGGCGTTCTTTGTTTCCGCCAGCGGTCCCGTATCAAGACCGATGAACAGAATGACAGCCGGTGTTTTGCCGTCTCCGGAGATGTCCTGGCCGGGGATCACGATATTTTCGGTGGACAGGGCCTTGTAGACTTCGAAGGTGTCTGCGCCATCGGAACGGACGAACTGTCGCCATCCGGGAGAACTCTCGCCGGCGATTTTTTTCAGGGGCAGATTGAGTCCGTATTTCTCCCCGATCACGGACGGGTCGCTGTCGGCGATGATCGTGCCATCCAGGTCTGTAATGACCATGTAATCGATATCGGCGGACTGAATGGAGCTCTCGATAAGAAATTTCTGCAGTTGAAAGGAGTTCCATACCGTACCCAGGCCGGTTCTAGTGCCCGCCTCGAAGGAGCGGATCATGGCAAAGCCCTTTTCCCGGAGCAGTTCGGTAACAAAGGACTTCTGACGATCCACCCCCTGAATGGTCATGATCGTCAACAATGGAGCCAGGATGATCAGGATACCCAGAATCACCCAGGGGGAAACGTTGAACCAAAAAGGATGAAGGGTTTTTTTCATGGCACCGTTGTATCGCAAAATACTTAATACATGAAACAACTTGCGATGGGTCTGCCTCTGTCGGAAAAGTCGCACACGGCTTCCTTTTGCCGGCAGGAGTCTCGTTATTTACCCCCTGCTTTTATTCTTCGGCAGAAGGATATGGCCCTATTCAAACCAGGCTGTTTAATATTCCAATCATGCTGAATGCTTAGCAAGATCCGACGGCGTCGTCAATGATAAATGATAATCGTAGGAACAACGGCACTACTTCATAAAACGATAAATAGTTTCTTTGAATTACTAAAGACTACATATTCCTACAAATTATTCTTGACAAGCCCGGTAATTTTTAGCAAGGTTCCCTACATTCCGGAGGGTTAAGATAAATCTCAAATTGTTCAGTGATTAAATCGCTTTTCAGACTTGGCAGTCACCCCAGAACCAGCCGTAAAAAGGAAATCCTGCGGATGTTCCTTCTTGTGTGTCCAATCAAGAAGGCCTGATATAATTGTAAACTGTTTTGGTTTCCGAAAACCATTACATGTAACGGTTTTTTTTGAATGAATTAATAGTGATATTTTGGGTCGGAGCTGAAAGGCCCAGTTTTTATTATCAATATTTTAAGAGGGGAGTGGCGTATGGAAAAAAGCTTGGGGAAAGAAATCAAGGAAGTGATGGAGCGATACCCGGTGCCCAGTTCGGCGATGCTGCCGGCTCTGGATATGATCCAGCGGCAAAGTAACAATTATCTGTCGTCCGAAGCCATCTGTGATGTCGCAAAATGTCTGGGAGCAACGGAAAGTAAGGTCTATGGCGTCGCTTCGTACTACACGATGTTTAATCTGCGGCCCGTAGGAAAGTATCACCTCCAGGTTGACACCAATGTGCCCGGTTTTCTGTGCGGCGCCGATGAAATTCTGGCCCATTTGAAGCAGAAACTGGGAATCAAGGAGGGGGAAACGACCGCCGACGGTCTCTTTACGTTGTCGGTGGTTCAGGATCTCGGCTCATGCGGGACCTGCCCGGTGATTCAGGTCAACGACACGTACGATGAAAACATGACCATCGAAAAAGCCGATCAGCTCCTTGCTTCCCTTGCTCGGGGAGTGATGCCCGAACCGGACAAAACCTCTTTCTTCGGCAGTGAATGCAATATGCTGCTTAAAAACAGAGGCAGTAAGGACGCTTGCAAGATCGAGGTCTACAAGAAAAACGGGGGCTACCAGGCTCTGGGAAAAGCGCTATCGATGCCGGCGGAAACGGTTGCGGCCATGGTGAAAGAGGCTATGCTCAAGGGGCGTGGCGGCGCCGGATTTCCGGCGGGAATGAAGTGGGGATTTCTGCCGAAGGGCGACCCAAGGCCTGTATACCTGATCTGCAATGCCGATGAAGGGGAGCCGGGAACATTCAAGGATCGTCAGATCATGGAATACGATCCCCACCTGCTCGTTGAAGGCATTGCCATCAGCGCCTATGCGATCGGGGCGAAAAAGGCCTTCATCTACATCAGGGGTGAATTCCGGTGGATTGCCGGGATTCTGGAGGAAGCCGTCAAGGAGGCCACCGCGGCCGGCTATCTGAAGCATGTAGACATCATCATTCACAAGGGTGCCGGCTCGTATGTCTGCGGAGATGAGACGGCCCTCATCGAATCATTGGAAGGGAAACGGGGTTATCCCCGGAAGAAACCGCCATTTCCTGCCAACAGCGGTTTATACGGATGTCCGACCATCATCAACAATGTCGAGACCCTATCGATTGTTCCCTTTATTGTCGCGCTCGGCCCCGAAGAATTCAAAAAGATCGGTACGCCCGGGAATTACGGTCCCAAAATTTATGGTGTAAGCGGGCATGTCAATAAACCGGGCACCTATGAATTTCCTCTCGGCACCCCCCTGGAAAAAATTATTCAGGCGGCGGGAGGCGTAAAAGGAAAACTGAAGGCGGTGATTGTCGGTGGCCTTTCCGTACCCATTCTCCGGGCGGACGAAATTGCGGGCTTGAACATGGATTATGATGCCTGTGTAAAAGCGGGAACGATGCTGGGGTCCGGGGGGATCATGGTGATCAACGATACGGTTTCCATCCCTGAATTGACTTTACGGACCATGGAATTCTACGCCCACGAATCCTGCGGTCAGTGCACACCCTGCCGGGAAGGGTCCCGGGCGATTAAAAAGCTCCTCAGAAAAATCGTTCAGGGTAAAGGTTCCAAGGCGGATGTAGATATCATTCTTCATCTCTGTAAAAACATCAAGGGGCGTACGGTTTGTCCGACGGGAGATGCTTTTTCGATGCCCGTCGAAGCGATGATTCAGAAATTCAGAAAGGAATTCGATGATATAACTTGCTGAAAATAAAAAAGATGCGCTCTGCGGATGATCAAAATCCATGGGGCCGCAAAAGTTATTTTAAGACAAACGAGGAGGGTTAAGTAATGTTAAAAAGTATGACAATCGATGGCAAGGAGATCAGCTTCCAGGAAGGCGAGACGATCCTTCAGGTGGCCAGGGATAATGGCATTTATATCCCGTCCCTCTGCTATCACAGGAAAACGGGACCGGCGAGCCGGTGCCGGGTGTGTCTGGTCGATATTGAGGGCACCAGGGGATTGCAGACATCGTGTTCCGTGTCTGCCCAGGACGGTATGGTGGTCAGGACCAATACGGCGGAAATCGTCGAGGCCCAGAAGGCCTTCATTAATCTTCTGCTGGCCAACGGCTGCCACAATTGCCTTGCCTGTGAGGCCAACGGCGTCTGTGAACTGCAAAGTGCCGCGTATCATCTGGGGATCGAGGTTCCGTCTTTCTACATCGATACGCCGAAAGAGGAACTGGATGAATCGGGCGAAATGATCCGTCGGGATCCGAACAAGTGCATCCACTGCGGCCGATGTATCGACGCCTGCAACAATGTCGTTGTCCATGAGGTTCTCGGTTTCGCCAACCGCGGTGCCGATGTCAAGGTCATCTGTGACCACGATTTGCCCATGGGAAGTTCCAAATGCGTTCAGTGCGGCGAATGTTCCCAGCTCTGTCCCGTCGGGGCCATCATCGACAAGAAGGCCATCGGTAGAGGCAGACCGTGGGAACTGGAAAAGCACAATTCGACCTGTCCTTACTGCGGTGTTGGCTGCCAGGTGACGCTTCATGTCAACCGGGCGGAGAATCGCATCGTTAAGGTCACGGGGCGGGAAGTGCCCCCCAATGACGGCATGCTCTGCGTCAAGGGCCGCTATGCCTACGAGTTCCCGTCCAGTCCGAACCGGCTGACCCAGCCCATGATCAAGAAGAACGGGAAACACGTTCCCGTTTCTTGGGATGAGGCCCTGGATTACACGGCGGACCGGATCAAGACCATCATCGACCGGGACGGCCCCGATGTGTTTTCGGCTTTTGGTTCCGGACGCGTGCCGAACGAAACCAATTATGCCATCGCAAAATTTACCCGGGCCGTGGTGAAGACCAACAATGTCGATCACTGTGCCCGTACTTGACACGCTCCTACTGTCGCCGGTCTGGCGGCAGCCTTTGGCAGCGGCGCCATGACGAATTCCATTCCAGAGCTGGAAGACGCGAAAGTGATTTTCGTGATCGGCTCGAACACGACGGAGGCCCATCCGATCGTTTCCTATTACATCAAGCGGGCGGTGAAGAAAGGGGCGATCCTCATCGTCAACGATCCGCGCAAGATCGATCTGACCCAGTGGGCGACGATGCATGTCCAGCACAAGGTCGGGACGGATATCGCCTATATCAACGGATTGATGAACGAAATATTCAAAAACGGCTGGGAGGACAAGGAATACCTCAGGGATCATACGGAGAATCCCGACGAAATCCGCAAGTGGGTTGAAGATTATCCGGTGGAGAAGGCCTCCGAGATCTGCGGGGTTCCCGTGGAGACCATGAAAAAGGTGGCGAAAATTCTCGGTGAGGCCAAGGTGGCCAGCGTCTGCTACACCTTGGGCATTACGGAGCACATCTGCGGCACCGACAACGTCAAGACCCTGGCCAACCTGCAGATGGTTCTGGGCAATATCGGCACGTATGCCGGAGGTCTGAACCCCCTCCGGGGTCAGAACAACGTTCAGGGTGCCTGCGATATGGGTGCCCTGCCCAATGTTTACCATAACTATCAAGCCGTCGATAACCCTGCGATCAAAGAAAAATTTGAAAAGGCCTGGGGCGTGACGGGGCTGCCCACAAAACCCGGCTACAAAATGCCGACCATGATGCGCAAAGCTCTCGATGGAGGCACGAAGATTCTCTACTGCATCGGCGACAATACGATACAGACGGAACCCAATATCACCCATTCGATCAAGGAAATCGAGGCCCTGGAGTTTTTTGTCTGCGTCGATATTTTTCCGACCATTACTACCGCCTACGCCGATGTGATCCTTCCCGATTGCTCCTGGGGAGAAGTGGACGGCACCTTCACGAACACGGAACGTCGTGTTCAGAGGATCCGCAAGGTTATCGACCCCCCGGGAGATGCCCGTCCCCACTGGTGGGTCCTTCAGGAACTGGCCAAACGGATCAACGGCTATGACCTGGGTTTCGCTTCGTCAGAAGGGGTCTGGGAAGATATGAGGAAAACGGCCACCTCTTGCGCGGGGATCACGTATGAGAGGCTCGAGCATGTCGGTCTGCAGTGGCCCTGCCCGACCCTGGAGCATCCCGGTACGCCCCTGCTTCACACATCCGGCAATTTTACGAGGGGCAAAGGTTTATTCCATCACACGGATAATATTTCACCCGCCGAAATGCCCGATGAGACGTATCCGTTCCTCCTTTCCACCGGGCGCCGCCTGTGGCATTATCACACGGCCACCCAGACGAGGAATTCCATCGGCCTCGAGAAATTATTCCCCGAGGAGTTGATGGAGATCAGTCCCCTCGACGCGCAGAAGTTGGGGATCAAATCCGGTGATCTCGTTAAGGCGACGAGCCGGCGGGGAGAAATCAACCTGAAGGCATGGGTTACCGATCGCTCCGCCCCCGGTGTGTGCTGGTGCTCGTTCCATTTTGTCGAGGCCTGCGCGAACTGGCTGACGATCGACCGGTTCGATCCCGTGAGTGAGACCGCAGAGTACAAGGTGTGTGCCATCAAGATCGAAAAAATCGCGGACGGCAAGGAACCGGTTTCTTTGATAAGAAGGCAGGCAAGACCGTAAACATCACTAGATCAGTAATGTGGAGAGCGGAGAGGCCTTTCTCTTCGCCCTCCACGTTTTCAAAGCTGCAAGGAAAGGATAAAACAAAATGGATAATATGGAATTGGAGAAGATCTTTTCTGTTGCCATTGAAAGGGAAATCGAGGCCCATGAGTTTTATCTGGCCGTAAGCAATAAAGTAATCAATTCCGATGTTAAAAGGGTATTTAAAGAACTGGCCCAAGAAGAGATGGGCCATATGGAACTGTTGACCCGGTTCAAGAATGATCCGTCCATGGTGATGAAAATTGAGATGCCCCAGAAGGATTATAAAATTGCCGAGGCAACGGATCTGCCAAAATTTGATATTGCCATGAAGCCGGCCGACGCCATCGCCCTGGCAATGAAGAAAGAGCAGGAATCCGTCAAATTTTATCGGGGCATGGCCGCCATCAGCAAAGATGCTAAGGTCAAAAGCCAATTTGAATATCTGGCCGGGATGGAACTGGGCCACAAACAAAGATTGGAAAATGTCTTTGTGGAAATAGGATATCCGGAAGTATTTTAGAGTTATCGGAATAGAAAAATAATTACAAAAGCCGGGGTGGTTGCACCTCCCCGGCTCCAATGTCTTTTTAAGTGAAAAGGCTTCTCTCGCAAGGGGGCCTGTTCTGAAACAGGGATTTGCCTCCTTTAGCGGCGACCTTGTTCAATTCATCGCGCTACTCTTCCCTCCCAATCGATTTTCGGCTGATCAATCCTTTTCTTCAAAAAGAATAAGTCATAAAAAATCTTTCTATAGAATTGCATGTGGAAGTCATGATTGAAAGAGTGGGTGGCTTTGCGCACAACACAACAAAACTACCATTAAGTACAAAATATTACAAATAACACCTTATAAAGACTAACATGATGGTATGATTTGTTTAATTCGTAGCATTAATGCCGGAGTCAAAGGGGTATTGAGGCCTCGCAACGCACCGAAATTCCTATTGACTTTCCCATTTTATCTATGACATAGCAACGGACTGTCAGCGTGGATTTTGGATTATTATAAATCAACGGGAGTTTATTAACCGTGTGGTACGTGAATAAACGTATATTGTTGTTACGGGATCTTTTCCCGGCGGCCGTGAGCCCGAAGGTTTGGGTCGTTACAAACGGGCCGGAACGAGGCCGGCCCTGGATGGACTTCGATAGAGAAAATAAAAAGACGGCACCAACCTGAATTTAATCCGGTTGGTGTTTTTGTTAGGATGGTGCCGGTCAACATTATTATCAGAGGAGAATATTATGCAGGAGATCAGATGTACCATCAATGGGAAGGAGGTAACGGGGGAGCGCGGCCAGACGATTCTCGAAGTTGCATTGCGAAACGGCATCGACATTCCCTATCTTTGTTACCATCCCAGGGTCAGTAAAACAGGTGCTTGCAGGATTTGTCTGGTCAGAATCAACGGGGGGGCTCTGCTTAAGACGGCCTGTACGGAGCCGGCGATGGATGGGATGAGTATCGTTGTCGAAGACGATGAAATCCGGGCTATCCGCCGGGGGATACTGGAGATGCTCTTGGCCGAGGGGGATCACAACTGCCTTTACTGTGACGCGAACGGGAGTTGTGAACTTCAGGCGCTTGCCTACCGCTACGGGATCGAAAACATCCCCGAAGGATTTCCCCGGCGCGTGCGGGAAATCGACTATGAATCCAGTGAGGGCCTCAGGCGGAACGAAAACCGCTGTGTCCTCTGCGGGAGGTGCGTCAAGGCCTGTGGAGAGATCCAGATGTCGAATGTCTGGGATTTTACCGACCGGGGCAGTCATGCCCACCTGACGTCCGGTATGTTCCAGAAACTTTCCGATTCAACCTGCGTGAAGTGCGGCACCTGTGTGCAGCTCTGTCCGACGGGTGCCCTGACCTTTCAGACCGTCCTCGGCAGGGGGCAGGCCTGGGAGCTGGAGAAGGAATCGAGCATCTGCATCTACTGTGGTGTGGGCTGCAAAATTGATTATTACAAGAACAAGGAAGGGCTTCTGGTCAAAACCATGGGGCACGAAGACGGGCCCAACAAAGGTCATCTCTGCGTGAAGGGCCGCTTCGGTTTCGACTTCGTCCAGAGCGACAAGCGCCTGACCAGGCCCCTCATTAAAAAGAACGGCGTCTTCGAAGAGGCATCCTGGGATGAGGCCTTGGACCTTGTTGCCCAAAGGTTCTCCGAGATCAAGAAGAAGAACGGGCCCGATGCGATCGCGACTCTGACCTCTGCAAAATGCACCAACGAAGAAAATTACCTGATGCAGAAATTTGCCCGGAGCGTTATCGGCACCAACAATGTGGACCACTGTGCCCGACTCTGACACAGCTCGACGGTCGCCGGTCTGGCGGCCACCTTCGGTTCCGGTGCCATGACCAATTCCATCCGCGAGGTTCCCCTCAGTGGCGGGTATTTCCTGATCGGTACCAATACGACGGACAACCATCCTGTCCTTGGTTCCATGATTAAGAATCAAGTCGTCAATCACGGGAAGAGACTCATCGTGGCGGATCCGCGCCGGATCGAACTTGCCAAATATGCGGATTATTTCTTCCAGATCAAGCCAGGGACCAATATTGCCATCTTGAACGGCTTGATGCATGCCCTCATCAAAGAAGGGCTCTACGACAAGGAATATGTGGAGGCCCGTTGCGAGGGCTTTGCCGAACTGGCCAAGGTCTTGGAAAAGTATACCCCTGAATACGTGGCCGAAATCTGCGGCCTGACCAACGGCGGGGATATTGTGAAAGCGGCCCGACTCATGGCCGAGACCAAGCCTTTTGCCCTGTACTATGCCATGGGCATCACCCAGTTCGTTTCAGGGGTCAACGGCGTGAAAAGCACGGCCAACATCCAGATGCTCCTGGGCAATGTCGGTGTGGCCGGCGGCGGCGTCAATCCCCTCCGGGGGCAGAATAACGTCCAGGGTGCCTGTGACATGGGCGGCCTGCCCAACGTCTATCCCGCGTACCAGCCGGTTACTCTGGAAGACAACAGGATCAAGTTCGAGAAGGCATGGGGTGTGACGGGCCTTCCCATGAAGCCTGGATTGACCCTCGTGGAGATGTTCAACGCCTCCCTGGCGGGGGATGTAAAAGCCCTCTACGTGATGGGAGAAAATCCCGTTCTGTCCGATCCGAACCAGCATCATGTCATCGAGGCCCTGGAGACCCTTGAATTTTTTGTCGTCCAGGACATTTTCCTGACCGAGACGGCCCGGTACGCAGATGTTGTTTTACCTGCCTGTGCCTTCCTGGAAAAGGAGGGGACCGTCAGCAATACGGAACGGCGGGTCCAGCCCATGCACCGTGTCTTGAGTCCCAAGGGCGAGATCCGGGACGACTGGTGGATCACCACGCAGATTGCCAACCGGATGGGGGCGAACTGGTCCTACGGAAAGGCGGAAGACATCTTTGCCGAGATTCGGAAGGTGACGCCGTCCTACGCCGGGATTACCTATGACCGGATCGAAAAAGAGTTGATCCAGTGGCCCTGTCCGACGGAAGAACATCCGGGGACCCAGTTTCTCCATAAGGATCGTTTTTCCCGGGGGCTGGGTTTGATGACGGCCATCGACTATACGCCGCCGGCGGAGGAAGTGGACCGGGAATACCCCTTGATCCTGACCACGGGACGGCTTCTCGAGCATTTCCACACGGGGACTATGACCCGGAATTCAAAGGTCCTCGATGAGATCATTCCCGAAGGGTTTGTGGAGCTGAATCCGTACGATGCCGAAAACTATAACATTGCCGACGGGGAAATCGTTTCCATTTCATCCCGCCGGGGTAGCATCCGGATCAAGGCAAAAGTGACGGAGAAGACGAAGCCCAATGTCATCTTTATCCCCTTTCATTTTTTTGAAGCTGCAGCCAACAAGCTAACCATCGACGCTCTGGATCCCACCTGTAAGATCCCGGAGTACAAGGTCTGTTCCTGCAGGCTTGAAAAAATTTATTCGTAAAGGCGGTGATCGATTATGATAACAACAGAAGAAATTAAAGCGGTAGTGGCATCCAGAGGGAATGCGCGGGAACACCTGATGAATATACTCCGGGATCTGGAGATTCGGTCCGGAAACAATCAGCTTGATCATGACACGCTGAAAAACGTTGCCGGGGTCATGAATATTCCCGACAGTGCCGTGGCGGGTTTTGTGGGATTTTACACCATGTTCAGGACGAACCCTAGGGCTCCCTACATTGTGCGGGTCTGCAAATCAGGACCCTGCCATGTCATGGGCGCGAGGACAATCTTCGATGCCGTGGAAACAGTTTTGGGGATCAAACCGGGCGAGGCCACGAAAGACGGCCTGTTTTATCTCGAATCCTGCGAATGCCTGGGTGTTTGTTCCGTGGCCCCGGCGATGATGGTGAATTACGATCTTCACGGGAATCTGACGGAAGGGCGTATCCGGGAAATCTTCGACTCCTACCGGAAGAAGACCCCCGGCGGGGCGAAAGAGGAAAGCGGGGCCGAGGTGGCCGGTTTTGCCTGCATGATCGACGAGAAGGGGCAGACAAAGCGTCTTCTGGAGCGGATTGGAAAGATGGACCCGCTCAGTGTGGACAGCTGTGTATCCCACGGCGGATATTCGTCCCTGAAGAAGGCCTTGAGGGAAATGAAGCCCGACGAGGTTATACAAACGGTCAAGGAGTCCGGTCTGCGGGGTCGCGGTGGCGCCGGATTCCCCGCGGGGGTCAAATGGTCCTTTGTCCCGAAGGGCGACATGGAGAAATACGTGATCTGCAATGCCGATGAGGGAGAACCGGGAACCTTCAAGGATCGCATTCTGATGGAGGAGGATCCGCATCTGCTCCTTGAAGGGATGGCTCTATGCGGCTATGCCACTGGCGCGAAAAACGGTTGTATTTACATCCGCGGCGAGTATCGGCGGAGCATCGACCGGCTCCAGGCTGCCATTGACCAGGCCGTGGCAAAAGGGCTGCTGGGGAAAAATATCGGCGGTACCGATTTTGAATTCAATATCTTCATCAAAGAGGGAGGAGGAGCCTATGTGTGCGGCGAGGAATCGTCTCTGATGAACTCGATGGAAGGCAAAAGAGGTTATCCTCGCTTCCGCCCCCCCTTCCCGGCGGGATCCGGTTTCAAGGGGAAGCCCTCGAATGTGAACAATGTGGAAACCTACTGTTCGGTTCCCATGATTATCGATCGGGGGCCCGAGTGGTACAAGTCCGTCGGTACGGCGACCTGCGCAGGCACGAAACTTTACTGCCTGTCGGGGAAGCTCAATCGGACGGGCCTGGTAGAGTTGCCCATGGGGGCGACACTACGTGAAATCATCGACGTTTACGGTCAGGGAATGAAGAACGGGAAGAAGTTCAAGTTCGCCCAGGTAGGCGGCTCGGCGGGAGGTATATTGGGGCCCGAATTGCTCGATCTGCCCCTTGATATCGATCAGACCATCAAGGCGGGTGTAACTTTGGGTTCCGGTGTGGTTCTCGTCTGCGATGAAGACACCTGCGCGGTGGATTTCCTCCTGAACATCCTCAGTTTCTTTGAACATGAATCATGCGGACAGTGTGTGCCCTGCCGGGTCGGAACAAGCCAGATCCACTGGCTGGCGCGGAAGTTTGCCGAAGGAACCGCGACGGTTGGGGACATGGACGTCATGATGGAAAAGGCAACCCTCATGAAGCAGTCCCTCTGTGCTCTGGGGCAGTCGCCGATCTTACCGATTACGACCATCCTCAAGTCTTTCCGTGATGAGTTCGTCAGCCATTGTCAGGCGGTTGGTGGCTGTCCGGAATGCGGACGTACCCTGGCGAAGTTTTATCGCAAAAGTGCGAGTCATCAATGAAACGCGAAACGGAGATGATGAGCGTTGGTAGGAGGAAATAAATTCATTACGAATCAATAGCGTGGAGGAGGGAGAATAAAATTTCCTCCTCCACGCCTCTTCAGTGTTGCAAGGAAAGGATGACGTAAAAATGAGTAGCATAGAATTGGATCAGATATTTGCTTCCGCCATTGAACGAGAGATTGAAGCCCATGAATTTTATCTGGCTGTCAGCGAAAAAGTCGTCAATCCCTATGTAAAGAGGGTATTTGCAGAACTGGCGCAGGAAGAGTTGGGTCATAAGGAATTCTTAATTCAGTGCAAGAACAACCCTGCGCTGTTGACGAAAATCGAGATACCCCAGAAAGATTACAAAATTGCCGAAGCGACGGATCTTCCCCGGTTTGACATTGGGATGAAACCCGCAGACGCGATTGCCTTGGCCATGAAAAAGGAAGAGGAGGCCGTCCGGTTTTATCGAGGCATGGCCGCCATCAGCCGCGATGCGGAGATCAAAAGCCAATTCGATTCTCTGGCGGCAATGGAGCTGACCCACAAAAGCAGGCTGGAAAATATCTATGTGGATATTGGCTATCCGGAAGTGTTTTAAGAAGAAACCGGACATCCTTGAAACGTTCCGCCTTGAATTGATCAAGGAAAATGATTCCCGGCGAGTAGTTTGATCCGGAAAGCCCGGTATTTACGCTGGGGTATGGGTTCATCCCCTGTCGTTCCGGCCGTTATACCTTTACTTTTACCACGACTTTCCTGACCGGGATCGACTCGTTGCCGGTTCCTGGCTGGTGCAGGTCCTGGGGGAAAAAAATGGCGAACATCCCTGTTTCGAACCGGATAAAAGTTGCCTCCCCCTCAAACAGGAGGCAGTCGTCTTCCGGATCGTAATCTATCGCGACGGTCTGGCCGGATAAGGGTGCGTACCCGATCCACTCTGTTCCCCTGACTACATACTGGATATCGATGTATTTCCGATGGCCTTCCAGTTGACCCTCCTTACGGCCGATCGTTTCATAATCATTAATGATGGCAAAAAGACGATCTCCATCCAGATCATGGCGCCCGGCATCGGCATGGTCGAAATCGGTGGTCCGGATATACTCCAGGGCGGCCCGGATTCTGTCTCCCAGACCGGTATAGAGGGCGTAATTCTCAATTCTGTCGACAATCATGAAGACTCCTTGGCGGGGATTGATTTCCGTCTTATAGAGAAATAACCCTGAGATATGCAATATAAAAGATGCTTCCGGGTGACAATGACGTGTATAAGAAGACGTTGGGTAGTCTAAGCAAAAATCTTTCTGGAAGGAGATACCATGAGTGTTCTGATCGATTTTTCCATTTTTCCCGTGGATAAGGGGAACCATGTCAGTCCCTATGTGGCGAAGGTGGTGCGGTTAATCAAGGAAAGCGGTCTTGCCTGCCAGGTCGGTCCGATGGGGACCTGTATCGAAGGATCGTGGCCCGAGGTGATGGCCCTTGTGGACCGCTGTTTCAAGACCATGGAGAAGGAGAGTGATCGGATCTACCTGACGATCAAGGGCGACTTCCGCCGGGGAACGTCGGGACGGATTGAGAGCAAGGTCAGGGCAGTGGAGGGTGTTTAGAATCTCCTGCCCCAATCAGGTTTGAGGCTGTTGCTGAAGAATCGGGATCAACTCGTTCAGATACCGGCAGAATGTGCCACAGAGCGACTTTTGTGAAATGGTTGCGTTTTCCGTCAGATCGATTTCCAACCGGGCCAGGCTCATGAGGAGCCGATCATCCATGATCAGAAAAGGCGCCCGGTCGATTTCCTGAGCCTTGTGATAACGCCAGCTGTAAAGGTTCCGCAGGCGCTGTTTCTGGTGATCCGGAAGGCTGTAATATCCCGGCAATTTTTTATAGGCGAAGGGATTCAATGTTTTTTCGCGCCAGATCACTTCCGTAATGTCCAGAAAGGCCTTTTCCGCAATTTCGCTTAAGCCCTTTTGACTCAACGCCTCTTTCAGAGCGAGGTAAAGCGGAATCAGATGAACTGTGTCGAGGGATGCGTAATGAAGCTGTTCTTCCGTCAGGGGGCGGATTTCCCATCGGGAACGCTGAGTTTTCTTTCGTTTTTTGAAGTCGACGGTCAGGTATTCCTGAATCAGAGTTTCCAGGGAAAGAAAGTGATGTCCCAAGATGGCCGCTGCTTTCTGGGTGTCGAAGATGTTCTTGAAGATAAAGCCATGATCCCTCTTGATAATTCGGATATCGTTGTCTCCCGCGTGAAAGATTTTCAGAATGTCCGGATGGGCGAAGATTTCATAGAGAGGGCTTAGGTCAAGACCGGCAAGGGGATCAATGAGATAGGTGTGATGGCCGCCGTGGATCTGAATCAGACAGAGCTTTTCCCGGAAATAATGGAGTGAGTTGTATTCCGTGTCGACCGCGATCATTCCGGTTGTGGTAAGAACTTCACAAGCGGTTGTTAACGATTCCGATTGGTCGATCCACGTCCAGGAACAGGTCATTGCGTCTCCTTAAGTTTTCACCTTGATTTTGAGGATGATAGAAAAAATTTGCGAATTTATACCGACAAGAGATAGTAAAAGTCAACAAAAGGTTCACTATTTTTAAAATATAATCGGATGGACGGGATGGCAGACAGTCTTGAGGCGACCATTGAAAAGGTCAAGGCCTACTTAAAAGAAAAAGAGGGGATTGATTACTCGGATCAGGTGATTCGCAATTGGGTCGAGCCGTCCCATCGGGGACAGATCAGTAAGCCTCAGGGTTACGCAGAGGTGAGCCGGTCCTGCGGGGATGGTATGGCGTTTTTTCTCCGGATTCACCAGGACCGGATTGTTGAAGCCAGATTCACCAGCGAGGGGTGCATCGGCACCATCGCGGCCGGGAATATGGCGGCAACACTGGCAGAGGGAAACACGGTGTATGACGCGTTCGACATTGAGGCCCGGGCCGTTGTGGATGCCCTCGGGGGTCTTCCGAAAGGAGAGGATCACTGTGCGGAACTGGCATGCGCAGCCCTGCGCCAGGCCCTTCGGAATTATCTCACTTATAAGAACGATCCCTGGAAAAGATCCTATCCGGAATCCAGGTGAAAAGGGAACGCCCCGTGGCGCAACACGGGGCGTTTTTCGGTAAAAGAAAAATTTTCTGTTCGAAGCAGGAAATGCTCTCCGAACGGCGGACGATTACTTGTCGAGGGCTATCCTCAGAACCTCCCGCATATCATCGACAAAGTGAAAAGTCAGAGCTTTCCTGACCGGGAGAGGGATGTCGTCCAGATCCCTCTTGTTCCATTTCGGCAGAATGATCGTCTTGATGCCCGCCCGGTGGGCGGCCAGTACCTTTTCCTTGATTCCTCCGACGGGCAGGACCACCCCTCGCAGGGTAATTTCCCCTGTCATGGCCAGATCCTTTTTGACGGTCTGATTGGTCAAAAGCGAAACCAGGGCCGTAAGCAGGGTGACGCCCGCGGAAGGACCGTCCTTCTGGATGGCTCCGGATGGGATGTGGATATGGAGATCGATATCTTCAAAGAAATCGACGGGAATGCCTAACTCCTCGGCGTTAGCCCGGATGAAGCTCAGGGCTGCCGTGGCCGATTCCTTCATGACATCGCCCAGTTGTCCCGTCAGGGTCAGGCCCTTTTTCCCTTTCATGGAGGTCGCTTCGATAAAGAGAATTTCCCCGCCGACGGGTGTCCATGCCAAGCCGACGGCGACTCCGGGTTTGGAAGCCCGGATGCTGATTTCGGGAATGACCTTGACCTGCCCCAGGTATTTTGCAATTTCCCTGACCGTAATGGTGGCCGATTGAATTCGGCCTTCGGCGACTGAACTGGCCACGCCCCGGCATACAGACGCAATTTCCCGTTCCAGGTTCCGAACCCCTGCTTCCCGGGTATAACAGGTGATAATCCGCTGCAGCGCCTTCCGGGTGAACCTGATCTGTTCCGGTTTGAGGCCATTGGCATCGATCTGTCGTGGAATCAGGTAATGTTCGGCAATTTTGATCTTTTCCAGTTCCGTGTAACCCAGGAGTTCAATGACCTCCATCCTGTCCCGCAGGGCGGGGGGGATCGTTTCCAGCATGTTTGCCGTAGTGATGAACATGACGTGGCTCAGGTCAAAAGGTACATCCAGGTAATGATCTGAAAAGGAGAAGTTCTGTTCCGGATCCAGGACTTCCAGAAGGGCCGACGAAGGATCTCCTCGAAAATCGCTGCCGACCTTGTCGATTTCGTCAAGCATGAAGACGGGATTGTTTGACTCGGCCCGGCGGATTCCCTGGATGATGCGCCCCGGGAGGGCGCCAACGTAAGTCCGGCGATGCCCGCGGATTTCCGCTTCGTCATGGACGCCGCCCAGGGAAATACGGACGAATTTCCGTCCCAGAGCGCGGGCGATGGAATGCCCCAGGGAGGTCTTTCCCGTGCCGGGAGGACCGGCAAAACAGAGAATGGGGCCTTTTGTATCGGGTTTCAGTTTCCGGACGGCCAGATACTCGATAATTCTCTTTTTGGCCTTTTCCAGACCGAAATGATCCTCATCGAGGACCCGCCGCGCTTTCCGGATATCCAGATTGTCTTCCGTTTTCTCGTTCCAGGGCAGGGTTGTCATCCAGTCCAGGTAGGTCGAGGAGACGGTGTATTCCGCCGACGAGGGATGCATCCGGGAAAGCCTTTCCAGTTCACGTTCCGCTTCCCGCCGCGCTTCCTCCGGCAGTTGCTTCCTTTCAATCTTGGCCCGATATTCCTCAATTTCGACCTTGGATTCGTCTTCCTCGCCCAGTTCTTTCCGGATCGCGTTCAACTGCTGGCGGAGATAGTATTCCCGCTGCGATTTGTCCATGTCATCTTTGACCTGAGACTGGATCTTGTTGCCGAGTTCAAGGATTTCGACCTGGTGATTGACCAGACGGGTCACCTCCTTGAGGCGCTCCTTGACATCGATGGTTTCCAGAATCTTCTGCTTTTCTTCGATCGAGGCATTGATGATAGAGGCGACCATGTCGGCAAGAGTGCCCGGTTCGGTGATGGATTTAGCCATCGTCCCGAATTCCTGGGGCAGGAAGGGTGAGAGCTTGACCACGCGGTCGAAGAGTGTCACCAGATTCGACATCAGGGCTTCGACCTCGATATCCCGGATTTCCGGGCTTTCGAGAGGTTCGATTTTCGCCTGCAGGTACGGCGTACCTTCGATAAATTCCTTGATCCGAAAACGCTCAATACCCCGGAGCAGTAGCTGGGCCTTGTTGTCCGGTGATTTCGCCATTCTCAAAATCACGACGCTTGTGCCGATGGAATAGAAATCGTCCGGCTGATATTGGGTTTCAAGAGCCGATTTCTTGGAAACGGCAAGACCCATGAAACGATCCTTGGCCATGGCTTCGTCAATCAGCTGGATGGACTTGTCCCCGAAGACTTCCATGGGGAAAACCATCTTGGGGAAGACGACATTATCGAATAAGGGTAAAATGGGAAGAATTTCCGGCAGAGACGAAACGGAGAAATCTTCGGATGTCTTTTGCTCTGTCATTTGAACCTCCGAATGCGGAATGATCAGGGAACTGTCGGTCAAGACAGCTTATTCATCCTGTGTAATCTGTATTCTGCGGGCTCGATCAAGGGTTAACTTCGTTGCCCGGATTTTAAGAAGGCCTTCACGGTACGTGGCATGAACCGTTTCTTTATCCACCGCACAGGGAAGCTGCAGGGTTCTTTCAAAGGAGCCATAGGAAATTTCCGCGAGATGATATCGGGGATGTGTCCCCGGGTGCCTTTCTTGGCGGGTTCCATAAATCCGGAGATTTCTCGTGTTGAGTTCGACGTGAATATTTTCACTCCTTGTGCCCGCAAGGTCTACGATCACCACAATATCATGAGGGGTTTCGAAAATGTCCACCGGAGGGCGCCATGTTTTCTGGTAAAGAGAGCAACTCGGACAGTTAATATGAAATATGTCCTCGACGGCTTTTCTTAAATGCATTTCCACGGCGTTATCGTTGATGAGATAATGGATTTTAATTCGGTTCATCGCGGGACTCCAGTTCAAAGGACTGTAATGCCTTAAAAATTACCCTGTATGAAAGAAAAAATAATAACCATCCGCTCTTTGTAAAGGGTCCTCTCGCCAGAAAATTTCAATATTACGCCAATCCGGCCGTTTTTCATCGTCCTCCGTTCTGGATATTCCTGTTTGATAACGGAATGTTTTATGATTATGAGAAAAAAAGTTGACAATAAAAATAGGTTGATGATAATCAAAAATAAAAGCCGTAATAGCCCGTTTTCTCCAATAATAATGGGATAAATTATAGCAGACAAAGCAAAGATTCCTGTCCCTCTGATAAAAGTAGAGGGTGTGTCCTGGTTCTTGGGGGGGCTTGGATAAAAAATCAAGCCTGAAAATAGCTGGTCCGGAAAAAGCGGAGAAAAACATTTTACCTTTTTCTTCCCGGTTTACTGGACATGCCAAAACCTGCTTAACCATTATTTCAGGGGAGGGGATTATGAAAAAAGCGGTTTGTAGGATCTGTCAGAATTATCAGGCGTCTCCGGAAACATGCGTTGCCCCGGGAAACATGTTTGCCCTTCGTAAAAAGGATGGCATGGTTTGCCAGCCTCTTCGAGCTCCAGCCGAACTGAACCGAAATCACAATTGCGCGTGGTTTGATAAAGTTCCTTTGATGAACCGTCTCTTTAAACTGATGGGATTGAAAAAACCTCAGTTTCGGACGGCGATGGGTGTATAATTCACATCAAGCAGAGTCGTTTCGGCTGATGTCCCTTATGCAGACCTTTCGCGACCTGGCGGAGCGGAAAGGGGTATTCGTAAAGGAAAAATCTCATATCATCGGTTATTGACAGGATTATATATTGCCCATAACTTATACAAAAAGGTTTTTACTGGAAAAAGTCTTCTCATTCAGTGACACGGTTTAGCTGTAACATGGCAGTGAGGTATGTCATGAAACACTCCGTTCTAAAATGTCCCTTGTAGCCCCTCCGGAGATAGAGTTATCCGGAGGGGGTATCCATTCCTGTTATTCCTTTTCAAAATTCCATGGGGAGGTGCGCTATGTATTTCATCATGATTTGTACATGGGAGCCGCAGGATGAGAGAGAAGTGAGAACCAGGAGGGTAACCTGGGAGTGGCCTTCCGATG
>Ga0302246_1001030_pt1 | contig 21259 bp, 17 predicted proteins | sample AAG_UR_Trp_MG_FD_193533 | JGI IMG/M metagenome (GOLD analysis project Ga0302246, IMG submission 193533) | Enriched activated sludge microbial communities from anaerobic digester in WTTP, New Holstein, Wisconsin, United States - AAG_UR_Trp | ecosystem: Engineered > Bioreactor > Anaerobic >...
GTCACCTTGCAGGCTGCCCGCGTCGTGGGGTCTCGTGCCGCTTTCGGGCGTCGTCGAAGACCTCCCGGCGGGCGGGGGTTATGGTGGCGGGGCGAACCCCGGAAAACAGGACGACGTTGTCAGTCGTGGATGTCGTGAACGGGGGATGCGGGGCGACTGTCGTGAAGGCGGCAGACATACCCCACGGGGGCAGGCGGAACGTATGTAGGCACCCTGTTGCGCACGATGACCGGGGCCTTGCCGTAGTGTTCGTGGAAGGCGCGCGAGAACGAGGGCAGACTCTCGTAGCCGACGGCGTAGGCGGCATCCGTCACAGAGACCCCTTCTCGTTCGAGAAGGTGATAGGCCGCTTCTAGCCTGCGAAGCCGCAGGTATTCACGCATGGTGGTACCGTAGGTGGCCCTGAACCTGCGGGCCAGCGTCGCCCTGCTGGTGCGGCATATGCGGGCGAGGTCGTCGATGGGCGGAGGCGACGCGAGATGCGTGGCGAGGATGTGCGCGGCGCGATGTTCCGGGGGCATGTCTTCGTCTTCGCAGCGGGCGGTCTCCACGACGGAGGCCAAGAGGTCGAGGAGGCGGGCGGCCGCACGAGTGGGCGACATGCCATCATGGGCGCCCGTATGCCATGCCTGCAATGAAAGCAGCACCGAGGGGCTTGCCAGCACGGTGAGTACCGGCGGCATGTCGGCAAGGTCGGGGCACAGGGCCCTGTCTACGCCAAGTATCGAGATGGTGCGGGCGATGCCGCTGGAGAGGGTGATGCCTTCGCCATACGGTGCGGGACCACTGTGCAGGATGAGGCAGGTGAGCACCCCTTCCGTCCCCGGCTGGATGAGCAGGCCGTCATGTGCGGCGCGGGCTTCGACATGAAGAAGGCACATGCCCTGCCGGTCGAGGAGGGGGGTGATGTGAACCTCGGCGGTGCGCGATGCCCTTGCTTGCGGAGAGTGGAAGGCTGGCGTGGGAATGAGCGGCATGTGGTGTGGTCCTGCGGCGGAGGTGGTGCACGACGCTGTCGTGCGAGTGGTTACGTCGTTCGATGTTTGTGAATAATGAAAGTGAAAATCAAAGTCAAAATATCACACATGGGGATAACGTCTTATCCCGGAAGCGCAATCTGCGTATCGGAACGGCCGGACGTGAAGCGTCTTTTCTGGCGGTGGTGTACAGGGGGGCAGGATGCAAAGACCCCCCCGAGGCCATGCCTTCAGGGGGATGCAGAGAGTGCAATGTGTCAGCCGTTGCCCGTGGCCGTCGAGAGGTGAGCGTATTCAGCTTGTGTGACGCATTCTCTCAACTTGAGAGTCCCCCCACAACCCCATGACGAGACTGCCGGGTGCTACGGGGGGAGTGTGGTGCAGAAAAAGAAAAAGGCCTGTATTACTACAGGCCTAGATCATCTGGCTCCCCGGGACGGACTTGAACCGCCAACCTAGTGATTAACAGTCACCCGCTCTGCCGATTGAGCCACCGGGGAAGGTGGCGCCTCATGGCGCGGAGCACTTGATACTCGGTCGGGGGGCGAGGGTCAAGAAAAAAGAGGGAGGGCGGGAGAAAAAGATAAAGGACGCAGGCTGGCGGGGCGTTTCTTGACGGGCGGGCGCAATTGGCATACCCCTTCCCAATTCGACACATGAGCGAATTTCCAAGACTACGGAGTGTCTGTCTTGAGTATCCAGGAACAGCCGAAGCGCAAGAAGGTCAAATTGCCCACGAAGTCGGCCCACGCCGACTATTTCATGCCGATGCTCGAAAGCCTCGAAGCCCGCGACGAGCTTAACGAGGTGGTGAAGAACCGCGTCGTGAAGACGTGCGAACTTCTCGATGCCGGAGTGTCGGCCTACCCGAACGGTTTCATCAAACAGCACGACATCGCACCGGTACTTGCCGAGTACGAGGGGCTCGATGCTGATGAGCTCGAAACGGTGGACGCCGCCTTCACGATGGCGGGGCGCATCGTGTCGCACCGTTCGTTCGGCAAGGTGGCCTTCTTCCATATAATGGATCGCACGGGGCGCATGCAGTGCTATGCCGCGCGTGAGGAACTGGGCGAAGAAGCCTACAAGACCTTCAAGAAGCTCGACATCGGCGATATCGTCGGCGTGAGCGGAAGGCTCTTTCGCACCAAGACGGGCGAGCTCACGCTCTCCTGTACCGAGGTGCGCCTGCTGACCAAGTCCATCCGGCCCCTCCCCGAGAAGTATCACGGCCTCAAGGACGTGGAAATCCGCTATCGCCAGCGCTACGTCGACCTCATCGTCACGCCGCGGGCCCGCGACATCTTCCGCAAGCGCACGATCATCGTCCGTGAGTTCAGGCGCTTCCTCGAAGCCCGCGGTTTCATGGAAGTCGAGACGCCGATGATGCAGGCCATCCCCGGCGGCGCCACGGCAAAGCCGTTCGTCACCTTCCACAACGCGCTGGATATGCAGCTCTACATGCGCATCGCGCCAGAGCTCTATCTGAAGCGCCTGCTCGTGGGCGGTTTCGAGAAGGTCTTCGAGATCAACCGCAACTTCCGCAACGAGGGCATATCCACCCAGCACAACCCTGAATTCACCATGTGTGAGTTCTACTGGGCCTATGCCACGTTCGAAGACCTGATGGACCTCACTGAAGAGCTGTTCTCGCACATCGCGCGCGAGGTCTGTGGCTCTTCGGTCATCACCTATCAGGGGCAGGAGGTCGACCTCACGCCCGGCAAGTGGGTGCGTCTGACCTTCCACGAGTCGCTTGAGAAGGTGGGTGGGCATTCCCCCGAGTTCTACAACGACTACGAGAAGGTTCGTGCCTACGTGCGTGAGCGTGGCGAGAAGGTGCTTCAGGGCGAGAAGCTGGGCAAGCTACAGGCCAAGCTGTTCGACCTCGACGTGGAACCCCGGCTCATCCAGCCCACGTTCATCTACCACTACCCGACCGACATCTCGCCCCTGTCGCGCAGGAACGAGCAGAACCCGGACGTCACCGACCGTTTCGAACTGTTCATCACCGGGCGCGAACTCGCCAACGCCTTCTCTGAATTGAACGACCCCGTCGACCAGCGCATGCGCTTCGAGGACCAGGTCAAGGAGAAGGAGGCTGGTGACGACGAGGCGCATTTCATGGACGAGGACTACCTGCGCGCGCTCGAATACGGTATGCCGCCCGCGGCTGGGCAGGGCGTGGGTATCGACCGCCTCGTCATGCTGCTGACCGACTCGCCCTCCATCCGCGAGGTCATCCTCTTTCCGCTGCTGAAGCCGGAGAGCTGAAAACCACATGTCCTTCGAGTTGTTCGTCGCCGGGCGATATCTATTCGCCCGGCGTAAGCAGGCGTTCATCTCCGTCATCTCCGCCATGTCCATCATCGGCGTAGGGCTGGGGGTGGCGTCGCTCATCGTCGTGCTTGGCGTCATGAACGGCTTCACCACAGACCTGCGCGACAAGATACTGGGTGCCAATGCCCATGTCATCGTCATGAGTTCAAAGCCCGCCGCCATGCGCGACGTCGGCGAGCTCATGGGGCGCGTGCAGGATGTGCGCGGCGTGAAGGGGGCAACCCCGTTCATCTACTCCGAGACCATGCTGTCCACGCCTCATGGCGTGAAAGGACTCGTGCTGCGCGGCATCGACCCGCAGACGGCACCGGGTGTGCTGTCCATCCTCTCGCGCATGACGCGGGGGGGGCTGCGCGACCTGCCGGCCGGGCCCGACGGTGCGCACGGCATCATCATCGGGCAGGAACTCGCCAACCGACTCGGCATCACCACCGGCAGCAGGGTGAACCTGCTGTCTCCCGACGGGCAGAAGACCACCACGGGTTTTGCCCCCCGCATCCGTCCCTTCCGGGTTGCCGGCATCTTCACCACCGGCATGTACGAGTATGATTCCTCGCTCGGATTCGTGACTCTCGACGCCGCACGCGACATCCTCGGACTGCCTGAAGGTCAGGTCTCGGGTATCGAGGTCGTTGTCGATGACGTCTACAAGGCCGACGTCATCGGCGAGGACGTGCTCAAGGCGTCGGGCGGCTACCCCTACTATGTCCGCAACTGGATGGAGATGAACGCCAACCTCTTCGCCGCGCTCAAGCTGGAGAAGACGGCCATGTTCGTCATCCTCGCCCTCATCGTGCTGGTGGGGTCGTTCTCCATCGTCACCACGCTGGTCATGCTGGTCATGGAGAAGACGCGCGACATCGCCATCCTCATGTCCATGGGGGCCACACGCAGCATGGTACGGCGCATCTTCATGCTGCAGGGTACCATCATCGGGGCCATCGGCACTGCGCTCGGCTATGTGCTGGGGCTCTCCGTGTCGTGGGCGTTGCAGCGCTACCAGTTCATCAAGTTGCCGCAGGGTGTCTATTCCATCGACCACCTGCCCGTGCTGCTCCAGTGGTCGGACCTTGCCGCCGTGGGCGGCGCTGCCATGCTCCTCTGTTTTCTAGCCACCATCTACCCGGCGCGGCAGGCTGCGGCCCTCGAACCGGTCGAAGCGTTGCGGTACGAATGATGACGACACCATCCACACCGCTGTACCGCCTCGAAGGCGTAGGCAAGGAATACGACGGCCCCGGCGAGGAACTCGTCATCCTGAAGGGCCTCGACCTGACCATAGAGGCGGGCGAGTCCGTCGCCATCGTCGGCGCCTCCGGTTCCGGCAAGTCCACCCTCTTGCATCTGCTCGGTGCTCTTGATACTCCCACATGGGGAAAACTGCATTTTCTCGATCGTGACATGGGGGCCATGTCGCCGGAAGAGAAGGCCGCATTCCGCAACCGCGAGATCGGCTTCGTCTTTCAGTTCCACCACCTTCTGCCCGAGTTCAGCACGGTGGAGAACGTGGCGATGCAGGCCATCATCAGCGGCATGCCGCATGCGGAGGCCTACGGCCTTGCGCGCGAGGCCCTCGACAAGGTGGGACTTTCGGGCCGGGTCGAGCACAAGGTGACGACCCTTTCAGGCGGTGAGCGGCAGCGTGCGGCCATTGCACGCGCCATATTGCTGCGTCCCCGTGTCCTGCTCGCGGACGAACCCACCGGCAACCTCGACGAACGTACCGGCGATGTCGTCGGTAGAATGCTACTTGATCTCAACCGTGAACTCGGCATGACGCTGATCGTTGTCACCCATAACCGGGAACTGGCCGATCTGATGGGCAGGCGCCTCGAACTCAGAGCCGGAGAGCTTTATGACCAACACCGCCCGTAGGGGCCTCATTCTCGCGTTCCTGTTGCTCCTTCTTGTGCAGGTGGGCCTTGTGCAGGCAGCACCCGCCGTGCAGGAGACCACCATCATGGTGCTGCCCTTTCAGGTGAACGCGGGCAAGGACCTCGAGTACCTGAACGAAGACCTGCCCGAACTCGTGGCCCAGCGCCTTGTTGCGCGCGGGCTGCACGTGCTTCCCCAGTCGGACGTCAAGGCCATACTGCGCCGCCAGCGCGTGACCGAACTCGACATCGCCTCGGCGCGCAACCTCGCGGTCATGGCGCAGGCAGGGTACACGGTGTACGGCAGCTTCACCCAGCTGGGAGACAGCTTCAGCATAGACCTGCGCGTTGTCGATGCCCTCGGCGTCAAGCCCGCCAAACCCTTCTTCATCCAGAAGCAGGGCATCATCAACATCCTTCCCGCCGTCGACGAACTGGTCGACCGTGTGGCGGGCGAATTCACCAGCGGCAACGCCATCGCCGACGTGAAGGTGCGCGGCACCAAGGTGCTGGACCCCGACGTCGTGCTCATGCGCCTCTCCACCCGCAAGGGCGACCCCATCGACCCCGCCGCCATCAACAAGGAAATCAAGCGCATCTGGGATCTCGGCTATTTCAGTGACGTGCAGGCGAGTGTGGAGCAGGGCGGCGACGGAACGGTACTCGTGTACACCGTCACCGAGAAGCCGCGCATCGACAACATCGTCATCGAAGGCTCCGACAAGGTCGGTCACGACGATATCCTCGCTGCCATGAGCTCCAAGACGGGCTCGGTCCTCAACGACAAACTCCTCGCGCAGGACTTGCAGAAGGTCACGGAACTCTATCGCAAGGAAGGCTTCTACCTCGCCCATGTGACCCACCGCGTCGAGGCGCGTCAGGGGGCTGCCTCCGCCACGCTCGTGCTGAACGTGGAGGAAGGCAACAAGCTCTATATCAAGAAGGTCAAGATCGAGGGGCTCAAGGAACTTTCCGAGAGCGAAGTCAAGGACATCCTCGCGCTTTCCGAGCGTGGCATGTTCTCGTGGTTCACCGGCACGGGCGTCCTCAAGGACGAACTGCTTGAACGCGACTCTGCCGCCATCACCGCCTACTGCCTCAATCATGGCTATGTCGACGCGCTGGTCTCCGCCCCCAAGGTCGACTATGAGGAGGACGGCATCATCGTCTCCTTCGCCGTCAAGGAAGGGCCCCGTTACAAGCTTGGCAAGATCGGCTTCGACGGTGAACTTATCGATACCGACGAGCGGCTTCTGAAGGTCGTCAAACTCGACGACCACAAGAAGGACAACCAGTACTTCGCCCTTGACGTGATGCAGACCGACGACAAGCTGCTCAGCGACTACTACGCCGACTACGGCTACGCCTTCGCCGAGATCAATTCGCGCACACAGAAGAGCGCCGAAGAGCATGTCATCGATGTGACCTACGTCATCCGCAAGCGTCAGAAGGTCTACATCAACCGCGTGCTTGTCGAAGGCAACCAGAAGACCCGTGACAACGTGGTGCTGCGCGAGATGCGCATTGCCGACGGCGACATGTTCGAAGGCGCCAAGCTGCGCCGTAGCAACGAGCGTCTGAACCGTACCCGCTACTTCTCGCAGGTGGACACCGAACTCGTGCCCACGCAGAAGGAGGACGAGGTCGACCTCAAGGTGAAGGTCAAGGAACAGAACACCGGTGCCCTGATAGGCGGTGTCGGCTATTCCACCTTCTATCAGTTCGGCGTCAGCGGCACGATCATGGAACGCAACCTGTTCGGCAAGGGCTACTATGCCTCGCTGCAGGCGTTCTTCTCGGGCAAGCGCAACTCCTTCATCGCCTCGTTCACCAACCCCCGCGTCAATGACGGCGACCTGAGCTTCGGCAACGACGCCTACATCTCGCGCGAGTACTTCGACGACTTCAGCAAGAACACCATTGGTGACACCATCCGCTTCGCCCTGCCTGTGGGCGAATACAGCACCGTGGGCTGGGGCTACCGCCTCGACCGTTACGAACTGTATGACATCGATGACGATGCCGCGAAGATCATCAAGGAGCGTGAAGGCGAGAACATATCCAGCGTCGCGCATGTCCGGTTCACCCGTGACACCACCGACAGCAAGGAGAAGCCCACCAAGGGTACCATCTTCAAGACCTTCAACGAGTTCGGTGGCGGGCCCATCGGCGGTGACGACGACTTCATCAAGCCTGTCGTCGAGTTCCAGGCCTATCACCAGCTTGCCCCCAACCACGTGCTCCATGGTCGCACCCGTGGTGGTGCCGTGCTGGAGAACGGGCAGGGCGACGTCCCCGTGTTCGAACGCTTCTACATCGGTGGCATCGACAGCATCCGCGGGTACAACTCGCGTGACATCTCGCCGCGTGACCCCGAATCGGGCGACCGCATCGGCGGCGACCGTATGGCCTTCGTCAACCTCGAATACATCTGGGTGTTCAAGCCCGACCTCGGCCTCGCGCTGGTGCCCTTCTTCGACATGGGCATCAACTATGACTCGTCCGCCGAATTCAACTGGGACGACGAGCTGAAGAAGTCCGTGGGTCTCGAGATGCGCTGGCGTTCGCCCATGGGCGACCTGCGGTTCGCCTATGGCTTCCCTCTCGACGAGGGACGCGACGGAGAACAGCATAGCGGTCGCTTCGAATTCTCGATGGGCCAGTTCTTCTAGCAGGATGTGAGAAAGGGGGGGCGCGGTGTGAACCGCGCCCCCTTTCATTTGTCGCCCGTGGGGTCGGGACCGGAGTGGAGGCAGCAGACGGGCTGCCTTGGCGTGAACGACCTCCTGCCTTGTCCTCGCATCGTCGATGCTCTTCCGGTGGCGACGAGTCCAGCCCGCACCATGCCCACGAAAGCCGACGGCACCTACGCCGCCCAGATGGCAGACTGTCCCGTATTCCGGGGCGTGATTGAAGGCTGTGCGAAGCAGACCACGCCTCTGTCATTGACACGGGACAACGCCGCTTGCCGTCGCGTGCTTCATGGAGTAGTCTGGCGCGTCTGCGGCAGGGTAACGTTGTTGCCGCGCACACATCATCCCCTTTGCCTTCAACCCTACCGCGAGAAGAATGCATTCCATACGCCTTCCACTCATTGTCCTGCTGTTGTCTCTGGTGACCTTCCTCGGCATGGGCGGAAGCGCCTTGGCTGCCCGTGCGTCTACGCTCGAAGCGCGTTATGAGAACGCCAAGGAAGAGCTTGAGGCCCTCGAGAAGGACGCCCGTCGTGCTGGGTTGCGGCATGAGTGGGAGAAGGTCGAGCGACTCTTCGTCGGCATCCACAAGGATGCCAAGGGGTGGGCCAATGCGCCCGCTGCCCTCTACCGGGTTGCGCTCACGCGTGAGGGGCTTGCCAGACGTTCGATGAACCCTGCTGATTTCAAGGCGGCTGTCGAACGGTATGAAGAGGTGGCGCGTCGCTATCCCCGCAGCGCGCTTGCCGATGATGCGCTCTTCGCCGCGGCGAAGCTGTGCATGGAACGTCTCGATGATGCTTCTGCTGCGCGCAAGATTCTTGAACGCCAGCTTCGCGAATTCCCCAAGGGCGATATGGCGGACGCCGCCCGTGCGATGCTCTCCGGAGGCAAGTCCGAGGCACGCCAGCCTGCCGCCCCGGCGGCAAACGATACGACGTCAGGCTCCTCGAAAGATGGCGATGCCCTTGCCGTGTTGCGGCAGGTGTCGTGGAAAGTGTCCGGCAACGACGCCCAGGTGGTCATTGAGCTTGATCGTGAGGCACGCTGGTCGCATCAGTTCGTGCCCGGCGATGAGCGCACAGGTCGGGCTTCGCGTCTCATCATCGATGTCGACGGTGCACGGGCTGACGAGAAGGTCCGTCCCGGCGCACGCATATCCGGCAAGGTGCTCTCCCGTGTGAGGGTCGACCTCTCCGTCAAGGGCCGTACGCGTATCATCATCGATTATAGTGACGTGGAGCGGTACGATGTCGATGCCATCGCCGGTCGACCCTACCGTATCGTCGCCAAGGCAACACGCTCTACCAAGGGGCTGCCCGAAGGCACTTCCGCAGAGGCGGGGGTGTCGGTGCGCAAGCCGCAGGGCAAGCCCAAGGATATCGCAGAACAGCTGGGGCTTGGCGTCAAGACGATCATGATCGACGCGGGGCATGGCGGCAAGGACCCCGGTGCCATGGCCAACGGCATCGTCGAGCGGGAAGTGACGCTCGCCATGGCCAAACTGGTGGGTGAACGGTTGCGCGCGGCGGGTTTCAAGGTGCTCTACACGCGGCAGCGCGACGTGTTCATCCCGCTTGACGACCGTACCCAGATGGCCAACAACAGCAAGGCCGACCTTTTCGTCTCGCTGCACGTCAACGCCAATACAGACAGTTCCATCTCCGGGGTCGAGACCTACTACCTCGACCTCGCCAGCACCAGCAGCGCAGCCAAGGTCGCCTCGCGAGAGAACTCCGTGAGTGAGAAGAACCTGAGCGATCTCCAATATATCCTCACCGACCTCATGCTGAGCGCAAAGACACAAGAATCGCGTGATGTTGCGGGTATGGTGCAGAGCTCGATGACGAAGAGGCTCGCGTCGTACGGCGGTGCCCCGCACGGTAATGGCGTCCGCTCGGCTCCCTTCTATGTCCTGATGGGGGCACGGATGCCTGCGGTTCTCGTGGAAGTGGGATATTGCACCAACAAGGCCGAGGCCAGACTTCTGGCCAGCTCGAAATACAGGCGTGCGCTCGCTGATGCCATTGTCGACGGGCTGATGCGCTACAAACGGAAACTTGAAGGGTACGCATCGCGTTGATTAGCCGCTTGACGGGGTTCGGGCATGGCGCTATCTGACCGGAACCCCCGTGAAAGCGTGGCGTTTGCGCCTCGGGCGCGCTATGATGCATGTATGCGAAAAAGGCCCGCTGCCGGGCCGGTATCTATCCACCTCCCAAGGAGCGCTGTAATGCGTAAGATTCTTGTCTTTGCCGTGGCTGCCTTCCTCATGGCCGCATCCACCGCCATGGCCGCCGACCTCAAGGTCGGTATCGTCAACATGCAGAAGCTGGCCACCCAGTGCGAAGCCGCGCAGGAAGCCCAGAAGAAGATGAAGGCCACCTTCGGCCCGGAGAAGGACCAGCTCGACAAGCAGGCCGCCGACCTCAAGAAGCGCGCCGACGAGATGAAGGCCCAGTCCGCCGCGCTGTCCCCCGAAGCCAAGGAGGACAAGAAGGTCGAGTTCATCCGCCTGAAGCGCGACTTCGAGGACAAGGCCCGCGTGTTCGCCCGCAAGGTCGAAGCAGCCCAGATGCGTATCCGTCAGGACATGGCCGAGATGATCATGAAGGCCGCCAGCGACTACGCTGCCAAGAAGGGCTTCACCGTCATCCTCGACGGTGCCGCTGCCGGTGTCATCCACGCCGACAAGAGCCTCGACGTGACCGACGACATGCTCATCGAAGTCAACCGCGTCTGGCACGCTGGCAAGAAATAGCGGGTGCGAGATGGTCAGAAGACTCTCCGAGATCGCCGGGCTGCTGGGGCTTGAACTGCGCGGGGAAGACCGCGAGGTCTCCGGTGTGAACACGCTGGAGGCCGCAGGGCCCGACGAGATCAGTTTTCTGGCCAATCCGCGTTATATGGGGCAACTGTCCACCACGCGTGCCGGGGCCGTCATCGTCGCCGCCGAACACGCGCAGGATGTGGCCGTAGCCCTCGTGAGTGCGAATCCCTATTTCGATTTCGGTCGCACTCTGGCCCTCTTCGCACGCAAGCAGGGCAGTTTTGAAGGTGTCAGCGAACAGGCTGTCGTCCACCCCGAAGCCGTCGTCGGTGAAGGGTGCACCGTCTATCCGCATGTATACATCGGTCCCCGTGCTCGCATCGGGGCGGGGACCGTTCTTTTTCCCGGTTGCTACATCGGCGAGGACTGCGTGGTGGGAGGGGGCTGCACCCTGTACCCCAACGTGGTGCTCATGGCCGGTGTCGAAATCGGCGACGATTGCATCCTCCATGCCGGTGTCGTGCTGGGGGCCGACGGGTTCGGCTTCGCCCGCACCGAGTTCGGTATCCAGAAGATTCCGCAGGTGGGCACCGTCCGCATCGGCAGCGACGTTGAAATCGGCGCCAATACGACCATCGACCGTTCCGTGCTTGGTGTGACCACCGTCGGAGACGGCACCAAGATCGACAACCTTGTCATGCTGGGCCACAATGTGGAGATGGGGCGCAACTGTCTCATCGTCTCGCAGGTGGGCATCTCCGGCAGCACCAAGGTGGGCGATGACGTGACCATGGCCGGGCAGGTGGGCGTGGCGGGGCACCTCTCCATCGGGAGCGGTGTGACCATCGGGCCCAAGTCGGGTGTCGCCAAGGACATCCCCGCAGGAGAGACCGTGGGCGGAGCGCCCGCCGTGGACAAGTCCACCTACATGCGTACGCTTACGGTCATGCCCAAGCTCCCCGACATGTACAAGAGGCTCGGCAAGCTCGAAAAGGAGCTCGCCGAACTCAAAAAGAGCCTTTCCGAGGAACAGTGATGATCGACCCGGCGCAGAGCATTCTTGATATCCGTCAGATACTGGGGCTGTTGCCCCACCGTTATCCCTTCCTGCTCGTCGACCGTGTGGTCGAATACGTTCCGGGCGACTACATCAAGGCCTACAAGAACGTCACCATGAACGAGCCCTTCTTTCAGGGGCATTTCCCCGGCGTGCCCGTCATGCCCGGTGTGCTCATCATGGAAGCGTTGGCACAGGCCGGTGGCATTCTCGTGGTCAAGAGCACCGATACCGCCGTCGAGGACAAGCTCTTTCTCTTCACGGGCATCGAGTCGGTGCGTTTCCGCAAGCCGGTCTACCCCGGCGACAAGCTTGAATTGCACTGCCGCCTGCTCAAACACAAGCTCAAGCTGTGGAAGATGGAAGGGCGTGCCTACGTCGACGGCAAACTTGCCGCCGAAGCCGTGATGACCGCCGCCGTGACCAACAGGGAGGACATGTGATGTCTGCGCAGGTGCATCCTTCTGCGTTCGTCCATCCCTCGGCCCAGCTTGGCGAAGGAGTCGTCATCGGCCCGTGCGCGGTCGTCGAAGAGGATGTGGTCATCGGTGACCGCACCCGGCTTGACGCTTTCGCTACCGTGAAGCGCTACACCCGGATGGGCAGCGACAACCATGTGCATTCCTACGCCTGTGTCGGCGGCGAACCGCAAGACCTCAAGTACGCCGGTGAAGTGTCGTGGCTGGAAATCGGCAACGGCAACAACATCCGCGAATTCTCGACCCTGCACAGGGGAACCGAAGGGGGCGGAGGCTGCACACGCATCGGCGACAACAACCTTTTCATGGCCTACACCCATGTGGCGCACGACTGCGTCGTGGGCAACAACGTGGTGATGTCCAACAACGCCACGCTGGCGGGGCATGTCACCGTCGGTGACTTCGTCATCATCTCGGGCCTTTCCGCCGTCCATCAGTTCACGCGCCTCGGGCAGCATTCCTTCGTGGCGGGCATGAGCGGTCTGCCGCAAGACCTGCCCCCCTTCATGCTTGCCGTGGGCAGCCGTGCCGCCGTGCACGGCCCCAACCTCGTGGGACTGCGTCGCATGCACGCCTCGCGCGAGCTTATCGCCGCCCTCAAGAACGCCTTCAGGCTGATATGGCTATCCGAGACCCCTCGTAAGGAAGCGCTGGAACAACTCGAATACGAGTTCGGCAACTTCCCCGAGATTCTCGACCTCGTAGCCTTCATCAGGGGCAGCGAGCGTGGCATCCTCTCTGCCAACCGAGGGCAGCAAGACGCGTAGGCACGGGCCAGAACGCAATGCAGAGGGGAAAGAGGCCGTGGCCCTTTCCCCTTTTTCATGCAGCATGTGTCATCGCCAGTGACCGGAACAGGGCATCTGCCCGATGACGTGATGGAATACAGAAGGCCGCCAGCTTCGACCGCATGTCCTGTGGGCATGGACGGTCGGTCGCCGGGGCGGGCAATACAAGGACGGCTACATGAGCGAGAGCATGGGCATCATCGCCGGGCGGGGGCAGTTCCCTGCGCTGGTGGCACGCGAGGCGCGCCGCGCCGGACTGCGTGTCGCCATATGCGGCTTTCACGGTCATACCGACCCCTCTCTGGCGGAGGCCTGCGATGCGTTCTCGCTCATCCATCTGGGACAGTTCGGGCGACTCTCGGAGTTCTTCCACGGGCAGGGCGCCTCGCGCCTCTGCTTCGCCGGGGCCATCGACAAGCCCCGCGCGCTCGACCTGAGACCCGACCTGCGAGCCGCACGCGTGCTCTTCAGGCTGCGCGGCAAGGGCGATGACGCCCTGTTGCGTGCCGTCATCGAAGAGCTCGAATCGGATGGTTTCAAGGTGATGCAGGCCGCGGAACTTGTGCCGGGACTGCGAGCCCCCGAGGGCGTGCTCACCCGGCGGCAGCCCGGTGACGAAGAGTGGGATGACATCCGCTTCGGCTGGCCAGTGGCCCGCACCGTGGGCAGGCTCGACATCGGTCAGTGCATCGTGGTCAAGCGGGGTATCGTCATGGCTGTCGAAGGCCCCGAGGGCACAGACGCCGCCTTGCGTCGCGGCGGTGAACTCGGCGGGGCGGGATGCGTTGCCATCAAGCTCGTCAAGCCCGGTCAGGACGAACGTATCGACCTGCCCGCCCTTGGCACCGGCACCATCGGCGTACTGGCGGAGTACGGGTATTCATGTCTTGCCTTGCAGGCACACAAGACGTTGTTTTTCGACAGGGACGAGAGCCTCGCGCTGGCAGAGAGGCACGGCATCGCCATCGTGGCCTTGCCGGAGGACTTCATGGCGGCGGAAGCGGCCCGTCCCTGAACACCATCGCGGGCAGGACCCCGAAGGAGGAGCCATGCAGATAGCGAAACGCATGGATAACGTGCAGCGGTCCTATATCCGCGAGATTCTCAAGGTCACGGCGCGTCCCGACATCATCTCGTTCGCGGGCGGGTTGCCGCATCCCGATTCGTTCCCGGTGCAGGGCGTGGCAGAGGCCGCAGCCGCGGTACTGGCCGAAAGCGGAAGCGAGGCCCTGCAGTACAGCACCACCGAGGGCTACCTGCCCCTGCGCGAGTGGATTTCCGCCCGTTATGCACGGCAGGGCATCGAAGTGTCCCCCGATGAGATTCTGATCACCACCGGTTCGCAGCAGGCGCTCGACCTCGTGGCCAAGACCACCATCGACCGCGGCGCGCCCGTGGTCATCGAACGTCCGGGCTATCTCGGTGCCATCCAGTGTTTTTCGTTCTACGGCGCGCAATTCCGTACCGTAGACCTCACGCCCCGCGGCGTCGATGTCGAGGCCCTGCGCCGTGAGGCCCAGGGTGCCCGGCTGTTCTATGCCGTGCCAAGCTTCCAGAACCCTTCCGGCATCACCTACGATGAGCCGACCCGCCGCGAAGTGGCCGCCATCATGGCCGAGACGGGCTGTATGCTCGTCGAGGACAACCCCTATGGCGAACTGCGCTTCATGGGTACGCCGGTGGCGCCCATCCGCAAGTGGGCCGAGTCGCCTTCGGTGCTGCTCGGTTCGTTCTCCAAGGTGGTCTCGCCGGGGCTGCGCATCGGGTGGGCCTGTGCCCCTGCCGAACTCATGCGGCACATGGTCACCGCCAAGCAGGCAAGCGACCTGCATACCCCCATGTTCACGCAGCGTCTGCTGCATCGCTTCCTCGTGGACAACGACGTGGACGAGCACATCGCCTCGATTCGCAAGCGCTACGGGGCGCAGCGCCAGTGCATGATGGACGCCATCCGCAAGCACTTCCCCGAATGCGTCACCGTGACGGAACCCGAGGGCGGCATGTTCCTGTGGTGCGGTCTGCCCGAAGGCGTGACCTCTGAGCATCTGTTCCACAAGGCCATCGAGCGCAAGGTGGCCTTCGTGCCCGGTTGTCCGTTCTATGTGGACGGCACCGACACCGGCTTCCGCCTCAACTTCTCCAACGCCAGTCAGGACGACATCGTCGAGGGCATCGCGCGCCTCGGCGCGTGCCTCACCGAAGAGCTTGCGCGTTAGCATGCCGTCCGGTGCATCGTCCCCGGTTTGCCGGGGCGGAAGGGTATCGTAGCATGATCAGGGCCGGGTTCATCCCGGCCCTTTGCCGTAGGCTGGTCGTGTCGCTGGTTCACCGGAAGCCGCAGGGCCGCGTCATGCCTCGGCGGTTCGAAGCCCGACACCTTACGGGGCATGACGAGGGACTGTTGTTGCCGCGCCCATTGTCGCAGACGGCGCCCGGCAGGACGTCTGTCTGATACAGGGCTACAAGGCCTGCCTCGCAGGATATGGACGCAGGAAACCGACATGGCTATCCTTTGTGATGCCATTGTCATCTGAGGAGGGACCCCATGTTTTCGACAGGTACGGTGTGGAAGAACGTCGCGGCAGTGCGGCAACGTGCGCCCATCATCCACAGCATCACCAACTTCGTGGTCATGAACACCACGGCCAATGCGCTGCTGGCCGCCGGTGCGTCGCCCATCATGGCCCATGCCCCCGAAGAGATGGCCGAGATGGCGGGCATCGCCTCGGCCCTCGTCCTGAACATCGGCACGCTCACGAAGCCGTGGGTGGAAAGCATGATGCTGGCGGGCATGGCCGCGCGCGAACGCAGGTTGCCTGTGGTACTCGACCCTGTGGGTGCGGGGGCCAGCAGTCTGCGCACGACCACGGCACTGGAGATACTGGAGAAGGTGCGTCCGGCCGTGGTGCGGGGCAACGGGTCGGAGATTCTCGCGCTGGCAGGGGCCGCCGGAGACACCCGAGGCGTGGACAGTGCACGCACCGCGCACGAGGCCGTCGACGGGGCGCGGGCACTGGCACGTCGCTATGGTGCCGTGGTCGTGGTCAGTGGTGCCGAAGACGTGGTGACCGATGGCGATGCGCTGTGGCTTGTGCGTGGTGGCAGTCCGCTGATGCCACGCGTGACGGGCATGGGCTGTACGGCGACCGTGCTGGTGGCGGCACATGTGGCTGTCGCCGCCGACGTGCTGGAAGGGGCCGTCACGGGTATGGCGGCCATGTCTGCCGCCGGGGCACTGGCCGCGCGCCGGTCGCAGGGGCCGGGTTCGTTCCAGGTGGCGTTTCTCGACGTCCTTCACTCCCTCGACCTCGTCACGGTGCGCGACGAGGTCGAAGTGGTGCGCGCATGACACGGGTGCGCAAGGCCGCGGTGGACTACGGGCTGTACCTCGTGACCGACGCCGGGCTGACCGACGCCCGCCTGCATGAGGTCGTGACCGCGGCCATCTCCGGCGGGGTCGGCATCGTGCAACTGCGCGAGAAGGCCACGCCCACGCGGGCTTTCGTCGACCGTGCCCGTGCGCTGGTGGCGTTGCTGCGTCCCCGCGGCATCCCCTTGCTCATCAACGACAGGGTCGATGTGGCCTTGGCTTCCGGCGCCGATGGGGTGCATGTGGGGCAGTCAGACATGCACGTTGGTGACGTGCGGGCGCTGATGGGGCCGGATGCCATCGTGGGCCTTTCAGTGGAGACCCCGGCGCAGGCGAAGGCGGCGGAACATGCCCCGGTGGACTACCTTGGCGTAAGCCCCGTCTTCGCCACGGCGACGAAGCCCGATGCCGCGCCCCCGTGGGGCGTTGCGGGGCTGTGCGACCTGCGGCGCATGACACGGCACATCCTTGTGGGGATAGGGGGCATCGGCCCGGTCAATGCCGCTGAAGTGCTGCATGCCGGGGCCGATGGCGTTGCCGTGGTCTCGGCCATATGCGGTGCCGCCGACCCGCTTGCGGCTACCCGTGCATTACGCGCTGTGGTGGATGCTGTGCGGGTGCCTGTTCGAGTCTGACAACGGGCCTGAACATTGGGGCCGGCAATGGAGTCAAGTCCCTGTCCGTCCGTGCCTTTTCCGACGCGCCTGCGCCCGTCTGCTGACATGGCATGAGACAGGCGGTGGCCATGCCCCCTGCCAATGCACATCGTCCGGTGATTCCGGATGGGGCGGTGTCGTCCCCCCCCCCCCTCGCCTGTGCATCCCATATGCGACGCTTGTGGCACACGGCACAGGGCCGAGGCCGTCAGGCGAACGTGTAGTCCTCCGACTCCACGCACGACATGTCCACACCGCAGGCTTGCAACTCCGCCAGCACGGCACGGCGCATCTCCGCGGGGGCACAGAGATAGAACGAGGCCGTTGCGGCGTGGGGGACGTGTCGTTGCAGCACGTCGCCGTCGATATGGCCCTTTTCGAAGGCCACGTCAGGAAATGCCGGGTCGCTGTTGAGGTCGGGGTTCGTCTCGCGGCTGAGGACGTGAACTATACGCAGGTTCAGACTGCGGGTGAGATCGGCAAGTTCCTCTGCGGCGAAGGCGCCGGCGAAGGTGCGGTTGGCCCAGAAGAGGGTGATGCGGTTGTCCGCACCCGTGCGGGCGAAGTGGCGCAACACGCTGAGGAACGGGGTGATGCCCATTCCGCCCGCAATAAGGACGATGTCTTCCTTGGCGGCGATGTCACGGCAGAATACGCCATACGGCCCGGCGCACTTGATGGCGTCGCCGGGTCTGAGTCGAGGAATCCCCTGCGAAGTGAAATGGCCCCTGTGGCGCACGGTCAGTCGCACCCCCTGATGCGGTGCGCCGGAGAGCGTGAACGGGTGGGGCACACTCCAGCCGTCATCATCGAGGATGCGCAACGTGGCGAATTGCCCCGGCTGGAACGCCTTCAGGCGTTGTGCGCTGGCGGGTTCGATGACGATGGTCGTCGTTTCGGCGTCTTCGGCGATGATGGCGACGACGAAGGCTTCATCTGCCGGGATGTCGTGCGTCGCGCCGGACGTTTCGTCTGGCGTGTCATCGGGCTGCATGATGGGCGGGGTGTCGGACATGGCTGCTTCTCCTCGTATCCATAGTGGTCGAGGCGGGGGCTTCTGTCCAGTCCGGCAGTTCAATCTATACAACCTTCGTGCAGGGCGGCAGAAGGCTGTCCGGCTAGCCTTTCGGGCCGTGCCCCTGTTTCGGAGACAGCCCCAGCGCCTGCATTCGCGAACGCAGCGTGGTCGGCGGTATGCCAAGCAGTTCAGCGGCCCCCCCCACGCCATGCACGCGTCCTTCGGCGGCTTGCAGGGCGCGCCTGATATTGTCGCGCTGCATGGTGCGCCACTCCTCTTCGGTGACGATGGTCGTCGCGCCGGGTGCCGGGGCGGCGACAGACACCCTGTCGTCGTGCCGCAGCCCTTCGGGGGCGGGGAGTGCATCCATGCCGAGCGCTCCCTCTTCTGCCATGATGACGGCGCGTTCGATGACGTTCTGCATCTCGCGCACGTTTCCGGGCCACGGATAGGCTGAAAGGCGTGCCAGCGCTGCCGGGGTGAGGCGGGGGGTGGGCAGGCCGAGACGGCGGCTGGACTGGGCGATGAAGTGGCGCGCCAGCAGCGGAATGTCTCCCTGGCGGTCGCGCAGGGGCGGCAATTCCACCGGAAAGACGCTAAGGCGAAAGAACAGGTCCTGCCTGAACCTTCCGGCGTCCACCTCCTGCCGCAGGTCACGGTTGGTGGCGGCGATGATGCGTACGTCGACGCTGCGGGTCCTGTCTTCACCGACGCGTTCGAAGGTGCCCTCCTGCAGGACGCGCAGGAGTTTGCCCTGGAGTTCAAGCGGAATCTCGCCCACTTCGTCGAGGAACAGCGTGCCACCGTCGGCCATCTGGAAACGGCCTATGCGGTCGCGCACAGCCCCGGTGAAGGCCCCTTTGACGTGGCCGAAGAACTCGCTCTCGAACAGTTCGCGGGGGATGGCGGAACAGTTGACGCGCACAAGTGGGGCTGTGGAACGCTGACTGCGTCGGTGGATGGCTTCAGCCACAAGCTCCTTGCCTGTGCCCGATTCGCCCTGCACCAGCACCGTGGCGTCGGTAGGTGCCACCATGTCCACCTGCGCCAGAACGCGAAGCCATGCGGGACAGTCGCCCACGATGGGCAGGTTGCCGTCTGCGCTTCCATGCTCGACCTGACGGCGCAACCGTTCGTTCTCGCGTTCGAGTTCGCGGCGCAGGTGCAGAATCTCCTCGAAGGCGCGTGCATTGGTGATGGCGGCTGCAAGCGAGTCGGCATATATCTTGTGCATCTTGTAGTGGAGGGACAGCAGGTCGCCCAGCCTGTCCGTCATGGGGCGCTCGTAGAAGAGGGCGAGCAGTCCCACGAGTTCACCCTTGCACATCATGGGAAAGGCCGAATAGGCGGCGAATCCTTCGTCGACGGCCCATTCCGGGCGCGTCCATTCATCGGGGGACGCGACGACCAGAGGTTCGCCGCTCAACGCCACGGCCCCAAGAAGCGGTTCCTGCGGGGGGATGAGCGAGTAGTCGCCAGTGGCGTGTGTCCATGTGCGCGGATGCCTGTGTGTGCGCCCTGCAAGGGTCATGAGGCGCATCACCCATCCCGCGCCGTCGTCGCCGGAGGCCTTCTCGGTGAACCATACGCCGCCACAGGCCACATGCGTGCCTCGGTAGACGCGTGTGCTGAGTTGCAGCAGCCCTTCGACGGTGCGCTCTTGCGCCATGCTGAGCAACAGGTCGAAGAAGGGCGAGATGTCGAACTCGCGCAGTACATGCGGGGCGATGCGTGTGAATTTTCCGGGTTGGAGCATGGTTTCTCCGCGAAATTTCGTAACGATATATCGCTAATGACGACATGTCGTCAATGTCAAGATGTGGTGCGTTCTCCGTAAAGGCAGTGCTGAGGCCGTCTGCGTGTGCGGTGCTTCTTGGCACACCCCTTGCTTATAAGGCTGAAAGAACGGTTAACCGCTCTTTTCGGTGTGCAATCCGCGTGATCCCTCGCATGTGGATTGAAGATTCAGTCGCTTCATTCCGTAAGAACCCCGGCGCTCCCCTCGTCGGGGTTCTGCCGTTTTTTCGAACCGTGCTGTTATTCTAGGCATTTCTCGTACTCGAGTTTGCCGTGTGCCAACCTATGTGCCGATTGCCTTATTCATGGGCGGCGGCGTGACCGTGGAAGCGGTGTTCAAATCCGACGTGCCTGTCCTGTAGCCTTGTCTGACAGCACCGGGTGCTGCCAGCTTCGGATGTACAGGGTTGCCTGCGCCGCGCATCCCGCCTCCTGCACCTCAATGTGCTTGCCGCCTTTACGCATTTGGCATAATGCCGTTACAATGTCATGAAGGAGGCACCGCATGAACCTGCGTCAGGCTGACCCCGATTCGGGCACGGCTCAAAGGTTGCTGCAGGAACAGGCACAGGAGGCCGTGGCTGCCCGTTTTTCGCTCGTGGGCGTGCGGCATCCACTGCTCAACCTGCTTGCCCGCCATGCCGTGGAAGACATGATGGTGCGGCAGCGCGACAATCTGCCCCCCCCGGGCGGCCCGCCACTGTTCACGCAAGTGGCTGCCCTCGATACCGCGGGGCTTCCCGATGTCGCCGATGACCCAGATGCCCCGCCCGTGCCACTTGATGTGGATCATCTGCGCATTCCTGCGCTTCCGCAACTTTTCATGGAACTTCAGAACGCGCTGGGGCAGCCGCATGTCTCGTATGAGCGGATAGCCGCCATCGTGAGCAAGGACCCGCGTCTCACCGCGTCGCTTCTCAAGCTGGTCAACAGCCCTCATTTCGGCTTCTCCACCCCCATCGAGACGGTGTCCCGTGCCGTGGCGGCTTCAGGCATACGCCGTGTCTCCGCATTGGCCCTCGGCACGTTCGTGCTGGGCCTCTACCGGGAACGCCCGCCTCTCGTGGTCGACATCCAGGGCTTCTGGCTGCATTCTGTCGGATGTGGCATCGCGGCGCGTCTTTTGGCGCAGCGCCTTGGGCGTAGCGACCCGGAACGGTTCTTCGTGGCGGGGTTGCTGCATGACATGGGCTGGCTTGCCCTGTGTTCGGCCGCGCCCGACAGGGCGGAACGCATCGTGCGGCGCATCCAGTCCACCGGTTGTTCCTGCGAAGAGGCCGAGCGCCTCGAACTTGGCACGACCCATGCCGAACTCGGCGCCACCGTGCTGAAGACGTGGAATCTCCCTGCGTTCCTCATCGACGTGGTGCGTTCCCACCATGCCCCTCTGGCTACCGTGGGTGACAATCCGCCGGTCGAGGGGGCACTCGAAGTGCATAT
>Ga0302246_1001031_pt1 | contig 21258 bp, 18 predicted proteins | sample AAG_UR_Trp_MG_FD_193533 | JGI IMG/M metagenome (GOLD analysis project Ga0302246, IMG submission 193533) | Enriched activated sludge microbial communities from anaerobic digester in WTTP, New Holstein, Wisconsin, United States - AAG_UR_Trp | ecosystem: Engineered > Bioreactor > Anaerobic >...
CGAAGGCGGGCGCCACCAGCGCCGCATCGACCTTTTCGACCTCAACGGTTGCCGCTAGTTTTTCCGGAGACGCCATGCAGATCTACAACTCGCTCTCGCGCCGCAAAGAGCTTTTCACGCCCGCCGTACCCGGCAAGGTCAACATGTACGTGTGCGGCATCACCGCCTATGACCTCTGCCACATCGGTCATGCCCGTTCAGCCGTCGTGTTCGACGTGCTGGTGCGCTACCTGCGGCATACCGGACTTGATGTGACGTTCGCCCGCAACTTCACCGACGTCGACGACAAGATCATCAAGCGTGCCAATGAAGAGGGGCTCACCAGCCAGCAGGTCGCCGAGAAGTACATCGACACCTTCTATGAGGACATGGACCGCCTCAACGTGCTGCGCGCCGACATCGAGCCCAAGGCTACCGGCCACATCCTCGAAATGATCGCGCTGTGCGAAAAGCTCATCGCCAAGGGCAAGGCCTATGCCACCCCTTCCGGCGACGTCTATTTCCGCGTCCGCTCCTTCCCCGAGTACGGCAAGCTCTCCGGACGCGACATCGACGACATGCGTTCAGGCGCCCGCGTCGCCCCCGGCGAGGAAAAGGAAGACCCACTCGATTTTGCACTGTGGAAATCCGCAAAGCCCGGCGAACCGAGCTGGACTAGCCCGTGGGGCGAAGGACGCCCGGGCTGGCACATCGAATGCTCGGCCATGAGCGAAAAGCACATGCCCCTGCCGCTGGACATCCATGGCGGCGGGCAGGACCTCATCTTCCCGCACCACGAGAACGAGATAGCACAGACGGAAGCCGCGCTGGACAAGCCTTTCGTGCGTTACTGGATGCACAATGGCTTCGTCCAGGTCGATGCGGAGAAGATGTCCAAGTCGCTCGGCAACTTCAAGACCATACGTGACATCCTCGAAGGCTACCTTCCCGAAGTGCTGCGTTTCTTCCTGCTCACCAAGCACTACCGCAGCCCCATCGACTTCACCTTCGACAGCATGGACGAGGCCGAGAAGAGCCTCAAGCGCATCTACGAGGCCCTTTCGCTCGCCCGCACCGAACGTGGCCGTTCCAAATGGAGTGCCACGCCTCTGCCTGCCGACGTGACGGCAGAGTTCGACACGCTCGACCGTGCCTTCGATGAGGCCCTTGAAGACGACCTCAACACGGCTGCGGCCCTCGGTCACGTGTTCGGCACCATCAGACTGGTGAACCGCCTGCTTGAAGACAAGAATCTTCGCAAGAGCGCAGAAACCCTTGCCCTGCTCGAACGTCTGGATGGTCTGGTCGCCAAGTGGATGAAGGTCCTCGGGGTATTCGGGCGTGAACCCGAAGCCTTCCTGAGTGATTTGAAGGAATGCCGCATCCGGCGCAAGGGCATCGACACGACCAAGGTCGACGCCCTGCTGGAAGAACGCAAGTCCGTCCGTGCCGCGAAGGATTTCGCCCGTGCCGATGCCATACGCGACGAACTCGCCGCCCTTGGCATAGAAGTGCGCGACACCCCTTCCGGAGCGGTCTGGGACGTCCTGTAACGCCCATGACGACACTTCTTCGCAACGAAACGCCCCGCCGCTGCGCCTTCTGGCGCGGTGCGCGGGGCATTCTGGCCTTTGTGCTGGCACTTGCGCTCACCATTCAAGGGGTTGCCCCGGCGTGGGCGTTTCTTGGGCTTGGCGGTTTCACCATCAAGGATGAAGTGGAACTCGGCAGGAAGTTCGATGTCCTCATCAAGTCCCGGATGCCGCTGGTCGAAGACCCTGAAGTCAAAGTCTACGTTCAGGACATCGTTGCACGCCTTCTTGAACAGGCACCGCCGCAGCCCTTCGACTTCAAGACCAATGTCCTGCTGCACAATTCGCTGAACGCCTTCGCCAGCCCCGGCGGGTTCATCTTCGTCCATACCGGGCTTGTCATGCAGATGGACCACGAAGCAGAGGTGGCGGGAGTGCTCGCCCATGAACTCGCCCACGCAACGCAACGGCACATCGCGGGCCGCATCGAAAAGATGCAGACCACCAGCATCCTGTCGATGGCGGGGGCACTCGCCGGAGCGTTTCTGGGCGGCGGGTCGGGCAAGGGCGCGGCCATGGCGGGTTCCATCGCCGCCGGGCAGTCGGCCATGCTCAACTACAGCCGTGTGGACGAAACCGAGGCAGACGAAATCGGCCTGCGCTATCTCATCGCCGCCGGTTTCCGTCCTGAAGGCATGGTCGGCGCCTTCGAGAAGATTCGCAAGAAGCAATGGGCCATGGGTACCGACATCCCCTCATACCTGAGCACCCACCCGGCCGTGAACGAGCGCATCAACTCGCTTTCTGCGCGCATCGCCGCACTTCCGGCAGATATCCGGTCGCGTCCCAATGACGACGCACGGTTCCTCAGGGTGCGCACCATTTGCAGGGCCCGCTATGGAGACCCCGCGGTCTCGGAACGGCTTTTCGCCGATGCCCCCGCCGGGGATTGCCTCGCGCAACTCGGCAAGGCCATACTCTTTTCACGTCAGAACAGGGTCGCCGAAGCGACTGCCGCCTTCGACAAGGCATTGCAGTGCAGCCCGAAAGACCAGCTCATATGGCGCGAGGCCGGCAGGTTCCACTACACCAAGGGTGACAAGGGGCGGGCCGCAGCCATGCTGCAACGCGCCACGCTCATGAACCCCGACGACTACATGGCACTCTTCTTCTATGCCCGGCTTCTTGCCGATTCGGGGCAGCCCCAGAAGTCGTACCAGTATTTCGACGAGGTGCTTCGCCGACTGCCCGAAGATGCCGAGGTGCACTACTACTACGGGCGGGTGCTGGGTGCTTCCGGGCAACCTTTCAGGGCGTACCTCCACCTTGCCTACAGTTCGCTGTACAGCAACGACAAGCACAAGACCGAATCATTCGAGGAACAGGCCAGGGCACAGGCGCGCACACCAGAAGAGATGGCCGAACTCGAACGGTTCGCCGCCACCTATCAGGAAAGAAAGGCGTTCTGGTAGAGCACGCGCCCCTCAAAGGTCACGGCACTGAGACTGAACACCACGGAATAGCCCTGAATGGGGCAGTACTGCCCAGAACACCACAAGAGGGCAGCCCCCTGCCCTCTTGTCATGCGGACAGACATCGCGCCCTTTCAGGCGTACGATATACGGGAGTATTCATGGAACTCAAGGGAACGACCATTCTCGCAGTGCGGGGTGCCCAGGGTGTCACCATCGCAGGTGACGGTCAGGTGACCATGGGCCAGAGCATCGTCATGAAGCACTCGGCGCGCAAGGTGCGCCGTCTCTACAACGGACGGGTGGTCGCAGGCTTTGCGGGTTCCACGGCCGATGCCTTCACGCTGTTCGAACATTTCGAGGCCAAGCTTGAAGAACACAGGGGCAACCTTGTCCGCGCCGCCGTGGAGATGGCCAAGTCGTGGCGCAAGGACAAGTATCTGCGCCGACTCGAAGCCATGCTGCTTGTGGCCGACAACGAACACATCCTCGTGCTCTCGGGCAACGGGGATGTCATCGAACCGGATGACGGCATCGCCGCCATAGGTAGCGGCGGCCCCTATGCCCTTGCCGCAGCCCGCGCACTCGCCCGCCACACGCAACTCGATGCGGAGACCATCGCCCGTGAAGCCATGCGCATCGCAGGCGAGATATGCGTCTTCACCAACGACCACCTCACCGTCGAATCGGCGGAGACACAGGCATGAACGACGCGGTGACGCTCCGTTCCGGGTGCAAGGTCAATCTCGACCTCCATATCACGTCGCGCCGTGACGACGGCTATCACGAAATCGACAGCCTCTTCCTTCCGCTGGATGAACCGCACGACGAACTGGTGGTGACGGTTGGCGATGCTCCCGGAATAACTGTGACGTGTGCCATTCAGGGCATCGACCCGACACGGAACACGGTCACCCGCGCCTACGACGCCTATGCCGAAGCCTCCGGATTCCGCCCGCCTCTTCGCGTCGAGTTGCGAAAAGGCGTTCCGCATGGGGCAGGACTGGGAGGCGGCAGTGCCAACGCCGCTGCAATCCTGAACCACCTCGAATCCATCGCCCCGCATCCCCTCGGAAGAGAGACGCTATGCAGACTGGCGGCCCGCATCGGAGCCGACGTGCCGTTCTTCATCCATGCGGTCCCGTGCCGTGCCAGCGGCATTGGCGAGATCATCACCCCTGTGGCATGGCCGTACAAGGGATTCACCCTGCTTCTCGCCTGCCCGCAGGTACAGGTCTCCACGGCATGGGCCTACGGCGCGCTGGATGCTGCCGAAGAAAAACAACTCCGCGTGCGTGGTTGCTTGACAACGGGGGGGGTTGCGGATAGAAACTCGTTCTCCCGCGAGTCATGGCTCCATAACAGCTTCGAACCGGTGGTCTTCGCGTCTCACCCGGAGCTGCGGTCGCTCAAGGAAGCCTTGTTGCGACATGGCGCGGCAGCCGCCCTCATGAGCGGTAGCGGCGCGAGCGTCTTCGCCCTCTTCAGGAGGCGTGAAGATGCCGAAGCGGCCTTCGAACAGCTGAAGGGTCATGACATACGGGTATATCAGCATCTTTTGTGACGCTGGGGTGTCGCCAAGTTGGTAAGGCAACGGGTTTTGGTCCCGTCATTCGAGGGTTCGAGTCCTTCCGCCCCAGCCATTTCAGAACGCAAGTTCCCCAACTCTAGCCGGATGTCAGACCATGCAAGGCGATCTCAAGATCCTGACCGGCACTTCCAACCCCGAGCTGGCCAAGGCCATCTGCAACCATCTTGGTTGCCAGATCACGCCCGCTCTGTGTGAAACCTTCAGTGACGGCGAAATCCGCATCGAGATCGGCGACAACGTGCGCGGTGACGACGTATTCGTCGTTCAGGCCACGTGTGCCCCGGTCAACTTCAATCTGATGCAGCTGTTCCTGATGCTGGACGCCCTCAAGCGTGCCAGCGCAGGCCGCGTTACCGCCGTCATGCCGTACTACGGCTATGCACGTCAGGATCGCAAAGTCTCTCCCCGCGCTCCTATCAGCGCAAAACTGGTTGCCGACTTCCTGACAACCGCTGGCACTGACCGCGTCGTCACCGTCGACCTCCATGCGGGTCAGATACAGGGCTTCTTCAACTCCCCTGTCGACAACCTGTACGCCGCCCCGGTCATTCTCGACTACCTGCGGCAGGTCGAAGGTGAAATCGTCATCGTGTCGCCCGACGCCGGTGGTGTCGAACGCGCCCGCGCCTACGCCAAGCGGCTCAACGCAGGGCTTGCCATCGTCGACAAGCGCCGCGACAAGCCCAACCAGGCGCAGGCGATGCACGTCATCGGCGACGTACGCGACAAGGTCGCCATCGTCGTTGACGACATGATCGACACCGCAGGCACCCTCTGTGCAGCAGGCGAAGTCCTGCTCAAGAACGGTGCGCGCGAGGTCATGGCATGCGCCACACACCCCGTACTTTCCGGGCCTGCCATCGAACGTCTTTGCAACTCGCCCTTCAAGCAGGTTATCGTCACCGATACCGTGCCCTTGGGCGACAAGCTCAACGCTTGCCCGAAACTGCATGTCCTTTCCGTTGCCGGGCTTCTGGCCAAGGCCATACACAATATCCACACCGAATCGTCGGTGAGCGTTCTTTTCGTATAGCAATCTCGTTCCGTGGCCGCTTGCCGCAGGAATGTAAAGGAGAAACAGCATGTCCGAGCAGAAGACACTGAGCGTCCAGAAGCGCGACAACCTGGGCAAGGGTGCCAACCGCAGGCTCCGTTCCGAAGAAGTCGTTCCCGGCGTGTTCTACGACACCAAGGGCAACAACGTCGCCGTCCAGATGCCCGCCAAGCCCCTTCAGAAGCTGTTCGAAGAAGTGGGTCGCACCACCGTATTCCAGCTTGAAATCGAAGAAGAGGGCAAGAAGAGCACGCATCCCGTTCTCATCTGGGACGCTCTTTTCCACCCCTACAAGAAGAAGTTCACGCATATCGACTTCTTCGGTGTCGACCTTGATCGCGAGATCAAGATCCGCGTTCCTCTGGAATTCGTCGGCACCTCGCGTGGCGTCAAGCTTGGTGGCAAGCTCGAAGTCTACCGCGAATTCATCGACGTCATGAGCAAGCCGCTCACGCTGCCCAAGAAGATCACGCTGGACCTGACCGAACTCGACATCAACAGCACCATCATGCTGAAGGATGTCGCCATGCCCGAGGGTGTGCGTCCGGCAACCAACGAGAACTTCGCTATTCTCAGCGTGCTCACCCCCAAGAGCGAATAGTTCCGCGTTTCTCCGCCGCTTCAGGCCGGCTCCGCTTGCGGAGCCGGCTTTTTCCCGTGTTGGCCGGTCATTTCCGGTACGGCATGTAGCCCACCCTATCGCCCCGATGCGCACATGAACATATCCGGACTCATCATCGGCCTCGGCAATCCGGGACGCGAGTACGACCGTACCCGCCATAATTTCGGATTCATGTTCATCGACGCCCTGCTGGAAGAAGCCCAGCGCAATCCTTTTGCGCGCTGTGAACAACTCAGCGGCGGCAAGAAGAAATACGACCTCTGGCGATGCGACATCGTCGAAGGACAAGCCCCATGGCTTCTTGCCAAGCCGCAGACCTTCATGAACCTCAGCGGTGAAGCCGTGCTTGCGATAGCCTCGTTCTATCGGGTCAAGCCCGCCGCCATGGTCGTGGCGCACGACGAACTCGACCTGCCCCTCGGCAGGATGCGCTTCAAGATGGGGGGAGGCAACGCAGGACATAACGGGCTGAAATCCATCACACAATGCCTTGGGACGCCTGACTTTCATCGACTCCGCCTCGGCATTGGCAAACCGCCGGCAGGTGGAGAAACCACAGGGTGGGTGCTCGGTCGCTTCTCCCAGTCCGACACTGCCATGGTCGACGCGGTGCTTGAGGCGGCCATACAAGGCATCAGGACATTCGCCACAGAGGGGGATGTCGCGGCCACCCAGTACATCAACGCCTTCAGGCCCTGACCGCGTTCACATTGCCAGCAGGGTAGCCGCATCGGGAGTGGACGCCGTTGCGGCTATTGTGTATTATGTTTTTTCACGCTCATAGAACTTTCTCACGAATCCCAGGAGCAGATAGTGTTCAGCCCGGATGAACTGGTAGTGTACCCCGCGCAAGGCGTCGGCAAAGTCGAACGTATCGAACGCCAAGAAGTTGGGGGCGTCACAGCCGAGTTCTACATCGTACGCATCCTCACCAACAACGTCACTCTCATGGTGCCGGTGAAGAATGCGGCCAATGTGGGGCTGCGCCCGCTCTGTTCGACCGAACGGGCAAACGAGATCATGCTTTCGCTCGAAGACCGCAGTGGTTTTACCGGGTACACCGGACAGAACTGGAACAGACGCTACCGCGAATACTCCGAAAAGCTCAAGAGCCCCGACCTTGGTGATGTCGCCTACGTTCTGCGCGAGCTTCTGCTCATCGGCAAAGACAAGGAACTCTCCTTCGGCGAACGGCGACTCCTTGAACAGGCCATGTCCTTGCTGGTCGTCGAACTTTCCCATGTGCAGGGTCTCACGCAGGAAGAAGTTCGGGCCAATATCGAAGCGTTATTCCAGGATGTTCTCCAGCCACGCGAGAACGTAGAATAGCCCCCTTGCCAACATGACGGTATTGGGCTAGGTTCTCTCTGTTCCCACACATACTGGTCAAGAGCCTGTAGCTTTCCCTGCATCGCATCGACTTCGTTGTCGTTTACGCGTGTGTAGCAAGGCTCATTCGCGGTCTTTTACACGCATCCAGCATTCGATTCGCACTTCAGTACCCCCGCAGCCTTCTTTCATCTACGTGTACGCAGCCAGTTCTGCGGCCCGAAGACATGTTCCCGCACGGGGCATCCCTTCCAGCAACTCTCTTTCATTACTCACTCCGGTACCCTATGAGGAAAAAGAAAAGCGCTCCGAACCCGGAAAGTGCCATGAACCTTTCCGAGCTGAAGATCAAAAGCATGCAGGAGCTCATGGAGCTTGCCGAGCAGTTCAAGGTCGAAAACGCCAGCGGCATGCGAAAGCAGGAGCTCATATTCGCCCTCCTGCAAGCCTGCGCATCCCAGAATGGAGCCATATACGGCGACGGGGTGCTTGAAATCCTGCCCGACGGCTTCGGCTTCCTTCGATCTCCGCTCTGCAGCTACATGCCCGGCCCCGACGACATCTACGTCTCCCCCTCCCAGATTCGTCGGTTCGCACTGCGAAAAGGCGATGTCGTCTCCGGGCAGATACGCCCCCCCAAAGAGGGTGAACGCTATTTCGCCCTTCTCAAGGTCACGGAAATCGGCTTCGAGCCCCCCGAAAACGCAAAGAATCTCGTCCTGTTCGACAACCTCACGCCCATCTACCCCGACCGCCAGTTCATCATGGAGAACGGGGACAAGAACTATTCGAGCAGGATCATCGACATCATGGCCCCCATCGGATGCGGGCAACGCGGCCTCATCGTGGCCCCGCCGCGCACCGGCAAGACCATGCTGCTTCAGACCATCGCCAACTCCATCAATGCCAACAGCCCCGACACCTATCTCATCGTCCTGCTGATTGACGAGCGCCCCGAAGAAGTCACCGACATGGAGCGCACCGTCAAGAACGCCGAAGTGGTGAGCTCGACATTCGACGAACCGCCACAGCGCCATGTGCAGGTCTGTGAGATGGTTCTCGAAAAAGCCAAGCGCCTTGTCGAGCGCAAGCGCGACGTTGTCATCCTGCTCGACTCCATCACCCGCCTCGGTCGCGCCTACAACGCCGTCACGCCCTCTTCCGGCAGGGTGCTTTCGGGCGGTCTCGATGCCAACGCACTGCAACGCCCGAAGCGATTCTTCGGTGCTGCACGTAACATCGAAGAAGGCGGCAGCCTCACCATCATCGCCACCGCCCTCATCGACACCGGCTCTCGCATGGACGAGGTCATCTTCGAAGAGTTCAAGGGAACCGGTAACATGGAGATCTATCTCGATCGCCATCTCTCCGAAAAGCGCGTTTTCCCCGCCATCGACATCAACCGCACCGGCACCCGCAAGGAAGACCTGCTTCTTTCCGACGAAGTGCTCAACCGCGTGTGGATACTGCGCAAGATTCTCGCCCCCATGAGTTCCATCGACAGCATGGAATTCCTTCTCGACAAGATGCGTGGCACCAAGAGCAACCGCGATTTCATGAACTGCATGAACAAGTAGCCACGCCCCGACCCGACTTCAAAGGCCCGCTTTCGACCGAAAGCGGGCCTTTCACATTCTGCGCTAGGACGCGGACTCTCCACGACGATGTCGAGGCCCGGCAATTGACAGCAATCCTGTGCCACTCACAGCGGATGCGAGGACACGCCGTAAGCGGAAGACATACAGGAACGTGACGGCTGCGCACGAACTCTCGCCACGATGCATCGCGGGCACACTGTGTTGCTCATGCCGTTCACGGGGTGAGTACCCAAACGTGTCCGACGACAACCTTCGGCACCTTGATGGTGCGCAGCTGTCTGTGCACCGCAGGCACCCCGCCGTCTGCACGGCTGCGGGGTGCCCCCTTGCGTCACAGACCTGACACTCTCCATCCCCCGGCGCCGACTATGGCAACCACCGACTATGGCAAACATCGGCTATGGCAGCCGCCGGGCATCCCGCGCCGCAACGGGTCACATATACGACGCCATGATGTCACGCAGCACGTCATGACGTACCGCCTGCCGACCCAGCGGCCCCTTTGCGATATGTGATACGCGTTCATCCAGTGGCGGACGCTCATTCCTGTAGATGACCCCTATGGGCAACACGTCCCCGAAGGTGTCGGCAATCCGCATCGCAGCGTTCCAGTCCGTAGGGTCGTGGCTGGCGTCAATCTCCCGGCATCGTTGCCGATACCATCCGAACGTATTCACCTTGTTGAACGACACGCACGGCGAGAAGATGTCGACCAGCGAAAAGCCCCGGTGTCGCACCGCCGCCTCGATCATGGCCTGCAAGTGCTCGACATTGCCGGAGAACGAGCGGGCGACGAACCCGCAACGCATGGCCACAGCCACGGCAACAGGGTTGAACGGTGCACTTGTGACCCCACCGGGCTGGCTTTTGGTGACTTGTCCCTCCCCGGTCGTGGGGCTGGCTTGTCCCTTCGTGAGCCCGTATATCTGGTTGTCGTGCACCAGCAAGGTCATATCCACATTCCGCCTGATAGCGGCAAGGAAGTGGTTGCCGCCTTCGCCGTAATTGCATCCGTCACCACTCTGGGCAATGACGGTGAGCTCGCTGTTGCACAGACGTATGGCTTGCGCAGGGGGCAGACTGCGACCATGCAGCCCGTTGAAGCCGTTGAGGCGGATATAGTGCGGCGCCTTCGCGGCCTGCCCTATGCCCGAGACATGCGCCACCTTGTGCGCTTCGAGTCCCAGTCCGACGATGGCCTGCCGCAGGGCCTTCATGATGTCATGATTGCCGCATCCGGGGCACCATGAGGTCTCGAACGTCCCAAGAGATTCGATGGTGGTGGTCATGCGGAGGCTCCTTTGGCGGTCTGCATGTGTGACGTTCCCGAATCCCCTGCCGTAAGATGCGCGACGATCCATTCCGGTGTGAACGGCCTGCCGTCATAGCGAAGGAGCGTACGCCCGACGGTTACTCCGGCAAGCCGTAACAGGCGAGAGAACTGCCCTGTGGCGTTGCCCTCGATGCACACGACCTCGGAGGCCTCCCCGCACCGGGAAAGAAACTGCGAAGGTTCGAGTGGCCACACCTGTGTGAACGAAAGCACCCCGACCTTGCGCCCGCGGGCACGCAAGCGCTGTGCAGCCTCGACCACGGCACCTTCACTGGAACCCCAGCAGGCGAGCAGCAAGTCAGGCGCTTCATCCCCGAAACACCTTGGGGGCAGCGCCATGGAACGCAGTCCATCGCCTTTGCGAAGCCTCTTGTCGCTCATGGCAATCCGCAAGCCGGCGTCTTCCGTGATGTATCCCTGTTCCGTGTGCTCATGACAGTCTGCCAGTACCAGGGATTTCGAGAACCCCGGAATCCTACGAGGAGAGATGCCGCTTTCGGTCAATTCGTACCGTTTGTACCTGTCGCCCTCCGGCCCCTTGTCCGTGGAGAAATCAGGCTCGGCAAGCGGCGGCAGCGCGTCAAGGTCGAAGGGCGCAACGGGCCTGTAGGAATCAGCGAGATACTGGTCGGTCAGCACAAAGGCCGGAATCTGGAAGCGCTCTGCCAGGTCGAAGGCCGCGTACGTGAGGTGGAAGCAATCTTCGGGCGTCGCAGGGGCGAAGATGACACGGGGGAACTCTCCGTGTCCCGCATAGAGTGCGAGGTCGAGGTCTGCCTGTTCGGTGCGCGTCGGCAACCCCGTCGCGGGGCCGGGCCGCTGCGCCAGCACGATGACCACGGGCTGTTCCATGACACCCGCAAGGCTCACCCCCTCGGTCATGAGCGCAAACCCTCCGCCCGATGTGGGCACGAGCGCCCTCGCGCCAGCATAGCTGGCCCCGAGCACCATGTTCATGGCGGCGATTTCATCCTCGGCCTGCTCTACGACAACTCCCATGCGCTCCGCATGAAGGATGAGATTCTGGGCGACCGATGTGGCTGGCGTCATGGGATAGAAAGCGCAGAACTTCACGCCCGCTGCCAGTGCCCCCAGTGCGATGGCCTCATTCCCTTGCAGCATCATCCGACCTGTCGGCCCTTCCGGCGCGGATAACGGTTCGGATGCGGCACGATGGTCAGATGCCCATCGCCATGCGGCCTCAAGCACCTCGAGGTTGCGCGTGATGACGTCATCGCCCTTCTTGTGGAAAGCCTCCCCGACCAGACGGTCGACCGGGGCACGTTCCAGCCCCAGCAGGGCTGCGAGCACGCCGAGAGCGGCAATATTCTCATACAGGGGACGCCCGGCAAGCGCCGCAAACGGAACACGCAAGGCGTTGAGGGAGCCCGGGTCGAGACGTTCATCAAGGATGAGCAGCCCATCGCCCAGCCGGGGTCCCTGTTCCGTGACTGTGCGCTGGTCGAGCGCGACGAGCACATGCACATCATCCGTGGGTGCAAGGACATCTCCGGCACCGACCCGGATGTTGTAGGTGTTGTGCCCTCCCCGCACCCGCGACATGTAATGCTGGGCTACCAGCACTCCATAACCACTACGGATAAGTGTGCGCACCAGCATGTCGCCGATGGTCACAAGCCCCTGCCCCGCTTCGCCACCGATGACAATGCTCCGAGGCGCCTGCTGCATGGAATCCCTCCGGGTAAAGACCGTTCCGGGTCGGACGGCGCGCCCTGAATGAAGGGCGCGCCCTGTCTGCCGCTACGCCGTCGTCGGCGGAGTGAACACGCGCGTCGCAAGGTCCTTGTCGAGCATCAGCATGCCCTGCCCCTCGCCATTGATGAGGCGAAGCTTGTTAAGGACGTCGTTGACGCTATCCTCTTCCTCGACCTGTTCGGTCACGAACCACTGAAGGAAGATGTTCGTGGCGTGGTCTTTCTCTTCAATGGCGACGTTGACGAGGTCGTTGATACGCGAGGTGACAAGCCTTTCATGTTCAAGGGTATGAGTGAAGGCATCCAGCGGATTCTTCCATTCTGCGGGGGGCGCGTCGACAGGATGAAGGACTGCCCGCCCGCCTCTTTCGCCGATGAAATCGAAGAACCGCATGGCGTGGAAAAGTTCCTCCTGCGCCTGGATACGCATCCAGTTGGCAAACCCGGCGAGGCCCTTATCCAGGAAATAGGAGGACATCGACAGATACATATAGCTCGAATAGAGCTCCCATTTCACCTGTTCGTTGAGGGCATCGTTCATACGCTGGCTGAGCATGTCGGTCTCCTTGCTCCAATGGTTGAATCAAACGGGGGATTGAAATCAATGGCCTACTGTACACCACGCGGGGCTTTCTGCAAGCCTCGAACAGAAGCCTCTTGCCTGACGCCTACGCATGGTTTATCCCCGCCCTTGCCGCCAAGGCACAAGGAGACAACACATGTGGGGAACCACGTTCAACCGTTCGCGTTCGGAACAGACAACCGTCCCCTGCCATGAATGCGGGACGCGATTGAAGATACAGCGCAGTTGCCACGAAGTGTTCATGCGCTGCGAAAGCTGTGACAGAATCTACGACATCGCCGACTACGTCGCGGAAATGGATGACGCCATGGAACGTTTCATGGAAGGGGTCTACTGCGACAGGGTATAGGGCCTCACGCTAAAAATAGCCGAGGGCGTGCAGGGCATCCATCGACGCCTCCTTGGTGGCGTCCCGCCCCGCCCGTTCATCGCCCCCCACCACCAGCGAGGTGCAGGGTACACACCCCAGCGAACGATACCCCTGTGCGTAGAGGGTACAGTACGGAAGACCCTGTGCCATCGTATAGGCCCAGATATCCATCTCGCTGAATTCAAGGACGGGGTGCACGCGCACATGCGATGGCGCATCGAACGTCTCCGTCTGCGGACGCGACGCACGTTCAGGGTTTTCGTCCGCACGCACGCCCGTCAGAAGCACCGCTATTTCTCTCTCTTTCAAGGCCCTCAACAACGGTTCGACCTTGAGGTCGCGACAACAGGCGACACGGTCGACAGCCACCGGGTAGTCCGGGCCGACATCAGGGCGCACGACCGTGAGGTCGATGCTCCACTCCTGTGCCATCCTGTCACGAAAGGCCACCACCTCCGGGAATTTGCAGCCCGTATCGAGGCTCAATGCCTTCGCACGCATACCGGGATGCGCCTCATCAAGGACACGCTGCCAGAGACTGAGGGCGACCGTGGAGTCTTTTCCACCAGTCCACGCCACAGCGACATCCTGCGGCTTCCACGTGTGGGCCACCTCCAGCAACACTCGCCTCGCCCGTGCGACCTTCAACTCGAGTCCTTCCACAGATGGTCTCCTCAATCTGATGAAACGTCTTGCACCGCATCCCCCGACCTGCCAGACTCGACCAGAGGGAGAAGCCATGCTGGATACCGTCATGAACATACTGGCAGCCCACGACATGTGCGTGCTTGCCACGACAGGCCCCAAAGGGCCACATACTTCGCTCATGGGGTATGTGTGGGACGAGGAGCAATTACGCATCTACCTCATGCTGCGCAAGGGGTCGCTGAAATACGGCAACATGTGTTCCGACCCTCGCGTTTCACTGCTGGTGGACGACAGAATCCGCCATGCGGAGAACCCTCATGAAGGAACACAGGCCCTGACTGTTCATGGAGTGCATGTGCCCTTTCGGGAAGATGGCGACAAGCAGAGGGCACAGGGTATGCTCTTGCGCCGCCTGCCCCACCTCATCCCGTTTGCCAGCCAGGAAGATGCCATACCTGTAGCCATACAGCCCCAAGGGTTTCAGTGGCTGCGGGATGTCGAGGATGCTGTTTTCCTGAAAATACCTTGAGAATTTTCTTGACGGAAGGGGCGACTCAACCTATACCGCTTCTCGCTGCGCCGGTAGCTCAGTTGGATAGAGCAACAGGCTACGAACCTGTAGGTCGGAGGTTCGAATCCTTCCCGGCGCACCATTGAAAGGGCATTCGCCACAGTTATACGACACGCGCCGGTAGCCCAGCTGGATAGAGCAACAGGCTACGAACCTGTAGGTCGGAGGTTCGAATCCTTCCCGGCGCGCCACAAGGCGAATGGCGTGCATGCGCTGGTAGCTCAGTTGGATAGAGCAACAGGCTACGAACCTGTAGGTCGGAGGTTCGAATCCTTCCCAGCGCGCCACGAAAGCAAACCCCCCGGTGAAAACCGGGGGGTCTTGTCGTTGATGGGCTTTTTTTCAACGATAACGAGCCATCGTGGGTATGCGTCCCTGATGCCCCCAGCCAGCCGCAGCTGTCAGCCCGAGAAGGCACCGACTTGCCCGCCAGCCACAACGACCCCCTGTCGCAGCATGGCATCCCGCACTGTTCCTCCGACTCCGACGGCAAGAGTCATACCGGCATCAGCCAGTACGATGCGCGCCTTCGAACCGCACTCACCGCAAAGGACATGTGTCACACCATGGGCCGCCAGCAATGCCACAAGGCGTTGCCCTGCGGCTTCCCTGTCGTCCCGGTGAGGATTTCGGAACGCCCCGGAGATATGACCGTCTTCCGCCACGAGAATGAACCAGTCGGCCCTGCCGAACACGGGTTCAACGAGACAATCAGGCATGGGGCCCTGTGCTGCCACTGCAAAAAGCATCTTGCTGCTGCATCCTTTCCTTGAAGGCGTTTCGGGAAGGGATTCAGATCATATGGAGTGCCATATGTTCCCTTCTCCCAGTCGGTCATCCATCGACGGATACTTCGACCTGTTCCATCAGAAGGCAATGCAAACTGAAATATCAAATCGATATATCATAAGGCCATACTGAAGGCATAACCACGACAAGACATGGCGTTCGGCATCTAACGATATACCACTACGCATCAGCACGGCGCAACTGCATGCGCGAGACATGCCGTGCTATGGCGGCATGAAGCTGTGCGACCTCTGCAGGTTTTGCTACATAATCGTCGGCCCCGATTTGCAGAAGCCTCTCACGGTCGCCACTGAGGGCGTATGCAGTCAGTGCGATGACCGGAATGTCAGTATTGCGTGAACCGGCTTCTCCTTTTCTGATTCGCAGGATAGCCTCTGCCCCGTCCATGACTGGCATCTGGATATCCATCAGCACCATGTCGAAATCTCCTGTGGAAAGCTGTTCCAACGCCTGCCTTCCATCCTCGGCGACGGCAACCGTGTGTCCATCCCTGTCCAGTTGATACGTGATGTAGCGGCGCGTCACAGCGTCATCCTCTGTGACGAGAACACGCAAAGGGGGTATCGGTTCAGCGGAGGACGCCGCGGCAGCTTCAGGCTGTACTTCATCGCCATCCGGAAGCCCGAAGTTGAGCGTGAAATAGACTGTCGTCCCCGTGCCAGCCTCACTCTCGAAGGCTAGATGCCCCCCCATGACCCGGATGATACGCCGACAGATTGAAAGCCCCAACCCCGCCCCCTGATGCGACCTCTTGAACCCCTCGCACGCCTGCGTGAAAGGCGTGAACAACTTGCCATGCTTCTCGTCAGGGATCCCGCATCCTGTATCTTCAACAGAGAAAAGCACTCTGCAACTATTCGCCAGAACTGGCGAAAGATGTTCGGCACGCAGGGTGACGCTGCCCTTCTCCGTGAACTTGAAGGCATTGCCAAGAAGGTTTGTGAGCACCTGCTGCAATCGTGAGGCATCTCCGACCACGCGGGACGGGATGGCTGCATCGATATGGACATGCAGACTCACTCCCGCCTGCATGGCTGAAGGTATGAAGAGCTCTCTCACCTGCCGTATGGAACGCGACAAATCAAATGGACTGCTGACAATCTCAAGCTTTCCCGCGTCGATCCGGGAAATATCAAGGACATCGGTAAGCAGGTCCGCCAGCCTGCGGCACGAGCGCATCGCCATCTCTGCTAGTTCCTGCTGACGAGGAGCCAGTGACGCGTCCGCAAGCATCCTGAGCATTCCGAATATACCGTTCAGCGGTGTCCTGATTTCATGGCTCATGTTAGCCAGGAACTCATCCTTCGCGCGATTAGCGGCAACCGCCTTCGTCTTTGCCTCGACGAGCTCGAGCTCGGTACGCTTCCTTTCGTCCACATCCTGAAACGTACCGACGACCAAGGCCCCGCTCCCTTCATCCACACGCCCCACCGCCCGAAGGTGCGTCCACTTACGCCGCCCGAGCCTTGTCATGGCTTCACACTCGATATCGGCGGTGCCGCCATGATGGAGTACATCTTCAAGCATGGCACGTATCCGGGGCAGATACTCCGGCATAAAGGAGGTGAGCCATTCAGCAAGCCCCGGCTTGTAGTCTTCGGGTAAATCGAGGATACGGTTCACTTCCTCCGACCAGAAGAGATAGTCCGTCCTGATGTTGGCCTTCCAGCCCCCTATCTTGGCGATGCGCTGCGTCTCGAGAAGAAACAGTTCCCTCTCGCGCAACGCCTCTTCGGCCTGTTTGCGGTCAGAGACATCCTCGATGATGCCGATACCGATGAAGACGTCTCCCGCCGGTGCCTTCACACCCTTGAACAGACAACGGATGAATGCCGTCTTCTTCCCCAGCGGCGACGTGTAGACGCCCTCGAAACCGCCAATCCCGCCACGCAACGAGGCGAGTACGGCACCTAGCATTCGCGCATCATGCATCTGATTGATATAGTTGAAACCTATGATCTGATCTCTTGATGCGCCGCAGAGTTCGGCAAACCTTTCATTGACATCTATGATGATGCCGTCTCCATCATACTGCACCAGCCCAAGCGGAGACTGGTCGAAGACGAGTCTGTAGCGTGTTTCACTCCTTTTGATTTCCGTCCTTGCCTCACGCAGGCGCAGCACGTGTTTAAGAAGAACGACAACAAGCACGCAGAGAACAGCAACGAACGCAACCGCAACAAGCAACTCGCGCCAGTAGTCTCGCCATATCGATTCAGGTTCATTGATGACCCTGCTACCCTGAGGTATGCGATGCGTCGAGATGCCATGTCGTCGCAACACCTCATAGTCAAAGAGGTAGGCATTGGCATCGTTTCCCTCGATCACAGGCAGTGAGGCTGGGGAGGCACCTGCGAGAATCTTCAGGGCCATCTCTGCCGCAAGACGGCCCTGTTCATAGTGAGAGATGAGCTTTCCCCCAAGCAGCCCCTTGCCCATGCCATGTTCCCAAAGATGATATACCGGGGCACGTGTGTTTTGCAGAATGAAGGCAAGCCCTTCCTCGAAATTCCGAACTACGCCCCGCTGGTCCTTATAGGCGGACAGAAGAAGTATGGCATCGTTGGCACCGACACGTTGCAAGCGTCTTCCCAACTCTTCCCACCCCATGTTTTCAAGGGACAACTCCTGATAGCGAACGGAAGCAATCCCTCGCACCACGTCATGAAATGTTTCGAGGTCGGCCTTACCTGCGGGCATGACATCCGAGATGACATAGAGGGTCTGCGTAGAGGGCTTCAGACTCCAGACAAGCTTGATGGTCTCATGCATCGAAACGGCTTCGATGACTCCGGTGTAGGTCTCGCTTCCCGACAATGAGCGTGCCAGCCCCACGTTGTTGACACCGCAGAAGACCACCGGACTCTTGCCCAGCAATCCGCCATGACGCGCCATGACGAAGGCAAGGGCATTATCGTCAGACGTGATGACCACGTCATACGCAGGAAGCCTTGCAAGCTTGTACCTGAGATACCTTTCAAAATGATCGACGCTGGCTTCATCGGTGAACCGCTTGCTGTCCATGAACTCGACATCGAGGACCACGCCCGCAGACGCAAGCACAGCACGGACGCCCTCAACCTGCTGGAAGAAAGTCGGAAAAGCAGGACCATACGAACTCAGTAGCAGCACTCTGGGGCTTGCGCCCCACGCTGCACCCGCCATCGACAACGCAAGGAACAAGAGAAGGAGATGACATCGCAGAATGAAGGTCAACCCGCGGCAGGCTTCGCGGCGCTGGCCACGCCAGCTGAAACGCCCGAGCGAAAGGTTGACCATTCTGCACCCTCCATGCCTTGTCCAAGGTCTCGGCTGTCGTCGTTACAAAGACTCACACCAGCTGTTGGTTACGCATGTCCGTCACAGAATACACCTTTGAGCCTGCCATGGGCAACGTGAAGAAACAACGTCAAGCCAAGACGCCATGAATCCAGACGTGTCTGCGCCATGGCGAGGCCCCCGCTATCAAATGGTATCATCATTTCCCAAAGCCTGTTACATGGAAGCTGTATCTCCAAGTCGGAGTCTGCCACATGTCACGACCTTCATTCCGCCTGCAACATCTCATCGTAGCAGCTGGCTTTCTTATTCTTGCCCTCGCTGGTTTGTTCACAACGGGCATGTATTTCATGCGCTCGGACAAGACCATCACGGAAGCGCGCAACAGCATATTCACTCCGACAATGGGAGAGGCCCATGCACGCCTCGACCTTCTCTTCACACCGGCCGACACAACGTTGCAGCTCGTAACCATACATTCTGAAAAACCTTACTTTTTAAAAACAGATGCAACGACGATTCCGACATCTCTGACGAAGACACTCGATAGCGCACGTTTCATCACGTCAATATACACGGGATATGATGACGGGCAGTATTTCATGATACTTCGCAGCAACAAGCAAGACGACCTCCATAAAATGGCTCCTGACGACACCGCATACATACTTCACACTGTAACGATTGAAGAACACGATTACAAAAGACTTTTAAGATTCTTTGACAAGGATCTTAATCTCATAAAAACAAGTGACATATCAGACAGAGCTCCTGTTTTCGACCCCAGAGAGCGACCGTGGTACGGTACGGCGACGCAAGATGATGCTCTGCATGTGACCATGCCATACCGTTTTGCTTCCTCAGGAGAATTCGGCATTTCATTATCGCGCCGCCTTCAGAATCTGGACGGGGTCGCGGGGGCCGATATCAACCTAGAATCACTGATAGGTGCCCTCGCCACACTGAAGCCGACGCCCGAGGCGAGCATCGCCCTCATTGATGCAACAGGGAACATCCTTGCCTGTAGTGACGCAAAAGGGCTTGCCAGACGCAGTGAGCAGCATCCCCTGTCGTGTGGCCCTCTCTCGAAGGCTACGGCTGACGAGTTGGTCATGGCAGGGAAGACGGCCCCCCAGTCGCCGAGGTTCAGGCGAATCGTCACCGACGACGGGGCATGGGTTGCGGGAGGTGAAAGCCTTCCGGAACTGGGAGCAAACGGCGTCTCCATGGTGCTGGCTGTCCCTGAAGACGCCCTTGTCGCCGGGCTGCGCACGACCCGGAACGACACGCTCCTCTTGCTGGCAGGGGGATTCATCCTGCTGCTGCCCGCCCTTTTCTACGGAGCGCATCTAGTGACATCCCCACTGCAATGTGTCGCCAGAGAAGCCGAACGCGGACGAAAGTTCGACTTCACGGCTGGCGAGTCCACGCACTCCGTGGTCACCGAGATCAATGATCTCGCACTTTCGGTCGACCACATGCAGCATACCATCCGCAAGTTCATGCAACTGGCGAAGAGCGTCTCGCGCATTCGTGATTTCGACAGGCTGGTGCCCCTTCTCACACAGGAAATGCAGCAGGCGACCGCGACCCAGGCGGTTCTTCTTTACATGCCGGACAAGGACCATACGCTTCGTCTCTGGTCCGGCTGCGGCATCGGTGGTGAATGCCTTGGACATGACGAAAGTGAAGCCCTGCCGCCGACAACTGTCGTCCCCCAAGGCAAGATTCCCATCCGCACCGGGGGACTTCCTCCAGAAGACGCCTGCCATCGTCATATCAGCACACTGTTGAACGGCACGGACGCGCAGCACCAGCACTGGTTCGCAGCCGTCACCCTCCGGGACAAGCGAGACGCTGTACTCGGCGAATTGCTCGTCATCGACCGGGTACCTTTCAGTCAGGAACGCCTTGCCTTTCTCCGCGCCACTTCAGGAGTTGTAGAGGTGGCGCTGGACAACGACCGCATGGTCAAGACCCAGAAGGAACTCTTCTCGGCGTTCATCCGGCTTCTGGCACAAGCCATCGACGCCAAAAGCCCATACACCGGCGGGCATTGCACACGGGTTCCCATACTCTCGCGCCTGCTTGCGGAAGCCGCCAGCGACACCCGACAGGGTGCCTACGCCAGCTTCGGCATGACAAATGAGTCGTGGGAAGAGTTGTACCTTGCCTCATGGCTGCATGACTGCGGCAAGGTCACCACCCCGGAATTCGTGGTGGACAAGGCGACGAAACTGGAAACCATCCACAACCGCATCCATGAAATCAGAACGCGCTTCGAGGTCATCAAGCGTGATGCGCATATCGCCTACTGGAAAGGAGTGTCCGAGGGGGGTGACAGGGCGGCACTACAGAAAACGCTGCAAGACGAGTTGCGCACACTTGATGACGATTTCGCCTTCGTCGCGGCGTGCAACACCGGAGAGGCACCTGTAGACGATGCGGCGCGCCAGCGTTTGCGAAACATCGCGGAAAGGACATGGGAAAGGACACTCGACGACACGCTGGGAATCTCATGGGCGGAACGTGAACGGAAAGAGCCCGACCATCCCCTGCCTCCCGTCATGGAAAAGCTCTTGTGTGACTCGAGCGCCTTCGTCGTTAAGCCTGATGCAGTGTCACAAGAGACGGAGGACAGGTGGGGCTTCGACATGCCCCGCCCCGAAGTGCTGTACGACAGGGGAGAACTGCACAACCTGTCCATTCCGTGGGGAACGCTCACCAGCGAGGAGCGTTACAAGATCAACGAGCACATCATCCAGACCATCA
>Ga0302246_1001033_pt1 | contig 21255 bp, 13 predicted proteins | sample AAG_UR_Trp_MG_FD_193533 | JGI IMG/M metagenome (GOLD analysis project Ga0302246, IMG submission 193533) | Enriched activated sludge microbial communities from anaerobic digester in WTTP, New Holstein, Wisconsin, United States - AAG_UR_Trp | ecosystem: Engineered > Bioreactor > Anaerobic >...
CTCCCGGTCCGCCATGCACCAAAGCCCCTGGAAGAGGATCCGCGCCAGCGGATCTTTGGCCGCGAGTTCCTCATTCTTGAAAAATCCAGGCTTGATGTTCCGTGCCCTCACGTCGGCTCCTTTCCCGGAGATGCTTCGAGATCCCGGCAGTGCAAGCGGATCACGGATCGATGGTGATCCGGCGCATGGGAAAATTTCTAACCGAGGAAAGCGCGCGTGAAAACAACGGGGGGGCAACGGGGGTGGAGGATGATGGACAGCTATTGATGATTATTGAGGTTTTCTGAAGTGAGGGGAAAAAGGGAACTGGAAAGACGTCTTTTGAAGGGATGATGAAGCGGGGGTCCCCGCTCAGGGATGCTTTTGACTCTATTCTGGAGAGGCCTTCTTCTGATCACCAGGCGGATCGGAGTTCGTGCCTGGTTGTCATATCATCCTGTTTTAATTGAGTATCCGTTGTGTATAGAAGCAGATGCTTGCATAATCCGCTATCCCGTAAGGGTAGCGGGGGGATAGCGGGGATTATAAACTATAGATGGAATTGCCGAAAGTGAACATCTAAGAATTAACTCGCAAAGTCCATCGCTATCGATGGCGATCCGGTTTTTCAGCCCCTTTCTCCATTCAATTCAAGAATCCCACACAACCTCGCAAGCCAAGTACTCGCTTAAGATCATTCTCACACGCACACCGCCTGTCTCAATTACCACATAGCGATAGCGCTCACTTTGGACCACGATCCACCCACCGGATACTGAAAGATGGTCGGGAGATTTGCCGAATGACCTGAGGAATGCCCTGCTTCCGATTTCCGGCCACAAGTCGATCTTGTCATTGCCGGCAATCCGCTCGAATGCCGATCTTTGGTCATCGCTCAATATCTGTAGGGGTGCAAAGCCGACTATGCTCGGTTCTTCCAGTTTCGGGTACAACTCATATGCGGCGTGCCCTCTTGCGAGCTTCAGGACCACGTTCCGAACCCGACCGGCCTCCGGTTCCCATATCAAGTTGTCCGCCTCATCTCTTTTCCGAGCCCCCTCTATCCTCAATTGCAGCGCCGGATTACCTTCCAGAATCCGCTTAACGTTGGGACGATGAAGATCAGAGGCCTCTGCGCCGCCGCGGATGACACAATCCAAGAAGCAAGCCAGATATTGCTCATCCAGCGAGAACGAAGCGTTGCACTTTTCGCAGGCTCCGACGACCGGCAACTCCGGTGGATAGGGTTCATCCAGCAGCACCTTCGACGGAACGTGGTCACGCGTGGCAGGACGAGTGCCGCAGTAAGCACACATTCCGGTGTGACGTTCATCGATGAATAAGTGCCGTGGGTCCATTGTTTTCCTCAGTTTTACACAACCATGTACTTCGTTCCGGTCTTGTCGTCCCAAAACCTCCATCATTCTTGGCGAACACGTTCCAACAAGAATTGATGGTCAACCCCCTCTAACCATACTATCCTCTCCTTCGGAGAGACATTCGAAAAATGTTTCAGCGCGATATCGTCTTGAAGGTTGGAATTAAATGCTACGCTCCCGTCAGGTAGAATCGCAAGATCGCCAGAATCGTAGGCCGCGTGACAGTATGTGCAAAGGCAGATGCCATTGGCAGGATTCGCTCGCTGTGCCGCATCGGCTGCGAAGCTGCGTATGTGCGCTGCGTCAAGAACTGACCGTAGCCTAGTTCCACAGACTATACACGTGTAGTTATGGCGCTCCAACACGACTACGCGGAACGTCTGCATTCGGCTGCGTTGTCGCACCAGGGACCATGAATCGTCAACATGCCAATCCGGTTTAGGGACATGATCCAATTTTTGTTCTCGCCCAGGACCAGCATCTAATGCGGCGTTGACAAGGCAAACGAATTGGTCGCGCCCAATGCGCGGCATCGAAATTGACCATCCGATGCGGTTCAAGTCCTTGGGTAGCCCAACTGCCTGTCGATTCCTCCTTCCATCTATAGTCTGCGTTGACAGATCGAACAACTTGGAGAACCATACTACATCAGTCAGGTGAGCCGTGAAAACACGTTGGACTTTGACACTATGCCGCTGGCTCTCTTTTGCTGCCCGTTGCTCAACTCGATGAACGCGGCCTCCGCCAGTCAAGCCGTATTTTGTGCCGCGTTTTTCGAGGTAGATAAATTCGTCGCCTGCCTCGACTCTTACCGAATGCGTGTTGTCGTAAACGTACTTTTTGGCGGGAGTATCCGGATAGCTGCCTCGGTTTGACACCTTGAAGATCCAGTAGTTCATTGCCTGTCTCTTACTGATTCGCTCGCCCTAGCTCGGACAGCCGCCTCAATGCGGTCCACACAAGCCTCAGCATTTTTCTTTACTTCATGCTCCCAAATACGGAGGACAAGCCAGCCCTCTCTCCGCAGCTTCTCGAAGTTCCGCTGATCCCTGCGGCGGTTTCCTTCTATCTTCTGCCTCCAATATTTGCCGAGCTTATCCTTCCATTGGGGGAACCGCCAGCCATGCCAAAAATCGCCATCAACGAACACTGCAACTCTTGCGCTCGAAAATACCAAGTCTGGTCGTCCAGCAAGTCCATCCTTATGTTTCCGAAACCGCAGACCCCGTGCATGTGAAAGCCTACGAATCTTCAACTCCGGAGTTGTATCTTTACTCCGGATTCGCGACATCGTGTAGCTCCGTTGCTTCGGCGTGAGGTTGTCTACCATGTTGTCACCTATTCATCACCGCGGCTGGTGTCTACACGCAGGCGCCAGACAGCAGTCATTGCTTTGTCGATTCGAACCACAGCGGTGTTTCCATTCATCTCCAGTTCTCGACCGTGAACAACCCGAACAACATCCCCAGAACATGGCAGATCGTCCTCTATCTTCATCCAATCACTTGGTATCTGCTCAACAGATGCAGTTTGCCCAGCTATAGTGCCAGAGCGTACCGCGAGACTTAATGTCGTGAGCGAGACGCCCTGAATCAGTCGACTCTCCACATCTATTACATTGCCTTCAACATGTGAACCGCAGTCAGGGGACCATTCAGGCTTCACTGAAGCCCAGAACGAGGTGCAGAATGGGATGCATACGCATGACTTGCAGCTCTGGGGTGAAGGCGAAGCAAGATCGCTGAAGACGGCTCCATTAGTGACCGCGGCATCAATGGTTTGAAGTTGCGTTCTGGCGCTGTTTGCTTCTGCTTCGGCTTCCGCCGGCGAGATAGGAAGTTCACAACGCTGACCGCTGCCGCGAACGACAATCCCTTTGGATACATAAATGCCATTCTCACCGGCGAGATAAGCATACAGGCGAAGCTGACGAGCTTCTGAATCAGAAACGGCATCGGCATCAGCTCCAACTACATATCCTGGTTTATAGTCAACGACGCTTTCCGATTTGCCGTCGATATGATCGGCGCGACCAACGATCAATCCATCCTTAGAGCACAACCGGGATTCGGTCCGCGCTGGCGAGGTCGATGTCCTTAACGTTTCAACGGGTGATCCGGTTGACAACCGAGAAACGGCTATATGCGCTGCAATGATCGAAGTCCGTTCACGCTGGAGGTTATAATATGGCAGGCGTTCAGGTATGGGGAACTTCAGTTTAACAAGCGGATGGGCTTTTTTGTGTAATGTTCGGACTGTCTCATCAAAGAGTTGTCTTGCAGGGGTGCGGTCGGAGTGGTTTGCTGCCATCAACGTACCGCGGTGCGCTGCTGCGACAACTTCATGAAAGGATGTCCCGAGAATCGCCGCAGGATTGTCGGGAAGCACCCCGTGCCCGCCAAGAGCGTACCATGCAGCCTTGGCCAGACAAGTAAGGCCGGCTTCGTAAATGCTCGGTGTTATGCGGGCGAGTTGAACCATGTCCGGAGGCTCTGGAGCAAACATGCCTTAATAGACTCCTTATTCATACGGGAAGCGGACGGCATGAAACACAGAACGCAGCGTCACTCTGAACCCTTGGCCTTGTGCGTCTGCAACAGCGGCGGCCACCTCCGGGCGGAAGTTGGCCGCATCCGTGTCCCAGAGGGGATGGATCAGAATGAATGCTTCGTTGTTGAATGCGTCGACCCCTCCTGACAGCGTGTCGAATGTCCTTGCCTGCAGGCTGAGGCCCCCGAAATAAGGTGGGGCAATGCGGGCAACCAGATCGAACCAGTAGCTCTCGGTTAGGTCGATGCGGGCGCCGGGGTCGAGAGCCAGCCGTGCCATATCAAGCCCCAGCCTCCAGTCGAGTATGGGATGGTAGGCCATATTCCCGAATTCCCGAAGGCACCGGTGGCAGGAGCTGACGCAGTCGTGGCTGTGCGGCGGCGTAACAAGCGGGCTATGGAATGAATCGGGCGAGGTGCTCCGGGTCCAGGACGGACGCGCCTGCCCCAGCACGAACCGAAGGAGTTCTTCGAAGCGGTCAGGATCTCCGAGGAACGTGCTGTATCCGGCTCCGTTCTCCAGGCTGTCGGAGATGAAAATTCGGGCGGTTGGAGGCGCGAACGGCGTAGAAAAATCGGGAATGGGTTGGATGCCGAGGTCGAGTTCCGACTCGTTTACGTCAAGACTCACTGCGGCGGCCCGCCGGACGAGGAATCCGAAGGAGTACCACGCAGCTTTCGCCTCTGGCTTCGATGGATTCAGGCAGAGCCCAACCGGAACAACGTTGATCCCCGCCGCCATGACGTCCGTATTAGATATAGCGGCGAGGGCGCGCCGGACTGGGGGCGTCGCTGAATCGAACGAGGGTCGTTGAATTCGCCGTTGCTCGGCGGCAGGGAGATCTCGAAGAGCGCTGTCGAACGCCTCCTCAACCATCCAGAAGTGTCGGTGATCCAGCTTTCGGAATTCAAAGTCGTTTCCATCGTTGTCGTTGATGCGGTAGATTCTGGCCGAACCTGCATCGATGCTGAAGTTCCCGTGTGGCCTGTAGTTGTTCAGTCCGGCTCCCATGCGGGCCCTCAAGGCCCTGGGGGTAAACTCAAAGCCTCCCCGGAACTCGGCTCGGTCGGAAATCCACCACCAAGTGCTGAACCCAGGAGGTTCAGTTAATTCCGCCAGTCGATAGCCGTCCGATCCCTGTGCCGCCGAGCAGAATGGACACGTTCCCATCGGCATTGGCTGCGGGACCAAAGCCTGGCATCGCCGGCACACTCCAACCGTCTCCGACTCGCCAAGAGGATTTGGCCCTTCGACAGCGTTGCCAGCCTCTGGGACGAATTCAACTACTCCGACGGCTGTATGAAGCTTGTCGTCCTTGATCGACTGCGCGCCCGGAGCGAACTGACTTATGGCAATGTCGAGCTCCCGGTCGATGATCCCGTATTGAGGAGGCCAGCGAAGCGGCCGCTTATGGTATAGGAACCGCGTCCGCGTCGGGAAGCCGAACATCGGAAGTACGCCATGGGACGCCAAGCGTTCGCTGAGAGCGTGGTGCTGGCCACTGTGGGCGACGATGTCATCGATACGGGCAAGCAACTGGGTCGCCACGTACTGGATGATGCCCGCAACGCCAGCCGCATTGTCCATTGCAGTCCGGCGCAAAATACGTCGCGCAACGTCCTCGATCACATGGCCGTTGGCGGCAACCCAGTTGGAGACGGTCTGTCTATGGCTTGCCCATTCTCCGACGGTTCCAAACTCCCCATGGACGTTGTCGCCAGAGTATGCGATCTGGATGCTCTCAAATGAGCGACGCAGCACTTCTTTGCTGACTACCCTGAGTGCGATCTCCTGCCGCGTAACATCCACGTACGGCCGTGGCGGAGGCTCGGCCGTAATAAGGTGCGGCCGCTCGAAGTAATAGTCGTCGTGGCTGCGGCCTCGGCACAACGTCAACGCGGCTGACATTCCAAGACCCCGCCGTCCGGCGCGCCCGACCCTTTGTTGATAGTTGAAGCGGATGGGGGGCATATTCGCCAAGCCGATCATCTGAAGCGATCCGATGTCTACACCCGCCTCCATGGTCGTGGTGACGCTGAGCAGGTCCACTCCGTAGGCTTTCCCGGGTTCCTCCTCGCGATCAAGAAAGACCTCCTGAAACCACCTCTGGCGTTTGATCCGGTCGATGCCGTCCGTTTGGCCGGTTAGCTCCTCGCAGGAGAGCCGGAACGGCGCGTCGCCGCATCGGGCCAAATACTCGTAGAAGTCCATTTCGCTTGCATCCGCAACTGTGGGATGGCGGCGGGGCATGCTCGGTAGCTGATTCCGGCAGACCGTACAAACACCGCCCGATGCATGCATGTGGACGGCACCACATCGCTGACAGGAGAAGATGTCGATGCATCGGTCGGCTCCGGGGACCGGGGTCAGCACATAAAGGTGTCGGGGAACGACCAGCCACTGGTCAACAGCGTCGCCCAGCAGGGTCAAGATGTCTGCTTGAAGCGTTGCCTCGTCAAGCCCATGGAGATCGGCGACGGCTCGAATGTACCGACGGATGTTTTCGGGTGCCTGGGTTCTTCCCTCGGAAGCCGGAGACCAGCGGAACCTCTTCGCCAGAATCCTGATTATCGATGCCGCCGCGCACTCTTGGATCGTGGCCGGGCCGGAATCGTTGATCCAGAGGAGTCCAAGCCTCAGCGACTCAAAGTCGCGGCTCCCCCCTGCGAACAGCACGTCATCGATGACGGATCGCTGCAACTCTGCTTCGATGCGATCCCGCAACTCCTGCTCAATCGGCTGTAGGTCCGACCGATATCTGTGCGGCTCCGAGCTCCAATCGAAGATGCCTGTCCAGAGGACCCTGGTTGTCTGGGACTGATACTCTTTGACGCCCGGAAGCGGTCCGCCCGGATTCACCCCGATTCGCAGGATCGATTCTCTTACAAAGTCCAAGAGGGTGTTGAACGACATGCTGCCGAATCCTGTCGGCGGTGAAGGCGGTTGGGGCATGCCGCTACCCTCAGCAAGCTGCGTGAGTTGACCGACGAGTGACGGCTCAAGCGTCTGAATAAGCTCCCGACGGCGATTCTGCTCGGCTGCGTCCAACGCTTGAGTGTTCTGCTTCCTGACAAGCTGCAGAAGCTCGCACGACTGCTGGTACACCTCCATGGCCCTGACATATTCAGATGCAGAGTTTTCGATTTGTTGGACGAGGCGACCAAAGGCTGTCTGCCGGACGTTGTCCAGATAATGCGCATGCTTGATTCCGGTGGACAGCTTTGCGGCATCCTGGCGGCTGTCGGAGAAGAGGACGAGCTTCCGCTTCCTGACGTCGGGGATCTGCCGCATCATGCCGTCGCTCAGGAGCTGCATGACGCGCTGGAAGCCGGAGCCGAGGTCGCGGATGGGGGACTCAATGCGCCGCCGCGCCCAGTCATCCCCACAATGGGGGCATTTGGTGGGAAATGCATTCACCCCGTCATCGGAGCAGTAGAAGGCAAAGCCAACCGATTCCTGCGGTTGCGCGGCTCTCGACCTCACTTCATAGGTTAGGCGGCCGTGAGTGAACTGAAGGGCGGCGGGCTGCCATCTATGGTCTCCGCTCATCCACCTCCATTGCGGTCCGGCGTGTGTCTGCCGGTAGATCAGTCTGCCGTTCGCAGGCCAAAAGACGAGGTACTCTCCGAACTTCCTGTCGAGCGAGGCCGACCGGTCGGGGACCTGGTCCAGTTTTGGATAGTCCGGAGACAAGAACCAGGCATTGGAGGAATTAGTGTCTTCTTTCTTGTATCCTCCGAGGAACACCTCGCCGCACGGTTGGCAGTACAGTAATTCAAGGACGCGAGATCCGCAGGAGTCGCAGCGGGGTATCGGGTCCGTGAACAATCGGCCGATCGGCGGCACATCGGCACCCTCCGGCGTTCTTCCTGTGCGACCGGAACAGCCCGGATTCGTACACGCCCAAATCCTGCCAGCGTTGTGAAAGAAGTAGTGAATGCGAAGAGGCAACGGGGCAACCATGCTGCCCGGCTCTGCCCCAGGAATGCGGGCGTGGATCAGACCGCGGGCCAGTCCGCACGCCGCAGCCTTGTCGGCGTCTGAAGAGCCGCCGAATACTGCGGATGCAAGGCGCTCCAGGGTGAGCGGCTCACACTCGCAGGCTGACCGCACTGGCTCCAAGGCGCGGATCGCCTCGTAGGAGCGTGCGACAACTTCACCCGGTTCCCCGTTGCTTTCGACCCCCACTGCAGATGCGAAGCGCCTCACCGCCTGATCCAAAGGAGCCGAATCCAAGTCATTGTTGAGAGAAGCGAACGCCGATGCATAGGGCGCCATCCCTGAAGGCGGGGCCGGGAATCTTCGCTGCCGCCCCGAGAGAATCTCAAACGAGCCTCCGTCGCGCCCGAAGAACTGTTCCAGGTAGCGGCGGCTCTGGTCGTCGTTTTCCATCGACGCGCTCGTTGCAATAATCCGCAACTGTGGTGAATCCGGCTCGAGGCCAATCCGATGGAGGAGCGCCCGTAGCAGGTAGCCCACTTCGGTCCCCGGGGTGCCTCGGTATGTGTGGAGTTCGTCCACGATCAGGTGAAAGAGATGATTGATACGGTCCGCTTCCAGCCACGCCCTCGTCCGGTCGAAAATACCGCCTTCCAGCACGCGCATCAGCATGATGTTCAGCATGCTGTAGTTCGTGATTAGGATGTCGGGCGGATGGCTCTGCATATCCCACCGCGACCACATCTCCGATCCCTCTGGATTCTGAAAGTAGTGGAGGATGTCGTCCAACCCGCTGGCGGCCGCCGAAGCGCGCGCACGCCCCCAATTGCGGTCCATCTCAAGCAGCCGGGTCTTCAGTTCCGCCCTCTTGTTCGAGCTCGCCTCGATCCCTGAAACGGGGGCGACGGCGTTGTACCGGCCGAACCAGAAGTGGTTCCCGGCGAAGGGCCCTGTGAACCACTGCCTGGCGCGTGCGTTGTCACATGCCCGCCGGACGCGGCTCAGTTGGTCTTCGATGAGGGCATTCAGGGGATACAGCATCAACGCGCGCACCGCACTGGGCCGGTTCGAAGTCTCATGTCCTCGTTGTGGAATGCGCGTCTGATGTGGATGCCTCCACCACAAATGCCTGTTGGGCGGGGGCCCTTGGACGCCCCACCCGCGCATCAGGTCCTCGACCAGGTAGGCGAAAACCGGCAGAAGATAGCATTCGGTCTTCCCCGAACCCGTCCCCGTCGTAACGACCACGGCACGTCCGGCGCGGGAGTGCTGCCATGCTTCGAGCTGATGCTCATGAAGGGGGATCTCAGGCCTGAAGAGCCCGCGTGTGATGAAGTCCGCAGCCTCGTTGGGAATGCCCAAACGAGCGCACGCCTGCGCGACGGTCAGCCGAGAGCTTTCGTATGGAGGAATTGGTTCGATCAGCGGCTCGCGGAAAAGCTGACGGTCCTGAAACAGTAGGCTTCGCCGCTCCTCCCGAAGAGCGTCGTACCGTAGCCGGAAGGGGCTGTCGAGATACCGCTGATAAGCAAGCCGAATCTCTTCAAAAACCTTGAACGGATCATTCATCGCTCTACCTCGCTCCCGCCGCAAGAACAGCCGCTCCGGGGTGCGGTTGTCCGGCGGCGACCATAAGAAAAACGGCCACGATGGGCGTCACCTCATGGTAGACGAACCGCCCGTTGTTGATCTCTGGAGGGCGGCACGCACAAAGGCAGGCGGCCCTGGCATATAGCTCCGGCAAAGGGGCGGACAACGGCGCACTCAACCTCATGGCACTCGGCTCGTAATCAATCAAGCGCACTCCTTTCAGCAAGGCAGCGGCATAGATGGACTCCCGCTTCGGAATTCTCAACAGCTTTCCGCTTTTTCGACGGACGTAGTACCTCGAGTGCCCGTAGGTGGGCGTGAACTCACAGGCTGCGTTCGACAGCAAGCCGTCAACCCACTGGCATTTGTCGATGTCGAAGGATCTGGCCTTCCAGTTCAAGGGAGCTGGCTCCTCTGCCGCTCCCTCCAGCATGAATGGGATCGGGGGAACACTCTCCGCAATTCGCCTGGCATTATCGGGTTCATAAGCCACTCCGATTCGATCAGCGATTGCGGAAATTACCTCTCTCCCTCCGACCACACGGAAAGACGTCGGACAGTCCTGGAAAACCTCCGACTCGAACCTGCCTCCGAGCGATCCAGCCGCATTTCTCAATTCCTCGACGAGACGCGGCGTGCGGCTTCCATACAAGGCGGCGGCGTTCTGGTGGACGGCGAGTCCCCCCAGCACTGGAGGCAGCATCCTCCACTGCTGGGTTCCGTCGATGAAGAAATCAGCGAAGCCAAGGTCCGACAACCCGACCCTGAGTGAACGGCACAGGTCGAGGGGATCACGGTCCGAACCGAAGATCTCCTCGGCAGCCTTTCGGAAACCCGCCCATGATCCTCCCCCCATGTGGGTCATCCATGCCAGCAACCGTTCGTTATTCATCGCCGCCCCTTCAGACTTCGCTTGATTTCCTTCGCCAAAGCTGCGTACATCCTCCATGTGTCAACCGCGCCTGCGTCAGGGACCGCCCACTCAAGTCCTATGAAGCGTGGGCGGCGGATGTGCGCCTCATAGACGACGATAGTCCACCTCTCCACCATCTTCCGAGCATGTCCGGTCAATCTGTGAAGGCTGACCGTGCGCGGCGGGCTTGGACTTGCAAGGGCCGCAACGACAGCCCCAGGACCCGCGCCGACTTGAACGGCCCAGGTGGGCTGGAACGGGCAGGAGGCGATAGTGCCCCGGAAGAATTCCCCGTGCGCTTGGCAGACCTGATCCGGTGAGGGGCCGATCAAGGTCCAAGAACCGTGAGGCAGGGCAATCCTTCGACGGCGGCCGTCAATTGGTTCAGGCCGATCTGCTTCGCTCCGCACCGACACCTGCGGCTGTGCTATCTCAATCCTCCTCCGCACACGCCCCGCCTCGATGATGTATTCACCAGGTTCTGCGAAGACGGCGCTGGTCGGCAATTCGCCGTTTTCCCCGACTTCAACCGGGGCGTCGTTCACCTTAATGCTGTCTTGCGCCTCAACGCCCGAAACGAGGATTCGAGGCGGGGCCCCGGCAAGCCATGACCAGCGGCGTCCCACCCGCAGGCCTCCTGCAATGATCAACTCAACGTTTGGATCGACCTCCAACGCCTCAAGACCGGGCGGCGCCTCAACGTGGACGCGAGCCGTAAAATCGCGGAACATCGCCCATCCGTTTGGAAGCAGTGGGTGTGATACCGGGTTCAGCGCGCTCTGCGCGATTTCACTCAGGTAATCCTGCACCGTGGAGAGAACGTTGTTTCGGGCAAGTACTGAGCACCTGACTCCTCGCAGTAGGCGGCGAGTCGATAGAAAGCCGCTGCAGATGGACGATGGTGTAAGGGCGACAACAACTGCCCCAGGGCGCCTCAGCATGAAATGAACACCATCCACATTCGACGGCCACTCGAAGCCGTTTTCCAAGAGTTCGCCGTCCTCGGGGCGGACCTGCGCTGGATCGTACCATCCTTCCTCCGACGCCTCGAACACACGCTCGCCGCCGTCGAAAACTTCAGGAAATCCTGGGGGCCGCCGTGGCAGGTAGAAGAACACCGGGCTCCTCTGGACGACGTCGAACTGAACCTCGACCAGCGCAGTGCGCTTGCTTTCAGACTCTGAGAAACTGCCGTCCCATGACTCCAATTCCGCGCTGACTTGAGCCGCAACCGCATCGGAGCGGTCGTCGGAGAGAGATTCCGCCCCCGTCGGCGTAAGCGCATTTCTGGCCTGCTGCCACCGCCTCAGGTCCGAAAGGAGGCGGTCGTGCCGCACCCGCCCGCCGGGCTGGTATCGTGCCCAGGAGAAAAACGCTGGGAGCTTGTCCACATCCAAAGATCGGAGCGGAACGTGCGCCAGCGGAAGCGCAACGAATCTCCTGAACCCGACGTCGCTTCTCGGCATTGCAAGCTGCCGTCCATGTACTTCGCGGAGCCAGTTATGCAGGAACATCCACAACGACTCGAACACCGCCGGATCGAACCCGACAGGATGCACTCCCTGCGTCCCACACCCAAGGAGGTCCGCCAACCGCTTGTAATATGCGTTCCCCGATACCTCTTCGTCGGACTGCATGCGATACGCCGCGAGAACAGAGGCTGCAAGAAAGCCCGCACAGTCTGGAAAGCCTCCGTCGCCGCAGCGTCGCAGCACATGAAGCCGATCTCCATGCTTAAGCACTCGTTTTAGATAAATCTGTGCCGTTGCCGTTGAAAACCGCTGCTCAGCCTGGTCAGGTGTCAGCAGGTCAAAACCGGCCTCTCCGTAGGTTTTAGCCAGAATTCGTGGATTGACACACAAGTACACATTTTCCGTAGACGCTCTTACGAGCAGCAACTGCTCAACAATAACTCTGTTCCAACGGGCATACTCTTGATCGACTTCGGAAACATCCCGAACCAGGATTTTATACTCACCAGCGTCCTCCCGCGGAGCGGGCCTCCGAGGCGAGCTTACTCCCTTAGTGCCCCCGGTCGTCAAACGAGTTTCCGCTGATGTAATTGGATGATCCTGGTCGGGTAGTGAATGGCCCAAATCCTCTGAATCCGTCTCAACTTGTCCATCCACACCGGCTGGGACAGCCGCATCGCCAGATGACAAATCTATTTGGTTCTTCTGGTCCTCGCCCATCGCATCCGAAGGGACCCTGGATTTAGGATTGGCATCGTCCAAATCCTGTTCAGACGTACTTGCTAAAAAATCCTCCTTTTCCTCCTCATGATTAGCTACACTCGTCAGCGGCAAATTGATGTTGGAACCATGCTGATCAATATGATGCGGCTCTTCTTCAATAGATTCGACATCCGATCCACTGCTCTCCACACGAAGATTCTCTGAATCGATTGAAACCTCACCTTCTTCATTGCTGTGTACACTTCCACTGCCTAATGGCATGGACGTTAATTGTGTGTCGCTGCTTATTTCGCTGTTGGTTGCGGGACCTGCCACTGCGCCATTACTCTTATCAATAGCAGAGCCATCTAAAGTATTAAGCATATCTTCGCTGCTCACCTGTGCCTCAGCTTGCGATTCAACCACGCCCTCTTTCGAGTTTTGGATCTTTAGATCAGACTCACAACCGCCATCATCAGCTACCGGCTTCTTTTCAATAGCAGAAGAACCATCATGGAGACTCGGTTCCGGTTCAGACGCAGCGTCAAATTCCGAAACCTTTGGAATATCCAGTTCAGCCGGGACAGGAGATTCCTCCTTTGACGCTACTTCGCCTTTCATAATGTGGATTCCAACGCTTTCAGGCCGAACTTCTGCAAAAACGGCTTCACCTCCGGATTCAGTGGACCCCTCATCAGAAAAGGGTTCGATGGGTTGGGACTTAGCCGATTTACAAACCTCGCTTTGTTCTTCGACATCACTTGACGATGACGGCCCAGGCTGACTGCTAATAGAGCGATGCATGTCCGGCGACGATGAGGACCGAGAGGAGCCCCCAAATCGCGACAAGAGCGCACGCATCGCCTTCAGCAGTATTTCGATCATCCGTTTCATGTCATAGGTCCAATAAATATTCAGCGATTGCCTTCGACACAAGCGGGCAGACCGCATTGGCCAACTGTTGCTGCTTGTGCATCAATCCGCCTGATTTCCCGTCCAGGGTTCCGGCAAAGCGGAACCAGTCAGGGAAAGATTGAAGCCGGCAGGCTTCGCGCAACGAAAGTCCACGATGCTGCTCTGGATGTACAAGCATGCTCTTCCGGTAGTGGCCGATCGTAATCGACGGCTCGTCCCATTTCAACCGCCTATAAATATTGCTGTGGGTCCTCTCCAGTTGGGCGTAGTTTGACATCATTTCCGAAATGTCCTGCCAATTTCCACCTGCAGGAATGCGTTTGTAGCGCTCGATGACGTAATCCGCATGCCGCGAGGTTACGTGGTCGAGGATTTCCCTCTTCGGCGCACACTTGCGCATCAAACTTAGGAATTCGTTGTCCGCTCTTGTGGCAGGCTCACAATAATCCATCTCGTCTACGCTGTGGCCGTTGCCGATTGTAGGCAGATCCCCTATTGCCTCTCGAGTCGTAACGAACGGCCGACCTGAAGATCGACCGTGGGTGGGGGTTGGAAACGGCCCCCAGTCATCGAAGTCCTCTTCGCAATAGCCGGTGTCTCGATGAATCCCCATCAGGAAAAAACGCGTTCGGTACTGCGGTACCCCATACCACACCGCGTCCAACAACTTCGGAAAAACCAAGTAACCAAAGGTCTTCATTTTCCTCAGTACATATTCCGCAACACTCAAGGTGTTGTTGTTCCCGTTCTTGGCCGTCCAGACAATGCCCTGAACGTTTTCCATTAGAAACACAGGCGGCCTCAGCTTATCGACGTATCGCATAAATACATCGACTAAGCGGTTGTTTGGGTTATCGCTCGACCATGAATTGCGGTTTGCACTGGAGAACCCCTGGCAAGGCGGGCCGCCAATCAACACGTCAGCGCCGCCTGCTGCGCGTGCTACTGATGCAACATGCTCAAGTGCATTCTTTTTATCGAGATCGATGGGGTGAACATTCTCCTGTTCTGGCACAAGGCAGGCCCCAGGCTTTTGCATTCGGGAGAACAGTCCATGGTTGCATTTCAGCGTCTCCACATATATCGGATGCACTTCCCCAGAAAAGATGAGGCGGAAACGTCGGCCTGCATGCTTAGCCAGTATGAATCCAAGCCCCATACCCCCTGCACCGGCAAAGAGCTCGACTACGTTTAGGAACGGTGATCCTTTCGCCAACAAGCCTCTGGGGCGGCTGGAGCTAATAGTTTCTATTTCGACTCGGGATTCATCTTGAAGTCGTGCCAATGTGATGTTTGAACGGTGCTGAACGTCTAAAGAGCCACCCGCGCTGAGGCGTTTTCCCCTCTTCGCCGGGTGGTTTTCACTCAACTCTTGTTTTCGAGTTGGCCTAGTCATTCAGTCGACCTTCCCGCCACGTTCTTCCAGCAAGATCATGCTCAATAGACACTGGCACGAGGTTGTTGTCTGCACCCAGAGGTGTCACTAGCCTGGTGTTTTCTTCTGTCTTTCCGTTCCTGCACATCTGACTAAAGCTCCCCTCTGAATGCCATGTCAATGATGGAAGGGAGAATAGCATCGACTTCAGAAGCGCTACGCTTTTGAAGTTGCTTACTACGTTCAATTCTGGCTTTGACGGTTTTGAGTTCTCGGACCATTTGCATTTGATCACTGAGTTTGAGGCCAGATGGAAAGGGGATGTTCAGAACGGTACCCTGGCTAATCTTCTTCATAGTCGGGCTGGTACCCTTAGCATTGTTTTGAATAAACTCTCTAACAACCGGCGTCTGTAGCCATAGCCATACGAATTCCCTATCCGCAACCTTATCATCCACAGGAATCCGCATCATCAGATCGGGATATATGCAAGGAGTTGGAGTCCCATCGTATATAGCGGCATGCCCCACGAGTTCAGGGGTATTGCTTCTCGTTATTAAAAGGTCGCCTTCGTTAAGCCAATAGTGAGCAGTGCGATTCGTAGGAAGTGAGGTTCGTTTGTACGCGTTTGGGTCATAATGAAAACCAGTAACTGCACTCAGTGTGAGGATTGGTGTTCCGTCATCTGCGTTGTCGCATCGAGCAGACCAACCATTTCTTGGCTTTCCTTGGAGTATATCTTCCAGTCTGCCGGTTATTCTTAACTTTCCGGAGATCTTATTGAGAACCGATCCCGTGAGGGCATGGGTTTCTTTTTGCCCCTCATTGAGAGCCTTCTTTGCTCCTTCAATCTTTAATGCTACGAGATCGAGTGTCTCCACAATTCTCTTTTGTTCTGGAAGCGCGGGTAACGGAATTGTCAGAGCAAAAAAATCAGGAGGATTCAAGGTTAGTTTACTGATTGCAGCCGCGCCTTTAGAAAGGTCCTGGGCCTGCTGGGCTAACCTGGGGGATCGGAAATACCAGCCTATGTAGCGACTGTCGACACACGCGGAATCAACTTGGTAAGTGGGGAATTTATCTGAGACGATGCAACCGTCGACTGCATCGTCGGCAATGGCAAATGCACCCTTCCATGCAAATAACTTGTTATAAACTACATCTCCTGAATGAATAATCCACTGCTGCTTGCGTTTGATACGTAAGCCTGGAAGCGCCTCTCGAACGAAGGCCCCTAGACCATACCAACGAACACCGACGCATTGGTATTCCTGAGTATCATTGACTTGGAGCCGGCGATCCACGCGGATAAGAATACGCTCAAAGGGAACTTGCGGTGCTCTCTTGATCATCTACCCAGGCCCTCCAACAGTTCCTTGATTTCCTCCATAATGCTTATTACCTCGTGTTCTCTGTTTAGGATGCGATCTGCAAGCTGATCAGGCGGAAGATGTTCGAGGGGTTCATCCGCTTTAGGATTCCTGATATCAAGGTTGCACGACAAGGCATTGCCGTTGCCGGACTTCAGGAGATCGGCAATCTTTACCTTCCACGCATGAGCAGTTTCTTTGCGTTTAACCCACCATTTTAGACAAACAGAAAATTCCTCAAATTGAAGCGGTTTCGTTTTAGTATAGTTTTTCCGGCCGTCAGGCAGAGGCAGTTCATAAAACCATATCGATTCAGTCGAAGCCGAGCGATCAAAGAAAAGGATATTCGTTGGGATGGGAGTGTAAGGTGAAAAGACCCCGTTTGGGAGCCTGACGATTGTGTGTAAATTAAAATGAGAAACGAGTTCCAATCTGAGCCTGTCAGGCACACCAGGATTTGAAAGCGTCCCATTGGGTACGACAACGGCAGCGCGGCCGGGCTTTGGACTGCGCTTGAGTTTCCGCATGATCAGTTGAAGAAATAGAAGCGCAGTTTCCGTAGTTTGCTTGTCCTCCGGAAAGTTGTTCAGGATGCCGCGTTCCTCCTCACCGCCGAAGGGAGGATTGGTAAGAATCACGTCGACCCGGTCTCGGTCGCCAATCTCGTTAAGCGGAAAACGAAGGCTATTCTCCGGGTCGATCTGGGGCGCTTCGAGACCATGGAGGAGCAGGTTCATCTGGCAGAGGAGATACGGGAGCGGTTTGGCCTCGCCGCCATATATCGACTGTTCCTGAAGCACCCTCCTATCCTCGACAGTTTTGACCTGTTTGCCCAGGTGATTGAATGTCTCGACGAGGAAGCCGCCGGTTCCACAAGCCGGGTCGAGGATTGTCTCCCCGAGGCGTGGATTCAGCGCCTCGACCATAAAGCGGACGACCGGGCGCGGCGTATAGAATTCACCCGAGTCACCAGCGGCGTCACGCATCTCGCGCAGCATTGATTCATAAAGGTGACCGAGGGTGAAGAGTTCGTCCTGAGCGTCGAAGTGGATCGAGGTGACTTGGTTGATTACGTCACGGAGAATGTAGCCGGACTGGATTCTATTGGTCAGGCGGCTAAAGACGCTGGCGATCACGCGTTTTCGGCTCGTGGGGCCGTTGTGCAGGCCGCTCAGGTAAGCGAACAGCCCCGGCCCTTTTGTCCCATCGGGCCGGGTAGCCTCCTCCTGGTTAATGAAGGCAATAAGCTCCGGGCCGGTGACGCCATTTTCTTGAGCCGCCCAGTCACGCCAGCGATAGGGCGATTCTATTGTCGGTCGGTACTTCGATCCCCTCATTTTGGCGCGTGATTCTTCGATCTGCTCCAGGTCATCGAGGAACTTCAGAAACATAACCCACGTCAGAAGCGGGAGCCGGTCGAGGTCTCCGGACAGCCCCTTATCCTTCCGCATGATCTGCCGGCAGGACTTGATGACGCTGCCGAGACGCTCGGCTGTGGTTTTCGGTTCGTTCGATTTCTTGGTTCGCTTTGCCATCGTGTTTCCTTACGCCGCGTAGAGCAACGTTTGCAGTTCTCGAATCGCTTCCACCAACCGGTCTTCACCGCCGAAGTAACGGGCAATCTGGATCACATTGCCGCGCTTGCTGATCGGCGGGACCTCCAACACTTCGGGGATTACAAATTGCGCGGTTCCATGCTCTGTGTATTTATCGAGGAGTTCACTGAGGATTTCCCGCGCCTCCGGGCCATATTGTTCGAAGAAATCCTTCTTTTCGGAGCGGAGACGCTGCGCGCGTTCACGCCGCGTGCGCAGGGGTGCATTAAAAGCAATGTGGCAAAGAAGGTCGAGGGGGTCGGCATCAGGTTGATTCGCTACCGAGGCCAATTCGTCAAAATCTATGCCCCGCTCACCCAACCTGTCGATGATATTCTTTCGATGATCGGGGTCCGCCCAGTCATCCCGGAGTTCAGCCGCGTTTCTATAAAGGGTCCGGACCTTCTCTGCGGTGTAGTCGGTAAAGCGGATGACTCGGAGTTGATTGCCGTCGGCGTCAAGTTCATAGACAAGGTGAGCGGCAATCTCGACTTGGCCGCCATCAAAGTAGAACTTACGCCTCTCGACAGGTGTGCCATCATCCGGGGGGAGAGGATCGACAATAACCTCGTCGGTCGGTTCAGGTTCTTCCTCCGGGGTAACGACCGTTTCCGTGTCTATCGGCTCGCCGTCCTCGCCGATGTGCTGTTCCGTTTCGATGGAAGGGTCTCCATCAAAGTCCGGGTCAGCAAACATGCGAGTGGCTGACCCGGTGTAATCGAGGATGCTGAAAAAGAACTTGCCGTAGTCATCCCTGACCCGCGTTCCTCGTCCGATGATTTGTTTGAAATCGGTCATCGAGTTGATGACCCGAACGAGCACCACATTCTGCACCGTCGGCGCATCTATACCCGTGGTTAGCATCTGCGATGTAGTCAAAATAACGGGTGTTCGGCGTTCAACATCCTGGAAGTTGCTCAAGTGCCCACGGCCAATGCCGCCTTCATCGGACGTAACACGGCAAACGTAGTCAGAATGCTGGCGGGTTAAGTCGGAATTTAGATTGTTCAGCACACGACGCATCTCGTCGGCGTGCTCCTGATCGACACAAAAGACGATGGTCTTGTCGAAGCGCCCCGTCTTATTCAGAAACTCGGTTAAATGTCTTGCGACAGCTTCGGTCCTGGCCTTCAAGGACACAACTCGCTCGAAATCGTTCGTGCGGTATTCCTCGTCTGGAATTTCTCGCCCGTAGCGGTCAAGCTCTCCCTGGCTGGGACGCCAACCTGCAGCATCCCAAGTGGTGATGACGCGGTGAACCCGGTATGGCGCAAGAAATCCATCGTCTATTCCCTGGCGTAGGCTGTATTGGTAGATGGGGTCGCCGAAGTATCGGTACGTGTCCGCATTATCCTGGCGGCGTGGTGTGGCTGTCATCCCAACCTGGAATGCCGGCTCGAAATACTCAAGAATAGCCCGCCAGTTGCTGTCGTCTTTGGCGCTTCCGCGGTGGCACTCATCCACGATGATCAGGTCAAAAAAATCCGGGGAATACTCACGGTAGAGTCCGGGTCTGCGTTCGTCACGGGCAATTGCCTGGTAGATCGCAAAATACATTTCCCGACCCTTGTTGGCCACGCCTCCCTCAATTTTCCAGCGTGCATCGCCGAAAGGAGCGTATATTTTTGCCATTGGGTCATCGACAAGGACATTGCGATCAGCAAGATAGAGAATTCGGGGTCGTCGATAATCCCCCGTTCGATTCCACCGCGATGACCAAAGCTTCCAACAGATTTGGAATGCAACGACAGTTTTCCCAGTCCCCGTAGCCATTGTCAGCAGGATGCGCCTGCGTCCTTGAAGAACCGCTTGAACGGTTCTGTTGACGGCGATTTCCTGGTAATAGCGCGGGGATTTGCCGCTTAAATGATATGCGGGGACGAGGAGCCGTTCCGCCAACTGGGGGCTGAGGGACTCTGAATTGATCAGGCGCGCCCACAGTTCTTCCGGCGTTGGGAAGTTTTCTATCTCGCGTTCGAGTCCCGTTGCATAATCGAACTCGACAATCCCCTGGCCATTGGTGGCGTAGGCAAACTTAAGCCCGAGGATTTCTGCATACTCCTTAGCCTGTTGAAGTCCCTGTCCAGGGGTAGCGTATGAGGGTTTTGCCTCGACCACGGCCATGGGCATGTCAGGGCGGTAGCGCAGAATGTAGTCGGCACGCTTCCCGGGCCTCCGCCGCCCCTGTCGGCCAGATACGATGATGCGGCCGTCGGTAAAAGTAACCTGCTCGTTAATGCGATGCGGCTCGCCATCCCAACCCACCGCTTGAAGCTTGGGAACTATATAACGGCGGCAGGTATCAGCTTCGTTCAAGGCCATGGCTACCCCTGCCTCCCGTACTCATTTTGCCGCTTCAGCCATTCATCAATGGCGTCCTTAAGGAAACGCCAATGACGCCCCACCTTTTGAGAGGGGATTTTTCCTTCCCGTACGAGCTTGTAAAGCGTGGATTTTGGAATCTTCAGGTAAACGGCCAACTCTTCGATGGTCAGTACGTCTCCCGGCTTTTTAGCCATCGGGTAACCTCTCAAAAATTTATCTCATACGAGCCATAATGATCTCCTTGTGTATAGTTAATGACAGTTATTGTCAAGTAATTTTGGCGTTCTGCAGAGCTATTCTGAAATGAAAGCCGCCGCATCCTTTATCACGGCATTCCAGTGCTGAAGAAGGCTTTCTCTGTCGAACGATACATTCCGCGGCGGTATTGAAAGGCGGTAGCACCCTGATCCGTCGTTCTCGATTATTTTCCCGTCCTTCTTCAGGGTAAGGCTCCGGAGCTCATTCCTGAGCCGCGAGACGAGCTGCGTCGCCCCCATTCCGGGAGTCAGGTCCTCCCTGTGAACCCATCCCTGTCCGTCCTTCTTGACTGCAACGGCAAAACGCAGGAGCAATTCCAGGGATCGATTGGTAATCCCCATCGGCGAGCCGTTGATCATCACAAGATTGCGTTTCTCGATCGGCTTTCCCGTGATCTCAATCCGGTCGCGGCAAATGAACGTGTCGTCAGGTCCAGACGTCTCGGCGTTCGTTTCTTCTTGCGATGGACTCTTGTGTCCCGATTCCACCGCCTCCTTGAGGCTGATCGCGATCCTCTCCGGGATCATCGTAGCGAGTACCGTTACATGCGTCTCCCGAATGGCTTTCCTGCTATCGAAACCCTCCCTGACGAGACTTCCGATTCCCGCCCGGCCCAGGCCTCGGACCCTCAGCCTTGCCAGCTCAAGCCCCTTCTCTTCCACCCCGTAGAGAAGCCTCTCGGAAAGGAAGGACAACCTGTCCTGTAGGGCCTTGGTCGACCCTATGCTCTGGGCAACGAGCGAGGCGGCGTCGACGATCCAGCTCAACCCCTCCGCCGCGGCGGCGATCGTGCCGTAATAGGATTCGAAATCCCTCTCCAGGCTGGGGGTTTCCTTCCCCCGGATCCACCTTTCGAGGAGAAGCGTGAGCTTGAGAGTTCTGGCCTTGTTCTT
>Ga0302246_1001035_pt1 | contig 21205 bp, 20 predicted proteins | sample AAG_UR_Trp_MG_FD_193533 | JGI IMG/M metagenome (GOLD analysis project Ga0302246, IMG submission 193533) | Enriched activated sludge microbial communities from anaerobic digester in WTTP, New Holstein, Wisconsin, United States - AAG_UR_Trp | ecosystem: Engineered > Bioreactor > Anaerobic >...
GCGTGGTGGCCTGTCGGATGGTGCGCCTCTGTAGCCCTCTCTGGCGTGTTCACGAGGCGGTCTTTCTGTCGAGTTTCTGTAACCTTCGCGTGGTGGCCTGTCGGATGGTGCGCTTCTGTAGCCCTCTCTGGCGTGTTCACGTTGCGGTCTTTCTGCTGTGCTTCTGTAACCTTCACGTGGCGGCCTGTCGGATGGTGCGCCTCTGTAGCCTTCTCTGGCGTAGTCGCGTGACGGACGGTCGAAGGGACCTCTATAGCCTTCTTCAGTCCGGTCCAGTAAAGGGTGTTCTGGCTTACTCCCGAAGCCTTCCCTGAATTTGTCCCGTCGTGGTCGGTCCGATGTGCTTCTGTAACCTTCTGCTGTCCGCTCACGAAGTGTTCTGCCAGACGTTTTCCTGAAACCTTCCCTTGCACGGTTGCGTGCCGGTTGCTCAGATGATTCGCCTGGTCTTTCGCTTAAAAAGGATTTTCTCCGTTCCATACGATTTTTGATGGTCAAGGCCTTGGCTTTTTTCGGAGGTAGTTCACTGTTGATGCGCATCGGTCTTCCCTTGAAATCGCGTTGGTCAAGATGATGGATTACCGCTTGGGCTTCCGCCGGATTTGCCATTTCCACAAGGGCATATCCTTTTTTTCGATGCTGTTTTATGCTTATTATCGTGCCGTATTCTGAAAACAGGGCCTTCAAATCTTCTTCCACGGCTTCAAAAACCAGATTGCCGACAAATATTTTTTCGCTTTCCATGGATTGCCTCTTTGTTGGAATTTTGCAGTTCTGTAAGTGGACTGGTTGCCCGGGTATTTAATTTTCCGAAACCGATGTCATGGTGAGTTCTTAGTCCGCCTCTACTTCAGATATGTTTAAAGTCAGTAGCCGGATATAATTTCTCAACTATTTTACTGGCCAGGGGGATTCTTCTCAGGAATTTTAACTGGACTTGATGCCCGGATCAAATTTGACAAGACACTACTTTTTTAGGGCTGAAGTATAACCATAACGTCCGTTCATGTCAATGGAATAATCGGGCACCGAATGCTGAAAGGTGCGCCGGTATTTAATCCCAAATACGGTTCTACAGGGAGGGTATTAAATGCCTGATGAAAATGGGCAACACCCCTATTAGACTATTTTCTGAATATCCCATGCTCCATCAGCAGTGCTGCGGTAATTCCGACCACAAAACCATTTCCGATAACGGGTCGCAAGACTGAAGGAAAGCTGTGAATAATCTCTGCCGGCAGGAAGGCGATGATCGTGCCCAGCATGAGCGGTAACCCGATGATAAGCCCATCTTTGAGCTGGAATTCCTTGATCGATTCAAAGGCCACCATCATACCGGCCGCTATCTGCGACGAAAGGATATAGATCAGAATTGCACCGATCACAACGGAAGGGACACTGGCAATAAAACCGATCACGACCGGAGAGAATGACAGCAAAAGAAGGAGGACAGCGGTTGGAATCATTGTTATCCGGGAGGCGCAACCAGTGGCAACGATCACACCCGGACTCAGCGAGAAATTGACCGGTCCGATCACCCCCAGAAAACCGGATACGATATTGGACAGCCCCGTAATCAGTATCCCGCGGTTAATCCGCCCCGCCGTGTTCACGGGTTTCAACAGTTCATTCATGGACTGGATTGAGCCCAGGTCGTTGACGAATAATGCCAGAAAGCAAACCAGAAAAGAGACCATGACCCCGGTATTAAAAGAAAGCCTTGTCGTCATGTGTTTGAAAAAGCCGGATACCGGGCCGGCGTATGTAATGTGCTCCGTCCTGAAGGTTTCCGGAAATATCAAAAACCATAAGAGGCTTCCCGTAATCATGGCCAATATGATCAGAGTGGATTTCCAGACCCCGGAGAAAAATCTCTGGGCAACGAACATGCTGACCACCAGAACAAGAGAAAAGATGATATGAGCCAGGGGACCCGCCGGGACGAGGCCGGATGTAATCAGGTTCAGTATGGTCGGCGCCAGCGTAAAGGCAATCAAAATAAGGACAACGGCGACCACTCTGGGGCTGAAGAGCTTCTTCAGGTGACCGAGCAGGCCGGTCACGCTGGAAACAGCAAGGATCACCCCCCCGCAGAGGATGGACGTATAAATGGTATCGGCATGGTATCCGGCGCTGGCTATAATTCCGACAAGCAGAATTGAGGATGGACCTACGATCAGAGGCATGCGGTGTCCTACCAGAAGCTGTGCAAGTAGGGCAATTGCCATGACGAACGTCAGCTTCTGCAAGTAGACCATCTGGTCACCGATCGCGGCGAAATGAAACGCTCCGGTGATTTTCCCGATCACGATGATGATCGGGATGGTTACGGCAAACCACTGAAGACCGTAAAGGATGGTTTCCCAAAGGGGGGGGCGCTCATTGAGTCCGTATTTGAATTGCATACAGGAATATCCTTTTTATAATGTTTGACCATACATGATATGAAGTGGATGGGCAATTCATGGCTTCGGTTTTTTTATTTTCAACGGATCAAACGCATTTCTTAATATTGCTATCGCAATTGAGCATAGGACGGAAGTGGCGCTATCACGGCATCCGCTCTTCAGAGAAATCAGTTTATTTTTCTTCCGCCGGATTGATCAGTAGCGTCATGCCGGCGATTTTGTGAAGGTACCCGCCCTCCGAAGACAGGAAATGGTTCAGTTCTCTGCCCGGCTGGAGGGTGGTGATAGCGGCGTGACCGACGATTTTGCTTTCCGGTCGGCCCAGAAAATTGGTTGTTCTGGCGCCCCAAAAATTGTGAAAAACGAGGGGGTGTCCCTTATGAATACCGATGTAAAGCATGATATGCCCTTTTATCCATAAAAGGGTCAGATAGGGGATGCCCCGCTGCATGATTATCCTTTCCTTTTCTTCCGGGAGAAAATTTTCGAGATCGATGAAGACGCCGTCCTTTTTTGCCTGATCCGCCGAGTGTCGTGACAGCCAGATCCCGAACGGGGCGTAAAGATCCTTCATCATGGCGGAGCAGTCCCGATTCTCATATATTCCGCCCCAACCATAGGTTTCGTTGATCAGTTCATTGGCGACTTTGATCAGGTTCGATCCCGTCATCTTCAGCGGTTTTTCGGTCGCAGCCCCTTTGGGAATCAAGGTTGTCCTGATGACGGCTTTTCTGTCAAGGTCTGCGAATGCAACCATGATCCTGACGGTGTCTCCCGCTTCTTCCAAAAACGGAAAAATGGAACCCAGGGGCGCCTTAAAAAGAAAATGCCTTTGATCATCGTAGAGTGGCGTTTTATCCTGAATGACAACGGCATACCGTCCCTTCTCCCATTTCCCGATAAAATCCGGGTCCGCAAAAGCCACATCGCGACTTTTTACCCAGCCGTGCACATAAGGCGTTTCCACCAGGAACCAGGCGCGGTCGGCGGTTATGTGGGAGATGAAGAGAGGCGTATTGGCCGCAATCAGAGATTCCTGAAGACGGTCGAACGGATACCCGTCTGAATGACTGAAGACGGGTTTACGGGTTGGCAGGACTCGCAGGTCCGTGTTGTCCGTGGTGATGGCGGCAAAGCCTGCGTTGGGGTAATGATCGAGCCCGGCATAATCGCGCAGACTTCTGATCCAGGCGGCATCGCGCTTTCGTCTGTTTTCTCCGTAGCCCGGATTTTTTTCAAACTTTTGAAATGGTCGGATAACCTGGGGCAGGGTAAGAGCCGTTTTTTCATAATGCCAGGGCGCAAAATATCGGGCGTTGTACCGGGTGTCCAACTTTTGTTGCCGGGTGTCCGTGATGTATGTCCGGTCTGAATCGATAAAATAAGCGTGATCCTGGGGAATTTCACGGATATCCCTGATCGTTTCGGGCTTACCTCCGGCACATCCGGACAGGAACAGAATCGACAGGGCGATGATGAGGCCGCCGATTTGCCTCATGATATTTCCGTTGGATGATTGAGTAAGAACGGCATGGCAGATAAAACCCTCGATATCACGAATGGAAAAATTCATCCGGTGGTTTCCAATTTTACTCATTCAGGGTTATGGCCAGAAGACCTTCTTCGACGCGAAAGTTATTGACGCCGTCGGCAAACGCCTTCCAGAACCCCTCCGTACCACCGAATTCCTTAACGACATCGATATTCTTCATGTTTCCCAGCCAGGCGTTGGGCAAGGGCACTCCCATGAGGCTGATCCCACGCAGAATGACCACCGGTCGCCCGTTCTGATAGCTGAACGTCAGACCGGCCTTGCCCCGTAGAATTTTACCGCCCATGATCGGGAAATCCTCATCGATGGGGATCAGAATCTTGGCACTCAAAAGATCGCGTGACAGATCGATGGCGACTTTGTCCGCGAGGTCCGTATTCTTCGCCAGGAGCGAGTTTAGTTCCTTTTCCGTAAAACGAATCGTCCGGTCGGCGTCCTTTTCGCTGTAGGGCTCAGGTTCGAGCGGACTACCCGACGTGGCGGCGTTTGAGGGCCGAGACCCGGCGGTGAAGTCCAGGCGGTCCAGCTTGGCCTGGAGGGCTCTTTCCTCACGGGCGTTCAATTCCACCGGTTTGAATGCGGAAGGGAACAGATATATTTTAATCAGAAAGAAGGTGGCGATGGCTGTAAGCATTACGACGATCACCACGATCAGAAACACGTGAAGACGGTCAAATCGACTTCCGGGTTCGGATTCGCTATGCATCTTGTCGGCCTCTCATTAACAAGAATAGCCCGGTCAATACAGTTGATGCGGGCTATCGCTGTCTTTTATATTTCCCCATTAATTGTGCTTCCGCGAGAATGTGCCCGGCCATCGCTTTTAACAGTTGTCCCTTATCGGCGCCCGGTTTCAAAGCGAGCATCGTGTCCAGGGCATACAGTTTGAAGTAATAACGGTGTGTACCGCCGGGAGGGCAGGGACCGCCGTAACCGATTCGGGGCCAACTGTTGCTGCCCTGCATGATCCCGTTTTTGAATTCCTTTTCGCGCGGGATATTTTCTTCCAGGGTGGCGACATGGGGGGGGATGTTGTAAATGACCCAGTGAACCCAGGTGCCCATGGGTGCGTCGGGGTCGTCGCTGATCAAAGCGAAACTCTTCGTGCCGCCGGGGGCACCCTTCCATGCCAGGGGCGGAGAAATATCCTTCCCGTCGCAGGTGTACTTTGCCGGGATCATGGCGCCGTCGCTGATTTGAGGACTTTCAATCTTCATCGTTTGACCTCCTTTTGTTGCCGGGAAAGCCTGCAGCGTCAAGCAGAGAGAAAACAGGACGAACAGCAGACAAATCATCCAGAGAGTTATCTTCTGAATCACCGGGATACCCCCCTTGGGGAAATGTGATTCGGCGCTTTTTTTGCGTGAGTGCCGAGGTGATCGATTCAAGTGTACAACCTAACGCCTGACGATGAGAACGGGTTTCTCGGCTTTTCTGACTACTTTCTCCGCAACCGATCCCAGTAATATTTCCCTGACGTTACTTGCGCCATGAGACCCCATGACAGTGAGAGAAATGTCCTCCTCTTTTTCCACGCGTAATATTTCCTTGAAAGGGATTCCCTTTTCAATCCTGACGATTGTTTTGATTCCCGCCGCTTTGAATTGCCTTGCCGCGTAGTTGGTTTTCCTCCTGGCTGCAGAAGCTTGTTTCTCGCCTAATAATGACATATCGACAATCTTGTATATCTCCGGGATATGAAGAAGGCGCGTATCAATGACATGAAGAATGACCACTTCTTCCACCCCGGTCTCTTTCAACTGGATCAGATATTTCATGGCTTTCTTCGATCCATCCGAAAAATCTGTCGGGTACAGAATTTTGCGAAACATGCTCAACCCCCTTTCATGAATGGTTTGATTATCCACCTAATAAAAGGGAAAATCAACAGAAGGATAGGTGAAAATATGTGGAATGTCGCCATATTCCACAAGAAGGTAATTTTTCCCATTAAATTTGGCGATTATGGTATAGTGCATGCGAAAAGCGAATTGATGATCATTAACAACTGCAGGGAGATTCCATCATGGCGAACAAAACGATTTATGTTACGACATTTGATCTTGAGCGTCTGTCCGATCTGATCGAGGCGTACCGGAATTCAGGTCACCAAAAGAAAATCCCGGTAGACATGCTGGAAAAAGAACTGGAACGGGCTCAAATCGTTGATCCCAAGAGTGTTCCTCCCGATGTCGTGACCATGAATTCGACGGTCCACCTCCAGGATCTCCAGACCGGTGAGGAAACCGTTTGCACGTTGGTTTTCCCCAAAGATGCAGATGTGGAGCAGAACAAAATTTCCGTAATGGCCCCCATTGGAATGGCGCTTATCGGTTACCGTGTCGGTGATGTCATCGAATGGCAAGTGCCGGGAGGCGTGAGAAAGTTTAAAGTCATGAAGACCCTTTTTCAACCCGAAGCCTCGGGCCGGTATGATCTCTAGGGATTTTGGCGATACTTGTCCTGATAAATTGCGCCCGTTTAATCTGGAAATATGAGCTAAAGAGAATGTACGCCCACCCAAGTTTTACTTGGTAAGGCGGTTTGGTTTAGGATTGAAATAAACATCAGCGGAAAAGATGGCAAGAGAGTGACATTTTATCGCGGGTCGGCCTTTTAAAGCCGGATCAGGTCTTCGTGTGTTTCGCGGGAAGGGTTGATGTGGATCATCACATCCCCCATGTTCGAAATTTTCATGAAAATAAGGCGTTTTACCTGTGTCGCAATTTCGTGGGACTGCTTGACGGTCATCTCCGGATCCATTTCCAGTTTCAGATCGATGATAATGTACTGGCCCGAACGGCGCCCGCGAATTTCATGGACCCGTTCGACCCCCGGGACTTCCTCGGCGATGCATCTGATGTCGGAGAGTGTTTCCCCGGATACCTGGCTGTCCATCAGGTCGCAGATCGCGCTGCGTAGCGTTACCCAACCGATGTGGAAAATAAACAGTGCCGTGAGGGCGGCCGCCAGCGGGTCCAGGAAGGAAATGCCGAAATACGCCCCGCCGACGCCAATCACGGTGGCGATCGAGGTCAGGGCGTCCTTGCGGTGATCCTTCGCGATGGCTTCCACCGCCGGGCTCTCCAATTTCTTTGAGACGCGATGGGTAATCTGGTACAGGGATTCTTTGATAAGGATGGTAACGAACGCCGCCATGACGGCAATCAGGTGCGGTTCCAAGTACTTGCCGGTCGTTATGGTACAGGCTGCCCGGTAGAGGATGCCGGCGCCGGCAGCAAAGATGATGATCGATACCAGGATCGCGGAAATGCTTTCCGCCTTGCCGTGGCCGTAGGGATGATCTTCGTCAAAAGGTATGCGCCCGATTTTCAGGGCGACGATAGTGGACAGGATGGCCACGAAATCGCTTGCGCTTTCAATTCCATCGGCAAAGACCGCTTCCGAATCGCCGAAATGACCGGCCAGGAGCTTCATGACCATCAGGACGGCATTGACCCAGAACCCGATGGCAATGACCCGGTCGGCCATCGTAAAACGTTCATTTCTGTCCATGGATTTCCCCGTTACGCGCTTGCGTACAATTCAGCGAATCTTCTTGAAATGCGGTCGATCTAAACATTTCAATATCATGATTTGTGACTTTCCCATTACGGAAAAAATAATCTCCGTTAAAAAATGATTTTTCAGGAGACTTTTCGTCGCTCACTTTTTTTCGAAATAACGTAATCGGAATTTTGGGTGATATTTTAAGGCTGGCGAAAACTAATCCTTGTCTTCTCCCGATTCCCCACCCGAACCTTTCTCGGACTCTTCCTTGCCCGCATTGCCTGCGGGTTGTCCATTTTCCTGCTCACTTTGGCCGGAGCCGGGATTGATGACCTGATCGATTTGCTTCTTGATCTCATCGCCCTTTTTGGCAACCTCGGCCTCGACTGACTTCTTCACCGCGTCGGTGACGTTTTTTGCCATGTCGTTATCTCCGCAGCCTGTCAGAAATAGCACCATAAAGATGGATATGGCGGCAAGTGGCATGACGAATAATTTTCCAAAGATTTTTTTCATTGTGTTAACACCGGTTATCCTTATTAAAATTCATTATTATAAAACCCGAAAAGTATTAAGCGAAGCACGCTTAAATCGGAGCCTTAATATCACAGGTTTGTCTATTTTAAATAGAAAATAATCATGATGGATGCGTTCGTCGCACGACTTTCAGTATTTCACGCCGATGGACCAGGGCTGGATAGCGCCTTTCCCGATACTCGTTGTCGTCACTCGCCACAGGGAAATCGAGACGGCATGTGGTTCTTGTAACTTATCCTGTATCCTTTGGTTTTCGTGAAGGGTGGTTCCATGCCCCTCGTATGTACGGTGGTGGTGGATGAAATGTTCACCACGGTAGGTTTCACGGCGGCGGCGACTTCCGCTGTCGCGTCGTTGATCCGGGTCAGAAGATTGACGGCTTCCTGGGATATCCGTGTTTCCGTCGCATACCCTTTATTGAAGATGTTCAGATTGAATGAAATGACAGACCGATGATCAGGCCAACGGAAATCAATAAACCGCCCAGGATGATTTTCCTTTTTATTAGCATGAGTTGCCTCCCTGATGCGATATCTGAGGATGAAAAATCAGTTAAAATTTGATCATTATTTCCAGTGCAGTCAAGTGATCTAGGTTTGTAGGGTTTTATAAGTATTTAAAATGCTTCAAGACGCAGGCATCATTCCAGTAAAAGCTGGTTGTCCTGCGATCTCGATTCCCCTATGCTGGTGACGGCGATAGCGGGCTGTCCCAGGACAGGGCACTTCGTTTCGCAGATCCCGCAACCGATGCAGAGTTCCAGGTCCACGTGGGGTTGCTTGAGCGTCAAGATCACGCCCGTTCTGTTTTTTACCCGGGCGGATTCAAACCAGATCGCCTTTTTCGGTGTCGGGCAGACTTCTTCACAGACGATGCAGGATTGGGCGTGAGCGTAGGGAAGGCAACGGCCCACATCGATCATGGCCAGACCGATTTTGACCTGGGCTTTTTCCTCCAGTGACAGTTTTTGAATGGCTCCGGTCGGGCAGACCTGACCGCAAAGGGTACAACGGTATTCGCAATAGCCGAGCCTGGGGACGAGAATAGGCGACCAGATGCCTTCTACCCCGGCTTCCCACAGAGTGGGCTGCAGGCCGTTGGTCAGGCAGACCTTCATGCACTCACCGCACTTGACGCACCGGCGTAGAAAATCCTTTTCCGCCAAGGCCCCGGGCGGACGGATCAACCGAGGATCGGCGCCCCCCACGCGGGACAAGGGCGTCATGCGGAGAAGGGGAACCGCCATGATGCCCGAAAGCATCGAGGCGATGACCCGGCGCCTGCCGAGATCCATTGCGGCTGCCGGGTTTTTCAGAGAAAAGCCGAAACGGACGGCATTGTTCGGGCAAATGTCATCGCAGTTCATACAGGCCAGGCATTCGGTTTTCTGCCAGTTTTCTTTTTTGTCACAATCGGCTGTACCTTGGCATGTTCGAGTGCATACCCCGCAGCTGTCGCATCCTTCGCTGACCGAACGATTCAGAATCGCATAGTGGGAAAGGAGCCCCAACAGAGCCCCCAGCGGGCAGAGGTACTTGCACCAGAAGCGGCGTTCCCGGAGATTGAGAACGAGGATCAGAATAAAAAGGGCGCCAATGAAAACCGATTGGAAGAACAGGGGCTGCTGAAAGGATAAAAAGGATTTTTTTACAAAGGCATAGATGAACTCGGAGGGGTTGACGATGAAGTCAATCCCCGAGGCGTAGATCATGTCAAAGAGGACCGTCACGGAGAATTGAAAGGCGGGATAAATCGCGAGAGACAGGGAACGGATCAAAAGCGAGATGGGATCAAAAATGCCGGCTAACTGCAGGGAGAACAAAGATGAAAACAAAAGAAATACAAGAAGATAATATTTAAATCGATACCACTGCTTTAAATGGGTTATCTCCTGTTTTTTCTTTAATCCTCCCACGATGTTGTGCAACGTGCCAAGCGGGCAAACCCAGCCGCAAAAGATGCGCCCCAGAATCATGGTGGCGATGACGACCAGAACGACCCACAAGAATGGCTGATAGAATGACCGGCTGGAAAAGACCGTTGTGATAAAAATAAAGGGGTCCGCGTCAAGGAAGATCTTGACGGGATATCCAAGAACATTTTCCCCCCTGGATTCCGTCTGCAGAAAAAGCCAGAGAAAAAGCAGGAGAAAAAGGGCCTGCGCCAGTCGGCGGATTTGGGTAATCATGACATCACAGTCGGATTCGTTTGATTATTACCCGGTCAAGGTCCATTGTCCCCAACCCGGCCTCCTGACCGATGCGGACATAGCCCAGATCGGCGGGCTTCATGGAAAACAGGGTTGCGCCGAAGGCATCGACCGCGACAGGGTCGATACCGGCAATCACCGTGTTGAGAATTTTTACATCGGCAAGGTTTCCGCCCAACGGTCCGTTCGCTGTTAGAATTCTGACGGCATCCAGTATCGTCAGAACCGGTTTGACAGTCATTGCCAGATCGACGAGGCTCTTATCGATACGCTGGTGAATCCGGCCGCGCCAGCCCCCCATGATCCCCATCCAGTTCTTCATACCCAGCGTCAGTTCGGTGAGCCCGTGCGTCTTGGCGATCGGGACGTTGATGACCTTGTCCGCTTCGAACACCTCCGTGTAAAGGGGCCAGGATTTCAGGACCAGACCGTTGATGCGCATATCCTTGAACTTCCGGTCATCGATGTAACTGACAATGGCCCCGGCGGATTTTGCGGCATCGGCAATGCCGCTTTGTTTATAGGTGCGCCGGGCGTCGTTCACGGGATTGTCGAAGACCTTGACCTTACTCGCCCCGGCTTCAAGGCAGAGACGAACGATGGTGGCGACGACCATGGGGTTGGTATTGGCCGCGTACTCCGGTAAGCGGTCCCAGCCGATATTGGGTTTGACCACGACGACGTCGCCACGGGAGATGAACTTCCTGATGCCGCCCAGGCCGTCGATGGCTGCCCGGGTGATTTGAGAGGGGGGCTTCCCCTGGGCGACGACCAGATCCGGCATTCCGGCACCGAGGACGTGGGTAAGGAAGGGATCGAGATACGGCGGAGCGGCAAGCGCTGCACTGACAATGACCGCGGATTTAATGAATTCCCTGCGATTCATGTGACATCCCCATTCCGTTATGTTCTGTCAGAAAGGACAATGCCATGACAGTTTACCGAATTCTTTCGGGATATGCATATACTTTCTTGATATCGAAAATGATTTTGTATATCGGTGACAAAGTAAAGGGTATGGGAATCGGTTGGAGCAATAAAGCATGAAGCATCAAAAAAGGATTTGAATTGCCGGGGCGACGCCATATCACCGCAAAATATAGAGCAGGAAATCATAGAGAAGTCGATTTCACATTAAAATGATGGATTTTCAGATGAAAGCGTCTTTTAACCCGAAACCATGGGTCAGAAATCCCCATGTGCAAACCGTGCTGTCTTCACTGCGAATCCGGAATTTCGGAAAGCATTCTATCCATGACGTTTCCCGGGAGGTCATTGTCGATGGAGGGGACGGAGTGCGGCTTTTGGGATATTACACGCAACAACGATCCGCACCGGCAAAGGGCCTGATCACGTTTATCCACGGCTGGGAGGGGAGTTCGTCGTCAGCCTACATTGTTTCGGCGGCCCATTATTTTTTTAAGCGGGGGTTTGATGTATTTCGCCTGAATCTCCGGGATCATGGGGCGAGCCATCACTTGAATGCAGGACTCTTCCACGGGGCGAGGATTGAGGAAACCTTCACGGCGGTTCGCCATATCGCCGGGTTTTCCCCGCAGTTGCCCTGCTATCTTGTGGGCTATTCCCTGGGCGGGAATTTTGCCCTCCGCATTGCCAGCAGGCATGACGAGACATCTGCGCCCTTCCTGGCAAGGGTTTTTGCCGTCAGTCCTGTCGTCGACCCTTACAAATCGACCGAGGCCCTTGACCGGAATTATGCCTTCTATCGAAATTATTTCCTGCATAAATGGAAACGTTCCTTAAGGCGAAAAGAACGTCTATTTGGTGATAGATACGACTTCGCCCGTCTTCTTGAATTGGGATCCTGTATGGCCATGACGGACGTCATGGTGGCGGAATATACCGAATTTAAAGACTGCCGGGATTATTTTGGCAGATATACCTTAAACGGTGACCAGTTTCGGAATTTGTCTGTGCCGGTTAACGTGATTACGTCGGTGGATGATCCCCTCATCGATGAAAATGATTTTAAAAAGTTGGAAGGTTGTTCCTTTCTGACGGTAGAGGCGCAGCGTTACGGAGGGCACTGCGGTTTTTTCTCGGACCTGTCTTTCCGCTGCTGGGCGGAAGAGGAGATAGGAAGAATCATTGCAAAAGAAAGCCCGGGACGACGATCGGGCTTGTCGATCCCGGGTTGACGTGCGCGATCAGGCAGGTTGGCGCCGAGACTAGAACCCGTTGTAATGGGTAAATTCCTTCACGTCGCGCCGCAGGGCGTTTCTGACCGGTGCGTCGGGGATCGGATAGCCGACCGGGATCAGAGTGACTAACTCATAACCCGCCGGGACCGACAGGATTCTGGCAGCCTTAACCTGGTCGAACAGACCGACGACAACGGTTCCCAATCCGAGATCATGAGCCGTCAGGCAGATGTTTTCCGTGATGATACCCAGGTCGAACATGAACCAGTCGCCGAACTTGGTCGGAGGGACGCCTCCGTAATAGCCCGACTGTTTCAGTTTTCCGCAGACGGCCAGAACAACCGGGGCCTTGACAATGGCGTTGAAGGAGGGATTCCCTGGTGGAATGGCTTCCTGGACGGTTTTTTTGACAACCGGATCAGTCAGGACGATGATCTCCCAACACTGGCTGTTGGCCCAGGACTGAGAATTCTTAACCGCTTCAAGGATGGCCTTCAACGATTCGTCTGGAATTTCCCTGGATTCGTAATCACGGATACTTCTTCGTTTCTTAATGATATCGACCATGTTCATCTTCGTCACCTCCCGTTTCGTGATCGTTTACGATGCCTTTATGCATCTCACAACGGTCGATAAAAGGCAAAAGGAATTTGGAGAGGATACAGGACGCGGTCGACTTGAGCCATTTTCGGCAACGATCGCGTTGACATCCATCGCTGCCGGTGTCATAAGATACGCATTCCAATCGTGAATTCAAAGAAAAGGACAATGAACGAAGCACTCCTGAATAAGATCCAGAATGCCCCCAAGACGTCGGGGGTTTACCTCATGAAAGACAAGGAGGGCGGGGTTCTCTATGTCGGCAAGTCAAAGGAACTGAAAAGCCGGATCAACGCCTATTTCAGCGGGACGGATTCCCGCTACATGATCCCGTTTCTGGTATCGCGGATCCATGATATCGATTTCATCCTGACGGAGACGGAAAAAGAATCCCTCATCCTCGAAAACCACCTGATCAAAAAATACCGGCCGAAATACAATGTCGATTTCCGGGACGACAAGGCTTACTTCAACATCCGCATCGACGGTACGGCTGTTTTCCCCCGGTATCAGCTGGTCAGAAAACCTCAGAAGGATGGGGCCTATTATTTCGGGCCCTATCCTTCCAGCGCCGCGGCCAAAGAAACCCTGCGGTTTCTTCAACCCGTCTTTCCGCTTCGGACATGCAGCGACAACGAACTGAGAAACAGGAAGAGACCCTGTGTCGAATACCAGATAAAGCGATGCTGCGCTCCCTGCGTGGGGCTGATCGATGGGGAGTCCTACCGGAAACTGGTGATGGAGAGCATCAACTTTCTCGAAGGGCGGGAAAAGAAACTGGTCCGCCAGTTGAAAGCAAAAATGGAACAGGCGGCAAATGCGTTGAATTTTGAAGAGGCCGCGGCGTTGCGGGATCGGATGGCGGCTGTGCAGGAAACGATTCAGAAGCAGGTGATCGCCTCCCACTTGTCCAAGGACCAGGATGTCTGGGGTATACACGAAGAAGGGGGACGCACGCAGGTTTGCATCCTCCATGTCCGTGGCGGAAAGCTCCTGGGAAAAAGGTCTTTTTCCCTCGATACCGTTCCCATTTCTCCGGAAGAGATGCTTTCCTCTCTGATCCGGCAGTACTATGACGAGAAGCCGTCCGTACCGCCTTGGATCCTTGTGCCGATGAACCTGGATGATCAGGTTGTCGTTGAAGAGTGGCTGCGGGAAAAAAGGGGAGGGCGGGTCAGGATTTATGCCCCTCGACGCGGCAGCCAGCTTGAATTGTTGTCCATGGCCGTCAAAAACGCGGCCCAGACTTTAAGAACCGACCTGAATGCGAGAAGCGATCTATCTGAAAACCTGGCGATTCTGAAAGAGGCGTTCCACCTGGAGAGGATGCCCGCCCGTATGGAATGTTTCGATATTTCTCACATGAGTGGCCGTCATCCCGTTGCATCGATGGTGACGTTTCTCGACGGAAAACCCTGGAAGAAAGGATACCGGCATTTCAAGATACGCACCGTGGAAGGGATCGACGACTATGCCATGATGTACGAGGTCATCAAGCGGCGCTACGCAAAGGATGATCCGCCTCCCGATCTCCTGGTTGTCGATGGAGGCAGGGGGCAATTGGGTGTTGCCTTGTCTGTCCTCAGGGATATTGGCGTCAGGCAACAGGATGTGGTCGGAATTGCCAAAGAACGAAATGAATCCAATCCCAGAGGCGTTTCCAAGGAAGAGGATCGGTTCTACCTGTCCGGCAGAAAGGATCCGATTTATCTGACCCGAAAGCCCCGGGCCCTTGGCATTATGCAGCACCTCCGAGATGAGGCTCACCGGTTTGCCGTCACGTTTTTCCGCAGAACAAAAGGAAAGGAAGACTTTCATTCCCTCCTCGATGACATACCGGGCATCGGTAAGAAACGGAAAATGGCCCTGCTGCTGGCCTTTGGCGATCTGGAACACATCAAATCCGCGACGGTGGATGCCATCGGTAGCGTGGAAGGGATCGGACCAAAGCAGGCGCGGATTATATACGATTTCCTGAGGTCAAAAGCGACGGAAGTGTAGAAGAGCAATGGCATTCACCGGTCATTTCGATCAAAGGGAGAAATCTTTTTGGCGATATATAAATCAAGATTTCTCGTCGCTTTCGCTCCTCGAAATGACAGAAATGACTTCAAATCCAGGCCTTAAAAATTCCACGAGTCCTGCGGTGGACTGGCGGCAAAAATGGGCCAGCCGAGCAGAGGCCCTGGTGAAAATTTCCCACTGATTGATCCCTTTTCCTCAAATCAGGGCAAGCTGGTCGGCGACGGCCATCCCCGCCAAGGTGGGTGCGATAAAGCCGTTTTCGATGACAATCAACCCCTCTTGCGTGTACCGGGCCAGGATTTCAGCCTTATCCGACAGGAGGTTTCCGCCAAAATTCCGATCGAAACGGGCGATATCGATTCCCCTCCGGGTACGAAATCCAAGAAACAGGGTTTCCAGGCGGAGCTGATCCGAACTCAGCCATTCTTCCTCCTCAACGGGGGTAACCCCCTTGTTCAGATCTTCCAGGTAGAGAGCAACGGATTTCCGGTTCCACCAGCGCTTTTTTCCATCAAAGGAATGAGCGGCCGGGCCCAGACCCAGGTAGGGGATGTGATCCCAGTATTTCCGGTTGTGCCGGGCCATGGCCTCCGGCCCCTTCGCGAAATTGGATACCTCGTAGTGGAGATACCCAAAATGGCTTAGAGATTCCGATGTTTGAAGGAAAAAATCCAGTTGGGTGTTTTCGTCCGGAAGATCGAATTCGCCGTTTTGGTAGCCGGTTCCAAGGGGTGTACCCCGTTCCAGGGTAAGCTGGTAACAGGAGAGATGATCGACCGGAAGCGTTGCTGCATACCGTAAGCCGGCCAGCCAGCTTTCCAGGCTCTGTCCCGGCACACCATAGATCAGGTCCAGGCCGATGTGTTCGAATCCGGCCCGGCAGGCCCACGACATGGCCTCCCTTGCTTCACGGGCGTTGTGCCGCCTTCCGAGAAAAGCGAGAATGCCGTCGTCGAAAGACTGGACGCCGATATTCAGGCGATTGACGCCAAGATCCCGGAGAAAGGCGAACAGATCCGCATCGTAATCGGCGGGATTGACCTCAACCGTGACCTCGGCTTGTGGAGCGAACGAAAACGCGTTCCGGAGACTGTGAAAAAGGGTTTCAAATTCCGTCCGATCGAGTACCGAGGGTGTGCCGCCGCCGATATAGAAGGTATCAAAAAAAGGGAAGGGTTTCCGGTAGAGAGACATTTCCCCGGCCAGGGCCTTGAGAAAGGCATTGACGCAATCGAGGTCTGTCGTCGAGTAGAAGTTGCAGTAAGGGCATTTTGTCCGGCAAAAAGGGACATGAATATAAAGGCCAGGATGAAGATTCCCTTCCGTTGTTGTCATTGGAGGATCAGCCGATGGGTGGATGTTCTTTCCGGGCAATACGACGATCAGTCATTATCGGTTTTGAGCACCGCCAGGAAGGCGCTCTGGGGAATACTGACCTGGCCGATCATTTTCATGCGTTTCTTGCCCTTTTTTTGCTTCTCCAGGAGCTTTCTCTTCCGGGAGATGTCACCGCCGTAGCATTTGGCCGTCACGTCTTTCCGGAAGGCGTTGATGGTGGATCGGGAGACTATTTCCCCGCTGATGGCTCCCTGAATGGCGATTTTAAACATCTGACGGGGGATTTCCTCTTTCAGGCGGTCGCAGGCCAGAACGCCCCTGGACCGGGCCCGGTCGCGATGGACGATCTGGGAGAGCGCATCAACCTTTTCCCCGTTGACGAGGATGTCCAGCAGGACGAGATTGCTTTCCCGGTAATCGATGATGTCGTAGTCGAAGGAGCCGTAGCCCTGGGTCACTGATTTGAAGCGGTCGTAGAAATCGTATATCACCTCTGCCAGGGGCATTTCATAGACCAGTTCCGCCCGGCCGGGGCTAGTATAATTCAGGGTTGAATTAACCCCCCGCTTTTCCATGCACAGTTTCATAACCGTGCCGACGTAGCGTTCGGGAAGCATCATGGCAGCCCGGATGTAGGGTTCTTCGCCTTTGGCGATGGACATGGGTTCCGGGTATTCCGTCGGGTTGTCCACATAAAGGACCGTTTCATCTTTCAGGGTGAAGCGGTACCGAACGCTCGGAACGGACAGGATGATGGAAAGGTCATATTCCCGTTCCAGCCTTTCCTGGACGACATCCAGGTGCAACAGGCCCAAGAAGCCACAACGGAAGCCCTGTCCCAGCGCGACGGAGGAGTCCTTCTGGTAGATGAAGGAGGCGTCGTTTAATTTGTACTTTTCGAGTGCAACGGCCAGATTTTCGTAGTCGTCGGAAGCGATCGGGTAGATCGAGGCGAAGACCACCGGTTTCACTTCCTTGAAGCCCGGCAGCGGCTTTTCGCAGGGGCGGTTTTCGTGGGTGATCGTGTCCCCCGTCCGGACATCGGAGACGGTTTTGACGCCGGCGATGATGTAGCCGACTTCGCCGGCCGCGAGTTGTTCCGTTTTTTGCCGGTTGATCAGGAAATGCCCGACTTCTTCCACCCTGTGAGTGGACTGGTTGTACATGAACGAAATGATATCCCCGACTTTGACGGAACCGTCGAAGACCCGGCAGTGGATCACCGTGCCTCGGAAGGAATCGTACTTGGCATCGAAAATCAGGGCGGCCAGGGGGGCGTCCACGTCTCCTTTCGGGGGCGGGATGCGTTCCACGATGGCTTCGAGAATTTCTTCGATTCCGATACCGTCCTTGGCAGAACACTTCAGATGCAGATCCGGATCAAGACCCAGCTCGGAGTCGATCTGCTCGATCACCCTCTCCACATCGGCCGATGGGAGATCGATCTTGTTGATGACCGGGATGATTTCGAGATTGTTTTCCATGGCCAGGTAGAGGTTGGCGATTGTCTGGGCCTGCACACCCTGGGCGGCGTCGATCAAGAGCAGCACCCCTTCGCAGGAGGCGAGGGAGCGGGATACCTCATAGGAAAAATCGACATGACCGGGGGTGTCGAGGAGATTCAGGGTGTACTCGACGCCGCTTTTGCTCCGGTAGGGCAGGGCGACGGCCTGGCTTTTGATCGTGATGCCACGCTCGCGCTCGATATCCATATTATCGAGAATCTGGTCCTGGAAATTGCGGGCATCGACCACGCCGGTGAACTGGATCAGCCGGTCCGCCAGGGTGGACTTTCCGTGGTCAATGTGGGCGATAATACTAAAATTGCGGATGTTTTTCATAAGCAGTACAATTATATGATGAATCGATAAAAAAGGCTGACCCCTTCAATGAAAAGATGCACTCCTTTGAAAAACGTCAGGAAATATACAAAGCCCTCCGGTGACTTAAGAGGGCTTTGCGTGTTCAGACTCAGAGGGAATGATTATCCCAGCTTCTTCAGGAGGGCTTCGGAGACTTCTTTCACTCCCGGAAGGCCGTCCACTTCCAGAACGGTGACTCTTTTTTTGAAGAAATTGACCGCCGCCAGGGTGCCCGTCGTGGTGTCATAATAGATGCCGTGCCGTTTGTCGATGGCTGCCTCATCCTGATCGTCGGCGCGGGTGGTCAGTTTTTCGTTTCCACAGACCCGGCAGACAAACTTGCCGTCTTTTTCGGCCGGTTTGATCGCGTCGATATAGATGTTGTTGGGGTGATTGTTGTCCGTTGCGCAGAGCCTGCGGCCCATGATGCGTTTTTTGGAAGTTCCCCGATCCAGTACGATTTCGATCACGTAGTCGAGTTTGATATTTTCGGCCGAGAGGGCATTCCAGATGGCTTCCGCCTGGGCCAGGTTACGGGGAAAGCCGTCGAGGAGCCAACCCTTGGCGCAATCGGCTTCCTTCAGACGATTCAGGATCATGGGAATGGTGATGTCGTCAGGAACCAGCTCTCCCTGATCGATGAAGGCCTTTGCTTTTTTACCCAGATCGGTGCCTTTGGAGATATTTTCTCGGAAGATAACGCCTGTTTCAATGTGGGGAACACCGAACTTCTTCTGGACGATCGCTCCCTGTGTTCCTTTGCCGCTGCCGTTGGGGCCAAAAATGAGAATATTCATACCAAAAAACTCCTTTCAAAGGGGACGTTAAAATGGATTTTCTTATAATGGATTGTTCCTGTTTTGGCAATGGAAATTCGAGGTGACGACCTGTCGCCCCAGATCAATGTCCTCAGGAAGGGGGGCAGGAGGTGGTGCTGCAGGAGCCGCAACCGCCGGTCGCCGTATTTCCAATCTTACCTCCGAAGATGGACATGAGTTTTTCGATCTTGCCGGATTTGCACTTCGGACAGGTCAACTCTTCCGCGTCCCGCGGGGAAAAGCACAGATATTCGAAGGTGTGGCGGCATTTTTTGCACTGAAATTCATAAATAGGCATACGAGAAACCTCAAATTTATTCTTTTGACTGTAACAAAATATAATCACGGACCGTATCCAGTCAATTGCCTTCTAGGTGAAAAAAACTCCCTTGTCAAGAATCAGGGTGACCTGAGAAAATGCAGTGACAAGGAGTTTTATTTCCCGAAGAATGCAGCAAAATATAGGGCGGAAGGGATTATCCCTCCACAAAAACTAGTTGACTATCTCCGGGGGACATATTAATGGACAGCCAAGGAGCAAGTTTTCAGGATAATTCGGCTGTTGGGAACAAAAAAACTATATATTCAGACATTCGGCTGTCAGATGAACGTCCACGATTCGGAACAGATCGTGGCCCTTCTGAAGCCTTTCGGTTATGAAGAAACGGATCGGCCGTCCCGGGCCGATGTGATTCTCGTCAATACCTGCAGTATCCGGGAGAAGGCTGCCCAGAAGGTATACAGCCAGCTGGGGCGTTTCTACCTGTTGAAAAAAGACAAGCCCGATCTGATCATCGCCGTCGGCGGATGCCTCGCGCAACAGTTCGGCAAGAAAATGCTCCAAAGGGTTCCCTTTGTCGATTTGATCTTTGGCACCCATAATAATCATCTGATCCCCGATCTGCTCGAACGGGCAAAAACAGCACGCTCTCCAGTCGTGGAGACGGCTTTCCGGGAGTCAGTCCCGTCGATCGGTATGCTCTCCGTGCCTCCGAAAGGTGCGATCAGCGCCTTCGTGACGATCATGCAGGGGTGTAATAACTTCTGTTCTTTCTGTGTCGTTCCCTATGTGCGCGGGAGGGAGGAAAGCAGGCATCCGGACGAGATCATCGAAGAGATCAGGGTTCTCGCGGAAAACGGGATACAGGAAGTGACGCTCTTGGGGCAGAACGTCAACTCCTACGGCTCGACTTTGGGAAACGGAATCAACTTCCCGAAACTATTGCAGGAAATTAACCGGATCGATGGAATCAAGAGGATTCGCTTTACGACGTCCCATCCCAAGGATCTGTCGGATGAATTGATTGAATGCTTTGGTTCGGTTGAAAAACTTTGCGAGCATATCCATCTTCCGGTGCAATCGGGATCGGATCAAATCTTGAGAAGAATGAACCGCCGGTACAAAAAAGCGGATTATTTGAAGAAGGTGGAAAAATTGAGATCGGTCTGTCCCGGCATCAGCATCACCTCCGATGTGATCGTGGGTTTTCCGGGAGAGACGGATGCGGATTTTGAAGATACGCTTCATTTGATGAGAGAAGTGAAATTCGACGGACTTTTTTCTTTCCAATATTCGGAGCGGGAGGGGACGGCAGCCCTGGCCTATCAGGACAAGGTCCGGGACTGTCATAAGAGGGAAAGGCTCAGATTTTTACAGGCCCTTCAGGATGAACATACCCTGGAGAAGAACAGGACCTTGATCGGTCAGGATGTTTGGGTTCTGGTGGAAGGGTACAGCCGGAATTCACGGGCGGAGATGTCGGGCCGTACGACCACCAACCGGATTGTCAACTTCCAGGGCGAATCTTCCTGGATCGGGGAAACCGTTGCCGTTGCGATAACCGATGCTTTTCTTCATTCTCTTCATGGAGAACGGATCAAAGGCAAAGAGGATTAAACATGTTTATAGAAATGAAGGTTTCGGGCCTGACCATTGATCCCATTACCGGGACACCGATTGTCATCCTGAAAGATCTCCAGGAAAAAAAGGCGATCCCGATCTGGATCGGCATCTTCGAGGCCAGCGCGATTGCAACGGAGTTGGAGAAGGTCAAGTTTTCCAGGCCGATGACTCACGATCTTTTGAAAGATATTCTGGGGACGCTGCAGGTGACATTGATGCGGATCGAAATCCAGGATCTCCGGAACAACACGTTTTTTGCAAGTATTTTTCTCGAGCGGGAC
>Ga0302246_1001051_pt1 | contig 20937 bp, 22 predicted proteins | sample AAG_UR_Trp_MG_FD_193533 | JGI IMG/M metagenome (GOLD analysis project Ga0302246, IMG submission 193533) | Enriched activated sludge microbial communities from anaerobic digester in WTTP, New Holstein, Wisconsin, United States - AAG_UR_Trp | ecosystem: Engineered > Bioreactor > Anaerobic >...
CCTCGGGTGGTGCACCTACGGCGTGGGCGACCACATGTCCCACTATAACGTCAACGCCTCAGTCCCCAAGACCCTTATTCAGTATCTCATCCGCTGGGTGGCCTCCTCCGGCCAGTTTTCGGCAGAAGCATCCCGGACGCTGCTGGATATCCTGGGAACGGAAATCAGCCCCGAACTGATTCCGGGGGAAACAGACAATCAACCGGCACAGAAGACGGAAGAAATCATCGGCCCCTATGAATTGCAGGATTTCAACCTCTTTTACACTTCCCGTTTCGGTTTCCTGCCGACGAAGATCGCTTTTCTGGCCTATTGCACCTGGCGCGACAGGGAAAGGGGGCTTTGGCCCAATATGCCTGAGCCGGACAAGCATGCCTATTCCCTGAAAGAGATCAAGCATTGGCTGGGTGTTTTTCTCTTCCGGTTTTTCCAGATCAGCCAGTTTAAGCGTTCCTGTATCCCAAACGCACCGAAAGTTGGGTCCGGCGGCTCCCTCTCTCCCCGGGGGGATTACCGGGCGCCGAGCGACGGCGAAGCCAAGGCCTGGTTGGAAAACCTGAAAGAAATACCGGACGGAGACAAAAGATGACAAACGGTTCTTTCAGGGATTTCGACGCAACGGAACTTTTCTGCCCCAAGTGCCGGAAGGCCGTCCCGGTGAGGAAAAGGCTGCTGCTCGTCCTGGCCGAAGGGGATAAGTACGACTATACGTGCGTTTACTGCGGGACTTCCGTGGGAGATAAGATGGTCAGCCGCGGGGATGGGGATGGTTTGACGTTTCTGGTGGAGTAGGAATCGGCGCCACGGTCACACGCCTGAGCGCAGCGACTTTTTGCTGGTCATTATGTCTGAGGAGCGGCAGCGACGAAGAATCTCAGGCACACAAAAGAGAGATCCTTCGCTGCGCTCAGGATAACAATTAAGGGCGAAAGATCGTAAGATCGAACCACGGATGGAACGCAGATGACGGCCGCCGGGTGGGGCATCTTCGGGCACAGAAAATAACTCATAACAACCCCTCTGACGGATCATGCCCGGAGGGTTCAGCCCTTTTTCCCTCGATTTTCCAGGGCTTTTCTTAATTTTTCCGCCATACCGCCCAGGCCCGTCTGCGAATTACCGGTTTGATGCGCATCGGCGTAAACCACCTCCGCCTCCCGCGTGTGCAAAGTCCCCTCGTAGTATTCCCCGAGAATCCCGCGACTGTGCTCGTCTTCATGACAATAAACACAGAGATTCTCCCAGTTGCTGCCATCGGGAGGATTGTAATTGTGATTCCCATCTTTGTGATGAACCGTCAGCAGCTGACGGTTTGTTTCATCGAATGTTCGGCCGCACCGGGCGCAGACCAGACCGTGGAGACGGAGAGATCGGTCGCGGTAATCCTCACCCGGCGGTTTCTGGTTATTCTTTTTGATTTCCCTGACAACTTCCTCGGCAGAACGGGCCGGTTGTGAAGGATCTTTTTTGATCTTTGTCTCTATACGGCCCCATTTGCTGCCGAAACTGACTTTTCCCACGACAGAACCTCAAATATGATCTTAACCGTCAGGACCGCTTCTCCCTCTCGCCGCAGACAATAAACGTACGAACGAAGGTGGAAACACCCTTCCAAAACGCCGCCAAGTTCCGTCCCCCGCCGAGAACGGGGGTGAGAAGACCGGTTTTTAACCTGTCTTCCAGCACCGGGATAACGGCCAGCAAGGCGTGAACCTGATTGAGCAGATTCGAAAGATTTTCCACCTGGAAATGAACGTGGGACGACGTATCCTTAATATGAGCGGTAACATCCTCCACGTTTTTGAGAATTCCCGGAAGGGAGCGATTCAACTGCTCAATGGTCGGAAGAAGTCGTTGCAACATTTTCCAGAGTTGGAAGAAAATCGCCGCCAGGGAACCCGCCAGCAGCAGGAAGGCGATACTCAGGATAACAAAGCTGATTTCAAGCATTGCATGCACCCGCGGATCGATCGGTTAAAGTGTTAAGCGTCCGTCCTGCCCTTTTCTTCCTTGAATGCCTCGATCCCTGCGTCAAGGGCCTTCTTCAGGCGCGTTTTACTGTCCAGCAGCGATTCTTTTCCCTTTTCCGTCAGTTCGGTTACGGATTCTTCGACATCATCCACCTTTTCCCGGGCCATCGACTGGATTTCCTTCGCTTTTCTGATCGCCGTTTCATACGCGTTCTTGCTTTTTTCCAGGGCGAGCTCATATTCTTCCTTTGCCTTTTTGATGATCTCGTCGGTCTTGCGGGCGATGTCCTCCCGGGTTTCCTTACCGCTTTTGGGAGCAAAAAGAATTCCCGCAACTGCGCCGACCAAGCCGCCGATCAGGACCCCTTTCAAAAAATCACTGGATTTCATGGTCATGATTTCTCCTCCTTTTCTAATCTATTTAATTTGATTGTTGTTATCCGAATATCCGCTCTGAACAATATCCCGGTAAGTGACCGATATAAAAATTCTTCTTAAGAAAAAAAATAACACATCCTGAGAAGGGCCTCAAGGTAAAAAATCCCTTCCATGAAAAAAGGGTCGATCACCAAAATTCGGAGATCGACCCTCTATTCTTTTACAAACTGACTTTTTTAACTTACTTCGCTGCCGGAGCTGCCGGAGCTTCGGGCGCTGCGGGGGCTGCGGGGGCTGCCTCAGGGGCTACCGGAGCCGGAGCCGCCTCAGGAGCGGGAGCCGGTGCTGCCTCAGGAGCGGGAGCCTCAACTGCCGCTTCTTCCGGTTTCTGCTCTTCAGCCTTCTTGCAGCCAACGACTGCAAAAGAAATCGTTGCTACAAAGAGCATGGAAAGAATAATTGCAAATACCTTCTTCATCTAATTGCACCTCCTTTCGTAAATTTCAAACCTTTCGATGATTTTGATCACCTGTACTGGGGTGCAAAATACTCCTTTTTTTTTAACTGTCAAGATAATTTTTTAAAAAAATAGGTTAAACTCCTATTATTTGTAAACAAAAAACCCAACAAAAATCCGCCGTCCGTTTCATGATTGACCTCAATATTTTATATTGACAACCTGCATGGAAAAAGTAAAAGTGTAGCGGTTTTATTCAATCATTTCATACTCATGTTTATTCAAAGGCCTATTATTGGCAACAAGTTGCGGAGGACAGGGAATGGGCGACATCTATGAAGAAATTCTCAAGGTTAAAAAAAGGGGGGAATGTGCAGCCCTGGCCACCTTGATTTCCACGGACGGTTCGACACCCAGGGAGCAGGGAGCCAAGATGCTGATCCGTCAGGACGGCAGCATCGAGGGGACGATCGGCGGGGGGCTGATGGAAAAGATGGCTCGGGAGGAAGCAGAAAAAGTCATTGAGAACGGTATTCCCAAGATGGTTCACTTCGATCTGACCGGCGGGGAAGAAGGTGGAATGATTTGCGGGGGAGTGGCCACCGTTTATATCGAAGCCATTGTACCCCAATCCGCCATCTATATTCTGGGGGCGGGTCATGTCGGATTTTACCTTGCCCGAATAGCCAAGATGACGGACTTCCGCGTCATCGTTTGCGACAATCGACCGGAATACGCAAATCGGGAACGTTTCCCCGAAGCGGATGAAATCATCGCCGAGGAATACGACAGCATATTCAAAAAACTTACCGTAAATCCGGCGTCTTTCATTGTGATCGTGACCCATGGGCATGCCCATGACCAGACAGGACTTGAATGGGCCGTCACCACCAAGGCCGGGTATATCGGTATGATCGGCAGCAGGAAGAAAATACGGCAGGTTTTTGATAATCTGATTTCCAAGGGGTTTTCCCGGGAAGATATTGAAAAACGCGTTCATTCTCCCATCGGCTTGGACATCAAGGCGGAAACGCCCGGGGAAATTGCCGTCAGCATCATGGCCGAGATCATTCAGGTACGCTACAATGAGGGATCGGATGCGAAACATGCCTGTTGTTCCGATTAATGTGTATTGCTTCCCCGAGGCACGATGATTACATTGGTTTTGCAGGATGAGGGAAGCAAACATTTTGTATAACCAACCATAGGGGAGAAAACATGTTGAACTCGATAGACGAAGTCCAAAGCGCCATGGAACAGGCGAAATATATTTGCGAGAGGTCGCTGGCTACATCCATTTATCTTGCCCAGGCTCTCGGCAAACCTCTGCTGCTGGAGGGAGAAGCCGGCGTCGGAAAAACGGAGGTGGCCAAAGTCATCGCAGAGATCCTGCAGACCAAGCTGATCCGTCTGCAGTGCTATGATGGTCTCGATTCCAGTCATGCCCTGTACGAATGGAATTATCCCAAGCAGATCCTGGCTATCAAGATTGCACAGGCCCAGGGGGAGGTCGGTTGTTCTGACAAGGAAGGCGATATTGAAAAGACTATTTTCAGCGAAAAATTTCTGCTCACCAGGCCCCTGCTCGAGGCGATCACGTCCGATTCCGACGTTCCCGTCGTGCTCCTGATCGACGAGATCGACCGGTCCGACGAAGAATTCGAAGCCTTCCTGCTGGAAGTGTTGTCAGACTTTCAGATCACCATTCCCGAAATCGGAACGATCAAGGCCAAGGTGATCCCCTATGTTATCGTCACTTCAAACGGCACACGGGAACTTCATGACGCCCTGAAGCGTCGTTGCCTGTACCACTGGATCGATTACCCCTCCTTCGAGAAGGAATTGAATATCATGTTAAAGAAGGTTCCGGAAGTGCAACGAGGTCTGGCCCAGCAGGTCTGCGCCCTCATGCAGAAAATCCGGACCATGGATCTCCTCAAGTCGCCGGGAATTGCGGAAACCCTTGATTGGGCACAGGCGCTGGTGGCATTGAACAAGGAGGTTCTGGATGAGGAAACGATCGAGCAGACCCTGGGCTGCATCATGAAGTACCGGGAAGATATGGATAAATTCCGTCAGCTGTTCAAGGCCACGTCGGAAACCTGCGGAGGCTGCTCGCCCATCAATATCACATAAGGGTATGTCATGAACGGGAACCAACCGGCCCCGGCCAAGAAAAAAGGCTGCGAAAACGCCTCACTCTTTTTTCGGCACTTCATCAATTTCTGCCGGGCGCTGAAAAAAGAAGGGATCAAGTTGACCATGAGGCAGGAAATCGACGCCTGCCGGGCCTTGAATTTCATTGACGTCATGAAGTTTGCCGACTTCTATGCCACCATGAGGACAAACCTCGTTTCATATCATGACGACATTCCCGTTTTTGATCGTATCTTTTACAGTTTCTGGGATTTTTCGGAAAAGGAACAGACTAAGCAACCCATCGAGGGACAGGAAAAAATCTCCCCAAAGGATTCTCCGATCAATCTGGAAAAGAAATTGGGCGATGAATTCCCTCTGGGAGATTCCGCAAGAGAGAACCCCAAAGAAAATCTGGAGGAATCGGAAGCCCCCACCTACAGCCCGGCGGAACGGCTGAAGGAGAAAGATTTCGGAGACTTCGGGTCCGAAGACCTGGACATGATCAAAAAGGCTATCGCCATGATCACCCAGCGGATGAAGGTCCGGGAAAGCCGAAGGAAAAAGGCCAGCCGAAAGAAAGATTTCTTCGATCTGAGACGGACTCTGCGAAAAAATCTGCGTTTCGGCGGGGATATTATCGATCTCGCCTGGAAGACACGAAAGATCAACCGGACCCACATTGTCCTTCTCTGCGATGTCAGCGGGTCCATGGAGCGCTACAGCCGTTTTCTCATCCAGTTTCTCTATGGCCTGCAGCAGCGGACCCAGGGGAAGGTCGAAACGTTCGTTTTCAGTACGCGCCTGACCCGGATTACACACATCCTCCATCGGGAGAATTTCGAGAAAGCCCTGGTAAAAATATCCCAGACGGTCGTGGACTGGTCCGGCGGCACCAAAATCGGGGAATCCCTGAAGATCTTCAACCGCAAATATTCGGCAAGCGTCATTGACCGGAAAACAATCGTCATGATCATCAGCGACGGGTGGGACCGGGGAGATGAGATCACTTTACAGGAAGAAATGGAGCGACTCAAACAGAATGCCTATCACGTGATCTGGTTGAATCCCCTTCTGGGCAGCACCGCCTACGAACCGACCTGCAAGGGCATGATCACAGCCCTTCCTTACGTGGATCAATTTCTCCCGATCCACAATCTGAACAGCCTCATCGAGTTGGGCCAGACCCTCTACCGCATCAGTTGATGAAGTCGGGAAATACTCGATTTGTCATCCTTCGCGAAAGATCTTGCTTTTTTTCAGCCCAGGATTCTTCGTCGCTGCTGCTTCTCAGAAGAATGACCAAAACGGACTTTTTACAAGGCCGTCAGTCATCTTTATCCCAGAAATCCCCCTTCTGACTGCGGGAAGTCTGCCATCGAAACAGAGCGCAGGGGTACAGGTAAAGCAGTCGGCTCCGCTTCATCCAGATGCTTTTTGGATAGCGGGCTTGCAGAATTTCGTAAGATTCCTTGAAATGATCGCGATTATGATCGGCATGATAACGAAAAATACCCCGCATGAAGAACCCTTCCGGCGCCTGGGTGCTGTTCGGGTAATCCCGTGTCAGGATTTCGACACAATCGCCCCCTTCTTCCAGCATTCCCAAGTCGTAGTATGATTTCGCCATCCCCAGCAGCAGAAAGGCCATCAGGGCGTTCACTTCCAGCAACCCGGTTGAGCGCTCTTCCTCGTTGCCTTCCGGATTCAACAGAATGCAGGTCGGCGTGAACTTCACATTGTAGGATTTAAACCACGAAGGGTTCTCCGGAGTAACCCGTACGGCAAGAATTTTTTTATCAAACAGGCGAATCACTTTCTCATGAGTGTATGAGCCGGATTCCATCTTCTGGCAGAAATAGCAACCGGGAGAACAAAAGAAAAGGAACAGGGGCAACCTTTCCTCACCGCTTCTTTGATGGGCCAGGGCCACATCCCCTATCCAATCGATTGTTTCCGGCATGAACATGTTCTCCGATTTGATTCCAGGAATCAGGCCATTTGCCGCGGCAACTGGAACAGAATAGCCTCCAGTGCCGCCCCGCCCAGGGCCCTGGCCTTGTCCGAAATGGTGAAACAGGCGCCGCGCTTCGCCCGGGGATCGACGTCCCCCGCCTTCAGACCTTCGGTCACATGGATTCCGTCACGAAGGAGCCCGCGTACCACCCCCGCGATAACCGTTTTGACCGGTTTTCCTTCAACTTCGGCAATGACATCCCCTGGAGATACATTATCGCCGATTGCCCGGATATTATGGAATATCCCGTCGGCGGTTGCCCGGAGGACCCGTTCGATGCCGTAACCTGCGATATCTCCCGGGATACCCGTATTGGGTTCCGCCTCTCCTGTGAATATCAATCGCCCCAGATCATGGCCCCGGTTGGTTTCGATCACGAGATGCACGTCCTTTCCGGCCACAAAACCCGGTCCCAGGCCAATGACCAGGGGGGCATCGGTCATGGCCGTCCCGACATTCCGCTTGGCCAGGATCGCATCGATGATCACCCGCGGTTTCAGGGTTTCCCTGATCCGGTTCTCCGGATCGATTAAAAGCGGTATCTTGCCTTCCTTCCAGAGCCGATCCATATCCTCCGGATGGCCGATTCGTTGTGCCGTCACGCCTTCCACGGCTTTTTCGCCATCGTAGACGGCCTCGCAATAACACACTTCCCGACGCACCGCCAAGGGCTCTGCAATTTCAGTCAGGCAGATCTTGAACCCCCCCTTAAAAAGCCGATGGGCAACGCCACTCGCCTGCTCCCCGGCCCCCCGAATTAAAACCACCGTTTCCGCGATGTCGCCGAACAATCTTTTTCCCCCAACTGCCATCGTCCGCACCCTCCTTCACAAAGAATCCCCGCCGATAAGGCCCCTGAAGAAACTTTCTATCCCCCATTTAGGGCTTTCATGCTATATAACCAACCAAAGCTTGTCAATCATTAATGGCCGCCTAAAGGCCTCTTTTTACGGGATTTAATCGTGGAAATGATGAGGTTGCACGTTGATAATCGGAATTGACGTAGGGGGAACCCACACGGATGCCGTCCTGATCAAGGACGAAAGGCTCGTCAAGAAAGCCAAGTTTCTAACCCGGCAGGACCATCTGATGACATCCCTCTTGAGCGCCGCCGACCACCTGCTGGCGGGAGAGGATGTTTCCCGGATCGAAAGGCTGACCATCAGCACGACGCTTTCGACCAACGCCATTGTGGAACAAAAAATCGACCGCGTCGGCATGGTGATCTCCTCGGGCCCGGGCCTTTCTCCTGCACTGCTGCCAAAATTTCAGGACGCGTATTATGTCTCCGGATACATGAACCACCGGGGCATCGAGGCCGCCCCGCTGAAAGAACAGGAGCTTGAAGATGTCCTCGATGATTTTCGTAAAAAGGGGATTCGACACGCCGGCGTGGCGGGCAAATTCTCCTGCCGGAATCCACAGCAGGAAATTCGGATCGGGCATCAGCTAAAAAGCGCCACAGACCACGTATCGTTGGGACATCGCATGTCCGGCCAGCTAAACTATCCCAGGCGAATGGCAACGACGTACCTGAACGCCGCCGTCTGGTCCCGGCATCGGCAATTTGTTCATGAAGTTGAGGAATTCATCATTAAAAAGGGGATCAAGGCCCCCTGCTATATCATGAAGGCAGATGGCGGAACCTTCGAACTGCCCCGCTCCCTGGACACCCCGGTGCAAACCATCCTTTCGGGACCGGCGGCAAGCATCATGGGAACGCTTCCCTTCGTGGTTCCGGGCCAGGATGCCGTCATTCTCGATATCGGGGGCACGACCACCGATATCGCCGTCCTGGCGGACGGGGTTCCCCTCCTGGAACCCCTGGGAGTCACCCTTGGAGGTTACAAGACCCTGATCCGGGGACTCCGGACCCGTTCAATCGGAATCGGCGGGGACAGCACGGTGAAAGTCGTCCAGGGCCGGATCGTCATCGGGCCAGGACGAACCGGTCCGGCCATCGCATTTGGAGGATCCGACCCCACTCCGACGGATGCCATGGTCGTTTTAGGACTTCTCCAGACAGGCAACCGGCAGGCCGCCGGGCAGGCGCTGCAAACGTTGGCCGAACAGACGAACCGTTCTCTCCCGGAAGTCGCGGAGATGATCTTTTCCCTGACGTGCGACCTGATCAGCCAGGCCGTCACGGAGGTCATCGAAGAAATCAATTCCCAACCCGTCTACACAATCCATGAACTCCTGGAGGGGAAAACCGTCGTTCCAAAGATGCTGTACGTCGTCGGAGGCCCCGCAGAAATCATGGCCCTTCCCCTCGGGAAACGCCTGGGATATCCTTCCCATGTACCGGAGAATGCAGAAGTCGCCAACGCCATCGGCGTTGCCCTGTCCCGCACCACGGCGGAAGTCGCCCTTCTGGCCGATACGGAACGGGGTGTGCTGACCGTCGCGGAAGAGGGATTGCAGATGCCTATTTCCAAGCGATTCACCCGGGAAGAGACGATCGATTTCGCACGGGAGAAACTCCTGGAGAAAGCCCGCCGACTGGGGGCATCAGAACAGGATATGGACATGGAGATCACCGAAGATCAGGTTTTCCCCATGGTCCGGGATTTTTACGCCACCGGGAAAAACATCCGAATCAAGGTCCAGATCAAACCGGGCCTGTTATCTTATCTGCGAGGCGGAAACTGATCATGGAAAGGAAGATTAAAAAAACCGGTTTGATCTTCTTCCCCGCTTTCGATTGGGCAATCTCGCCCACCCATCCGGAGCGGGAAGAACGGCTGCTTTACACACAGGACCAGGTGTTCGAAGAGGGGCTGCTCGACTTTGACAACATCGTGGAGTACAAGCCGGGTCTTGCGGCGAAAGAAGACATCGACCGGACCCATATCTGTATCCCCGACGCGGCTTCCGTCACGACGGATTCCCATTTGATTGCGGCGGGCGGTGCCATTCGGGCGGCCCGGGCCGTCCTCGACGGAAAGGTTGACAACGCCTTCGCCCTGGTCCGGCCGCCGGGACACCATGCCATGAAAGTCGTCCACGGCGCCCGGGGATTTTGCAACGTCAATATGGAAGCCATCATGATCGATTACATCCGCCGGCATTACGGGCCGAAGCGGATCGCCGTCATCGACACGGACTGTCATCACGGCGACGGCACCCAGGATATCTTCTGGCATGATCCCCAAACCCTGTGCATTTCCATCCACCAGGACGGACGCACCCTTTACCCCGGAACGGGCTTTCATCAGGAAATGGGCGGCCCCAACGCCTTAGGGACGACGATCAATATTCCCCTGCCGCCGGGAACGTCGGACGAGGGATTCTTCCATACCCTGGATCAGGCCATCCTGCCCATCCTGGAGGAATTCAAGCCAGATCTTATCATCAATTCGGCGGGACAGGACAACCACTATACCGACCCGATCACGAACATGCGTTTCACCGCCCAGGGTTACGCCCGTCTGAACGAAAAGCTCGCCCCGGACATTGCCGTCCTGGAGGGGGGGTACTCCATCGAGAAGGCCCTCCCCTATGTCAACGTGGGGATCATCCTGGCCATGGCCGGTCTCGATTACAGCTGTGTACGGGAACCCGATTACGATGCCGCATCCCTGAAACAGACAAACGATATCACCCGGTTTGTGGAAAAGTCGGCGGAGATGGCCTATCAGGTCTGGAAAGAGCGGAAATCCTTACGGGAAAAAATCGTCGGCCATAATCGGTCCATGACCCGGCGGAAACACATCTATTACGACACGGACGGAATCAGCGAGGAACAGGGGGAAACGGTCCGGATCTGCGACGATTGCGGCGGCATGGTAACGATCGATTCCCAGTCGGATACGGGACGGAGAATCTTCGCCGTCATCGTGCCTTACCTGGCCTGCCCCCGTTGCCGGAAGGAAGGGGAAGAAGCCTATGACAAAGCCGACCATCGCCGGTACGCCGGGGTTTATTTCCAGGACAAGGACCGGGACCTTTTCCTGGTGAAGTGATGGTTTATCAATCCCCCTTTTTCCATGGATTGTGGTATGGAGAGGAAAATTTATTGAACAAGGAGCAGATGAAATGAGCGATGAAGAAATAATCCGCAAACGAACCCAGGAAACGGCGAAGAAACTCTTCGGCGGCGGGGTGAAGATGGACCCCCCTTACGTCATGTGGAAGGAATTCGACCGTGATCTGGCCAACGAATTCTCCAAATTCATCACCGGTGGCCTCTATTCCCGGACCGTTCTGACCCTGCCGGAAAGACAGATGGTGGCCTGCGCCGTTCTGGGCGCCATCCGGGCGACGGACGAACTGAGACTCCACGTGAACGCCGCCCTGAACGTCGGCTGCGATCCGGGAAAGCTGGCGGAGGTGTTCTTCCAGATGGCCCCCTATGCGGGGATGCCCGCCGTCAACGAAGCACTTGAGTGCTACCGGAACGTGCTGAAAGAACGCAACGAATGGCCGATCAAGAAAAAGGCGGAATGAGAAACGGTATCATCCTCTCTGAAAAAGGTCTGATCTGAATGAATACCGATATCCATCCGGATTTAAGAAAAGAGTCTCTTTCTGCCGGCCTTCTTGGTCTGGTGATCGTTCTCGTTGCCCTTGCTGCTTTCATAACGACAACCATCCTGACCTGGCAGGGCATCGTCAATCAATCCCTGGGACGGGTGGGAACGGCCGTGATCCTTGTCGTGACGGGCGGGCTGACCTTTGCACTCGTTTTTACAGTCCGCTATATTCTGGCCGTTCACTCAGGCTGCCTGCGCCAGGCATCCCTTATTCTCGGTACATCGATCGGTGAAAAGAGGAGGATGGTCTACTCCGGCGTCAAATCTCCCGAAGGGGTCGTCGTGGAACTCTTTCCTCCGAACGAATTTTCCTCCCCGGGTCAGGGCGAAGCCGTCAAGCTGATTCTCCCGTGGCGGGGAATCCCGCAAGCCGGACAGTCCACCGTCGATGTCCACCGCTCGCCGGGGAGCGAGAGCAAGCTGGTGGTCATCCGCTCGGATCACCGTTTTTTGTGCGGTTATTGTTTTTCCGAAGAGGACGCCCACCGGGTGGCCTGGAGGCGGAAGCGAATCATCCTCGGGTTCGTGGCCCTGGGCATTCTGTTCCTTCTGGCTATTTTCGCCTATCAACTCTGGAGAACGGCCAACTTCTATCAGACTTATCTCCAGGCGGGTCTGAGCCGGCAATGGCCTGCAGCGGAAGGGAAACTGTCCTATGCCTTCACCCGTGAATCGGAGGCGGCAGCGGGAAAGAATAAAACGAAGACCTATGAAGCGGCTCTCCGGTACGACTACACCGTGGAAGGCCGCGTTTACACAGGCGAACAGCTTTTCTTCGGATACCGGGGAACCGGCAACCGTGCGAACACGGAAGCAATCGTTCAGCGGTATAAAAAGACGACTCCTCTCCGGGTTCACTATAATCCGGCGAATCCGGCCCTTTCCGTTCTTGAACCCGGCCATCAGGAAGACCTGCGGGGACAGCTCTGGGGGATGCGGATTCTCATGGCCTTTACGGTTCTGGCCATTCTCGCGGCCGTTGTAATCTGCGCTTCGGGCTTGAAAGAAATGGGCAACCCGCCGTCTCCCTCATCTTAACCGGGGATCGAAGGAATCCCGGATTCCCTCGCCCAGCAGATTGTACCCCAACACCGTGATCAGGATGGCGAGGCCCGGATAAAAGGACAGCCACCAGGCGATATCGATGTTGTCCTTTCCTGCCGTCAGGATATTGCCCCAGCTGGGCGTGGGAGGCTGGACGCCGATGCCCAAGAAACTTAGGGCCGATTCGGTCAGAATGGCCCCGGCGACACCCAGGGTCGCGGCCACAAGGACCGATGCCATGGCGTTGGGCAGGATGTGGATAAAGATGATCCGCAGATCGCTTGCTCCGATGGCCCGGGCCGCAAGGACGAAATCCCGTTCCCGGAGGGAGATGAAATCGGCACGGACCAGACGGGTAATTCCCATCCATCCCGTTGCGCCGATGATAATCATGATGTTCCAGATGGAAGGTTCCAGGATGGCGATCACGGCCAAAATCAGGAAAAAGGCGGGAAAACACAGCATGATATCAACGAACCGCATGATAACCGTATCCACCCAGCGTCCGTAATAACCCGCGACGGCCCCCAGAATGGTGCCGATCAGGACGGCAATCCCCGTGGCGACAAATCCGACTTTCAGGGAAATACCCGCGCCCCAGATCATCCGGCTCAGGACATCCCGGCCGAGTTGATCCGTGCCGAACCAGTGATCGCCGGTCGGTGGAGACAGGACGTTCCGGAGATCGATGGCCGTCGGGTCGCAGGGAGAAAGCCAGGGGGCAAGGAGGGACACGGCAAAAAGGAACAGGACGACAATCCCGCCGGTCATCGCCATTTTATTCCTGACAAAGCGCCTCCAGAAATCGGATGCCACAGGATAGTCCCCCTTCTCGTCATTTTGCACGGGACAACGGTCTGACTGATGTTTCCGATGCCCTCCGCTCGTTTTACTTCACCGAGGCAATGCTTTACTCACTCTCTACAACATTTCCGGTGTAAACGCGACCACGCGATCGATCGTCGCCGAATCGGTCAGCACCATCACCAGCCGATCCAGCCCCAGGGCGATCCCCGCCGCATCCGGCATTCGGACCAACTCCGAAAGGAAAGGCTCCGGCATGGGCGAGACGGGTTTTCCGATCCGTTTTCTCCCTTCGATCGCCTCCTCGAAGCGGTACCGCTGTTCTTCCGGATCGGTCAACTCTGTAAAACCATTAGCCAGTTCCATACCGCACAGGTAGAGTTCAAAACGCTCCGCCACAAGGGGATCGGCCTTCTTTTTCTTCGCGAGGGATGCAAGGGGCAGCGGATAATCGCAGAGAAAAGTCGGTTTCCCGAATCCCAGACGGGGTTCCACCCTGTCAACCAGGATCTCTTCAAAACAGTCGGTGGCCAGCGCCTCCCCAACAGGCATGGCGGCATAACGCCGGAAGGCCTCGTCAACCGTTACCCGCTCCCAGGGCGGTTCCAGATCCAACTGCGCCCCCTGATACATGATCTGCATACCCCCACCCAACCGCCCGGCCACACAGGAAGTCAACGCTTCGCAGTCCCGCATGAGGTCCGTATAATCGCCCCCCGCCCGGTACCATTCCAGAAGGGTAAACTCGGGGAGATGCCTCGCCCCCCTCTCCCCCTCCCGATAACATTTGCAGATCTGAAAGAGCCTTTCATATCCTGCTGCCAGGAGCCGTTTCATGCATATTTCCGGCGAGGGATGGAGAAACCAGTCCCCGCTGGCGAAGGAATCGACGTGGGTTTCCGGTGCCGGTGCGGGAATCCTGTTGGGAGTTTCGACTTCCAGATAATCCCGTTCGATAAAGAACCGACGCACCGCTTCCATGATGGCCTGACGCGCCCGGAGCCCCCCCTTTTTTCCTTCGAGTTGCCAGTTTGCGCAGGTCACGTCACTCTTTCACCCGGGTGAGATACTCCCCGGTCCGGGTATCGACACGGATTTTATCCCCTTCTTCGACAAAGGCCGGAACCATGATCCGGTATCCCGTTTCCAGGACGACGGGTTTATTGTTCCCCGTAACCGAGTCGCCCTTGGCCCAGGGCTCGGCTTCCGTGATTACCAGATCCACAAAATTGGGAATGCTGATGCCCAGGGGTCTGTCCTCGAAGAACAAGATCTCCGCTTCCAGGTTTTCCAGGAGAAAATTGGCCGCGTCACCCACCTGATCGGCGGTGAGAAACACCTGCTCGTAGGTGTTGTTGTCCATGAAGCAATACTTCCCTTCCTCCATATAGAGATACTGCATTTTCTTCTCCTGGAGATCGGCCTCGTCGAAACTGTCGACGGAGCGAAACGTCCGCTCGAACTGGGAGCCGTTAATCATGTTCTTCAGCTTGCACCGGTAAAGGGCCTGTCCTTTACCGGGTTTAACAAAATTGAACTCCGTGATAATGTATGGATCTCCCTCGATCTTCAGCCGCAATCCCTTCCTCAAATCACTCGCGTTATACATTCTGCCTCTCCTTTACTGTTCCAGTTTATTCTTAAGTTACTATTTTATTTGATGATTGATCGACTTACAAAAAGTCCCCATAACATGCAAGCTCGTCGCATGACAAGGAAGAATGTAGCGGCAGGGGGATTTTCCCCCGACCGGCGATCGTGTCGATCACGTAGCTCGGCTGGCAAAGCCCCGAACATTCCCGCCAGATTTTCTCCATGATGTTTTTTCCGGCATCCACTTTCACCCGGAGATGAACGGCCCCGGCTACAGGTTCACATTGGAAAAGATAATAGGGACGGACGGATATGCGATGAAGTCCGTAGAGCAAATCCCTCATGGCTTCAAAGGAATCGTTCACCCCCCGCAGAAGGACCGACTGATTGGAGACCGGAATTCCTGCTTGCAGAAGCATCTCGCAGGCCCGGGACGACTCTTTCGTGATCTCGTTTGCATGGTTGAACTGGGTATTGAGCCACAGAGGACGATTTCGTGTCAACACACGGCACAGGGCCCTGGTGATCCTCATGGGCATCACTGCGGGCATCCGGCTCCCGATGCGGAGAACTTCGACATGGGATATTCTCCTGAAGGCGCCGAGCATGGCGTCGAGTTTGCGGTCACTCAGAACAAGGGGATCCCCGCCGGAAAAAATCACCTCCCGGATTTGCCTGTTTGCGCTGACATAATCGATCATCTGTCCGATCCATGCTTCGCTCCTGCAATCAGAACCTGACCTCCAAAAGCGCTTCCGGTTACAGTGACGGCAATGGACTGCGCAAAGATGATGAACCAGGACAAGACACCGGTCGGGGTAGCGATGGATCAGCCCCGGAACAGGCATGGCTGAATCCTCGCCCAAGGGATCGGGATCACACCCCTCATGATGATCCAGTTCCCGCCGTTGGGGGATACACTGGATGCGGATGGGATCGGCGGCACTTGCCTCCTTCATCAGGCCAAGGTAATAAGGGGTCACCAGAAAAGGATAGCGCTTCGATACCTCGATGATTCCCTTTCTCGCCTCAAGCGTCTCAAAGAACTCGTCCGGAAGCAACGCCGGATTCTTCAGGCGATGCGCAAACTGCCAGTGCCAATTGTGCCAGTCTTTCTCCGGCACATTTCCCCAAAGCTTTGCGACAATCGCGTTTTCCTGGTCCATTTACGTCAAATCCCTTTTGTATCCCGCTATTTCAGGGGCCAGCTTCTACCACAATTCCACCCGACATGAAAGAACAATATGGTTGCGGAATTTTCCCTCAATCCGCCCGTAACACACTGACAGCCGCCAATCCGGAAGATTCGCCTCCCGCTCATCATAAAGGGTTTGCTTTGTCCGGTCGTTTTCGTTATCCTTCTATTACAAACATGTTCTTTGCAATGGTAGATTTTTCACAGGGAGGTGTTTATATTTTAAACATTAGAAACCCCCGTCAATATTTCTTTCCACAGGAGGTAAGCAGCTTATGGAAACACTGTCCAAAGACGACCTGCAGGCATTGATGCAAAAGCGTAAAGACCTCTGTATCTCCATTTACATGCCCACCCACCGATCGGGTGTGGATACGCAACAAAATCAAATCCGTTTTAAAAATCTGCTCAGGGAAGCGGAGGAAAGGCTCGTCGCTTCCGGCATGCGCATCCAGGATGCCAGAAGTTTTCTGGAGAAAGCGCAGGGTCTGGTCAATAATGTTTTATTCTGGCGTCAGCAACGGGATAGTTTGGCCTTTTTCCTGTCATCGGATCTTTTTCTGCACTACAACCTGCCGGTCAATATTCCGGATCTCATTGTCGTGACCGATCGTTTTCATCTCAAACCACTTCTGCCGGTTCTCTCACGGGATGAACGCTTCTATCTTCTCGCCTTGAGTCAGAATGAAGTCAGATTATACGAAGGAACCCGCCTGGGCATCCAGGAAGTTGTGCTGGAAGGACTTCCCCATGGCCTCACCGACGCCCTGCAGGTTGACGAACCGGAGAAACAGGTCCGGTTCCGTTCCGGCGGCGCAGGTGGCGGTGAGCGCGGCTCCATGATGTCGGGCCACGGGGCGGACATCGAAGACGCCAAAGACAACCTGCTCCGTTACTTTCGTCAGGTAGACCGGGTTTTAAGAGATACCCTGAAAGACGAACGCGTTCCTCTGGTCCTGGCCGGCGTGGATTACCTCTTTCCGATCTACCGGGAAGCCAATACTTACACGGATCTGTTCGATCAAACCATTACCGGAAACCCCAGAGGCATGCTCCAGGAACAGCTTCACAAGGAAGCCTGGTCTCTTGTCCGGACCCGTTACGATCAGGAAATCGAAGAAGCCGTAGACCTTTACCGGCGGTCGCAGGGAACGGGATTAACGTCCTCAAACATCGAAGATATTCTGGTGGCCGCTCATCATGGCCGTATCGGTGTTATTTTTGTTCCTCTGGGAAAGCAACTCTGGGGCAATTTCAAAAGCGATGCGGAACAGGTCAGCTTTTACGATGAACCCGTGACGGGAGGGGAAGACCTCTTCGATCTTGCGGCAATTCAGACATACGTAAACGGCGGCAGTGTTTTCGCTCTCCCGCCGGAAAATATCCCCGACGGGATGGCAATGGCCGCGGTATTCCGTTATTGATACAAACCATAGCCGGGAGAGGAAATGTCGAAGGCGTTTTTCCCGCCGGGTTGCCATGGTGAAAACGATGCATTACGAAGCCCCTTCCTCAAACAAAGGGGCTTCCGTTTTCAGAAACCCTGATTAACACTTCCGGAACGGCGCTTTTTCAGGGAATCTTGCCGTGATGTTCAAGATATCTGCGGCGGCTTAACTCCTTGATCATCACCCGTCTTAAAATGGTCTGCAACTCCGGATCCTTGACCTCCGCCAGACTCTCCTCAATCATCGTCTTATCCCGCTTTTTCAGGAGGCGGGCAGTCGGGTGAAAGAAATCGTCTCCCGTCTTGGACGTCACGGGGGAACCGATGTGGCCAACGGAAAAATGAAGCCGTTCGATCAGTTCTTCCCCCCATTGGTTCTTTAACCTTTCCAGTATGTCATCCTTGAGAAACTGAAGCTGGTGCATCCAGATCGACGTCGCCACCTTCACGAAGAGGGTCCCCCCCCTGACCTGGCCCGGGCAGGTCTGGACGGCAATCATGGGGCCGACGGTCCTGTTCCAGGCATCTTTCAGGCGACCGTCTTCCGCCGGGATACGAATGCCCCTTTTTTTCAACACCCGTTCGAGGATTTCTCCGATTTTTTGCAGTTTTTTGGGTCCTGCTCTTTTGGCCATGAAAAACCCTTCAGATTGAAAAAACGCCCTTCAGTCACCACGGAAACACCCTGCATGAGCCGACATCAAATGGATTGATCATCGCCGGCAAATAAGATAGGATGCTCTACAAAATCCGTCAAGGAGGCTTTCATGGCACTAACAGAAATGATCCAAAAAATCAAGGAAAGGCCCGATTATCCCAAGGTCGGAATGATTCTCTGCCATAACGGCGTGGCCCGGGCGACCTCGCGGGACGGCCGACCCGTCAGCGAATTGACCGTCGCCGTCGACCGTCAGCGCCTGGCTGAAATCGTCGCGGAAATGAAAGCCCGCCCGGGTATCATCGAGGTCCTGGTGGAAATCAAAGAGGGGAAACTGAACATCGGCGACGATGTCATGTACGTTGCCGTTGCCGGCGATTTCCGCGAGAACGTCTTTCCCGTTCTGATGGATACGGTTAACTCGATTAAAAAAGAGGTCACGAAAAAGAAGGAAGTCTAAAAAAACATCTCGGCGCATTGCTTCAAATAACACGCCTACCCAAGAAGAGAGGCAAAGATCGATGTTCATGGCAGGAAACCATTGCCTGTGGCTTCCCGCCATGAACCGCCCATTCAATCGTCCTCGCCCTGAGGAGAGAAAGATTTTTCGAGGAGGAAAATCTTTTTGAGGGTCGACTTAGAAGTCTTCGAATTCTCCTTCATCAAGGGGAATCACCTGATTCGGCTTGACAACTTTCCCCCGTCCTCCATCGCCCACCGCCAGCGCAAGGGCTTTGCCTTTACTGCCCGAGGGCAATGAGAGGCCCTTTCCATTCGCAGCCCGTGAGGTCTGCCCGTACCCGATCACTTCTTTCCTGCTCGATCCAACCATTTTACCGGTTCTTCCGTTGAGGGTGTCGCCATCACGGCCACCAATCACGGTAACGAGATCCTGAACGTACGTTTTCATCTGTTCCGCCTGGGCGTTCAGCTCCTCGGAGGCGCTTGCCGATTCTTCCGCATTGGCCGCTGCCTGCTGAATCACTTTGTCCATCTCCGCTACCGCCCGGTTGATCTGTTCGATACCCTGGGCCTGTTCATGTGATGCGGCGGCCACTTCGCCGACAAGAGCTGTCACTCTCGTACCGATATCTTTGTTGTTGTCCAGTTCTTTGTCGATTTCGGCAAAGAGATCCGACGCCTGTTTGATTTTCATCGTTGAACCGGCGATCAGGGTCGTCGTATTTTTCGCGGCCTCCGCCGATCTCATGGCCAGATTTCGGACCTCTTCCGCCACGACTGCGAAACCGGCCCCCGCCTCACCCGCCCGGGCCGCTTCAACGGCGGCGTTCAAGGCAAGCAGGTTGGTCTGAAAAGCAATTTCATCGATGGTTTTAACAATTTTACTTGTTTCTTCACTGGCGGTCACACTGTCGTTGACGGCTTCATGCATCGTTGACATTTTCTCGGATATCAACTGAAAACTCGGGCCCGCCTCCTTGGTCATCAAGAGGCTTGCCTGATTGGCATTATCGGCGTTCTGCTTGGTCATGGACGACAATTCCTCCAGTGACGAAGAGGTCTCCTCCAGCGATGAAGCCTGTTCCGAGGAACCTTCCGCCAACTGCTGTGAAGACGAGGCAACCTGGGAAGACGCCGCGGATACCTGCTCGGCGCCGTCCGATAAACCGGAAACGACCTGGTTGATCGGACGTGTGATGGACCGGGTCAAAAATATTCCGAAAAACAGGGCCAGCAGCGTGGAAATCGCCGTCGCGATCGATGTGATCATAATCGCGCCTTTCGCCGTGGCATTGTTACGTTCCGAAATTTCCTGGGCACGCTTTTCTTCCAGGGCAATCAACTTGTCCATGGATGCGGTAATCTGTCCACCCAAACGAACCATGTCCCCTTCAAGAAAAGCGACGGCGTCGTCTTTCTGGCCGTTGTCGATCATTTTGAGCAGTTTTTCCAGTCCCGGATTATACTCGACAAACGCCTGAATGGTGGCATCGAATTCTTTCTTTATTTCCGCCGTGGGAAGGTTGCTGCCACAGGCGCCCAGTTCTTTTTTCCCATCTTCATTCATGGCATGGATCCGGTTGACGAACTCCGTGACGTCCCTGTTGTAGAGAAATTTGTTCAACATGGCACCGCGGACTTCATTGCGCATTCTATGAAACAGCGTCACCACTTTTCCCATGGCAATCACGGGCTTCGTGTTCTGCTCGTACATTTCCTGATCCGCCTTCTGCAAAGCATGAATTTTAACGATTCCCGTTAATCCGACTATCAATGCGATGGCCGCAACAATGAGAAACCCTCCCGTCAATTTGTAACCCAATTTCAAATTTTTCATGCGACTGTTATCCCTCCTATAAATAAACGCAAGTTAAGCGACATTTGCCAACATTGATATTTCTTCAGCACACAGGACCTTATCGATATCGAGGAGGATCTTGACCCCGTTTCCCGTTTTGGCCATCCCCAGGATATAGTCCGTATTCAGGCGTGTCCCGAAATGCGGTGTTTCCTCGATTTCGTTCTCCTTGATGTTCACAACCTCCGATACGGCATCCACCACAATTCCCATGGAGATCGCATGGGTTTTGTTTTTGACCTCAACGACAATAATGCAGGTCCTCTCCGTATAGGACATCGATTCCATGCTGAATTTCAACCGCAGATCAACGATGGGAACCACTTTCCCCCGCAAATTGATGACGCCCTTTACATAAACCGGGGTCTGGGGAACCGTCGTAA
>Ga0302246_1001062_pt1 | contig 20798 bp, 16 predicted proteins | sample AAG_UR_Trp_MG_FD_193533 | JGI IMG/M metagenome (GOLD analysis project Ga0302246, IMG submission 193533) | Enriched activated sludge microbial communities from anaerobic digester in WTTP, New Holstein, Wisconsin, United States - AAG_UR_Trp | ecosystem: Engineered > Bioreactor > Anaerobic >...
CATAGCGTCACCTCGAGTGTTTATTGTGTTTTGTTGGGGAACAAAACCTATATATCACACTTCGTGACGCTATACTATTAATAATATCAATTACTTATAATATTATCGCTCCTGCGAAAGTTGAGTAAAATATTCAAAGATCGGGATGCAATTCCTTTGATGAAGGACTACATGGAGTCAGGTTCTTTTTCCCGGGCAGGTGCCGGTGGCGAAATCACTGGCGTCGCATCCATTATCCTCAATGGAAACATCAATCAGCCAGTAGAGACGGTTCTCCAGACCTCACATCTGTTCAGCCCGCTATCCGATGAGGTCAACAGCGATACCGCTTTCCTTGATCGCATTCATTTTTATTTGCCTGGCTGGGAGATGATCAAATTTTCCCCAAATCATTTCACGTCCAGCTTTGGATTCAGTACGGACTACTTCTCCGAAGTTCTCAAATCATTAAGGCGGGTAACCTATACCGACGCGCTCGAAAAATATTATTCCCTTGGAGCACATCTGAAACAGCGTGACACCAAACCGGTCAAAAAGACCGTTTCCGGGTTGATCAAACTGATGCACCCCGACGGAGAGTATACGAAAGAGGACATCAAAGAGTACCTCGAAATTGCTCTCGAAATGCGCCGACGTGTTAAGGAACAGTTGAAGCGCATCGGAGGCATGGAATTCTGGGACACCAATTTTTCCTACATCGATAAAGAAAGCCAGGAAGAATTCTTTGTCGGCCTACCGGAAGAAAAGGGCTCACACCTCATCGAGAACACACCTCTTCCGCCGGGGATCTGTTATACCAGCACAAGCGATGGAGAGAACGTCGCTCTCGTGAGGATTGAAACCGTTGCTGTAGCGGGGTCTGGAAAGCTGAATATTACCGGAGTCAACAACACGGCGGTGAAGGAAAATATTAAGAACACCTACCAGTACATCAAGGCCAACGAAAAAACGATCCTGAGTGATAAGCACTCGCTGAAGAATTATGACATCACCATTCAGGTCACCAATCTTCTCGGCGCGGCGATCTCGTCGGGGATAGGATCGGCCGTTTACATTGCCATTGTATCGGCTCTCTACAAAAAGAATCTCAAGGCCGGTCTTGCTGTGCTCGGCAATATCTCTGTGGGTGGCGCTATCGAACGGGTGATCAACTTTGCAGACAAGGTCACCATGCTCTCCGAAAACGGGGCCAAGAGCGTCATCGTCCCGATGGACAATCTCAATGAGCTGTCAAACGTGCCGCCAACTGTTCTTGGAAACACGGACGTGCCGTTCTACCAGAACAATCAGATGCTGATGCAGAAAGCGATACTGTTGGATTAGTCTCGAGAAAAAGGTTTGATATGAGTGTCCAGAGCGCAGCTATCCAGATACTGAAGGAGGCAGGCAAGCCACTCCATGCCACTGAAATTGCCAAGCTGATCATCGAAGCTGGGCTCTGGAAGTCTGATGGTAAGACACCGGAGGCCACCGTTAGCGCCCGGCTCTACACCGACATCAAGAGCAATGGGGATAAGTCGTCCTTTGTAAAAGTAGGCCCTCAGACCTTTGCACTTCGGGATTCCACAGAAATAGAGGGTGACACGGCGTCGGTTCTTGCACCTGTCGAAAAGCCCTCAAAACCTCATCCCACAAACGCGGTTTTTTCCTTCATCGATTGTGCTCAGAAGGTGCTTGAGGAGTTCGGCAGTAAAATGCCGATGCACTACAAGGAAATCACCGAGAAGGCGTTGGAAAAAGGATGGTTGGTGACGAGCGGAAAAACGCCAGAAGCCTCCATGTACGCCCAAGTGATCACCGAGATCAAGCGCCAGCAGAAACGCGGTGAGCGGCCCCGCTTCGTTCAGCACGGCCGTGGCTATATCGGTCTGAGCCAATGGATGGGACGCGGTCTCGCATTCCAAATCGAGCAGCACAACCACCAGGTTCGGGAGGTCTTGCGAGAGCGCCTGCTGGCCATGAAGCCCGGAGAGTTCGAAGAACTCATCTCGCAGTTGCTGGCGGAGATGGGCTTCGAGATGGTCGAGGTGACCAAACTCAGCGGCGACGGCGGTATCGATGTCCGGGGCACCTTGGTGGTTGGTGACGTGGTCCGCATCAAGATGGCCGTCCAGGTCAAGAAATGGAAGCTCAAGAACAACATCCTGGCCCCGGTGGTTCAGCAAGTGCGCGGCAGCCTCGGAGCACACGAACAAGGTCTGATCATCACCACCAGCGACTTTAGTGCTGGAGCCATCAAGGAAGCGGCTCAGCCAGACAAGACTCCCATCGCCCTGATGAACGGTGAACAACTCGTGATGCTGTTGATGGAACACGGCATCGGCGTCCATCGCTCCACACCGGATCTGTTCGAGATCGATGAAGAACTACTGATCACGGAGAGTGGTAAATGACAATAAAAAGCGTGGCTATTGAAAATGTCCGTGGGATTGATCTGCTCAAAATTGACTCGAAGATACTAAGAAATCGCCCCAACATATTGGTTGCACCAAATGGATTTGGTAAGACATCAATTGCCACGGCTTTTAAATGTGCTGCAGACCAGACATCAATAAAATTAGGTGATGAAGATCGCCATCAGCACGATGACGGTAAGCAAGCAAAAGTTGAGTTGGAGTTTGAGGAAAACGGGATTCAATCAAAACTGAGTGTAACAGAAAACGCACATTCCAACGATATCCGAAAGCATTTCGATATTCATGTGGTTTCTGATTTACGAAAAATAAAGGCCACAAAGCAATGGTTGCCTGGCGGGCACGGAAAACCCAAAGCAAAAATGGTGATCGATCCAATTGTCATTTGCAAAAAGGCCAACAAAGCGAATAGTCCATACAAGATATCAGAAATAAAACGAATCTTTGGAATACACAAAAATGCCTTGCCGAACATTGAGGCTTCACTTTTTCAGTCTCATGACTTTGTTATGAGATCGCCAGAGTGTTGGCAGCATATTGATGCACTAACAAAGAAGCGCAAATGGAGCAAAATTGAAAATGTTATAAAGAACCTATCTGAATACAGTGGTAGCACCGATGATGGTTTGTCGCATATTGCCACGTCTGTAGAAGATATATTTGAAAACTTGCAGGAAGCCAAGGAACTGCTCTCGATCATTGAGGCAACGACAAAGCTTGGTGTGGTTGAGGCATTTCTATCTATTTGTCAAATCATAATAACCTACAGGAGCAATGGTGCGGCCTTAAAAAATTATTTGGAGTGGCTCCGCTATTCAGAAATAAAAAAATCAATCAAGGATGGTTTAAATGACCTCAATACTTCATGGAAGACCCCATCCATCAGGGAAACTAAAGGTGAGCTAGTTGTCGAAATGCCAGACCCGGCACATATATCAAATGGCCAAAGAGATGTTCTTTTGCTTCTCTCGTTGCTCCACATTGCTCGTTACAACCTCACAAAATCAAGAGCTATTCTTGTAGTAGATGAAGTCTTTGACTACTTGGATGACGCAAACCTCACTGTAGCTCAATATTACATATCACAGCTAATTGATGACTATAAACGTCAGGGTAGGTCCATTTATGTCATGATTCTTACCCACCTTAACCCATCTTTTTTTAAGAATTATGTGTTTAGTAATCAAAATACGATCTATCTTGAGACCGGGAGCGCCTATGACTCTATAGATGCAATGAAAAAACTAATTAACGCCCGCTCTCAAGACGGTTGCGATAAAGATCTCAAGGATGAGATTTCAAGATACCTCGTTCATTATCACGTAGATGAATACGAATTTTCTGAAAGATTGAAGATTATATCTGGAACAAGATCAAGCTGGGGCAAGAAAGGGAAGTTTCAGGAATTTCTCCAAGAAGAATTTAAAAAATATAGTAGTGGTCAACCATATGATCCTCTTGCAATTTGCGCAGTAACCAGGCGCTCTATTGAAGAGCTGGCTTTCCGGCAGATTTCTAATCAACCAGACTCGAGTGGTTTTTTTACTACACACATGACAGGTCCTAAACTTGATTGGGCTGTTCAGAGGGGAGCAACTGTGCCTGAATCACACTACCTGCTAAGAGTTATATTTGATGATGGGCTGCACTGGAATCTTAATCGAGACAACACAATCCCAATCGTTGCGAAATTATCCAATCCCATTATAAAGAAAATGGTCGTAGAGGTAGTCAACAAATGCTTAGCGCACTGATTGGTGGTCAGACTTCTTCCGAGCCAGGGCTGACCCCTTGGCCAACTCGCCGGGGATGATCTCGGAATTATTGTCGGGTTCAAGCGCGGGTAGAAATCCTTCGCAACTACCCGGAAGGTGGCCAGTGGCGGCTCAACTCATTTAAAGCGAGACCAAACAAACAGGAGGCGATCATGCCCAAGAAATCCGGATCACATCGTGTACAACCCAACAGCTACGGCGGCTGGGACGTCAAGAAAGACGGCGCGACCCGTAGCAGCGGCCACTTCGACAAGAAGCAAGATGCCGTCGATGCCGGGCGCAAGATCAGCCAGAACCAAGGCACCGAGTTCTACATCCACGGCAAGGATGGAAAGATCCAGAACAAGGACAGCCACGGCAACGATCCATATCCGCCGAAGGGGTGATCCAGTGCATATGCTTTCAGGGAGTTTCTGTTCTGTATGACATTGGCCTTCATCGCTGTAATATTTGGCTTGGCGCTCCTCGTCTGGAGCGCCGACCGGTTTGTGGAGGGATCGGCCTCCACCGCTCGCCATTTCGGCATGCCGCCGCTGCTGATCGGCATGGTGATTGTCGGGTTCGGCACCTCCGCGCCGGAGATGGTGGTGTCGGCCCTGGCCGCCTCGCAAGGCAATCCGGGCATCGCGCTGGGGAACGCCTACGGCTCGAACATCACCAACATCGCCCTGATCCTGGGGGTGACGGCCTTGATCAGCCCCATCGCCGTACATTCGCAGGTGCTGCGCAAGGAACTGCCCATCCTAACGGTGGTAACCGCGCTGGCGGCATGGCAACTCTGGGACGGCGAGATCACCCTGCTCGATGCCGTGGTGCTGCTTGCCGTGTTCGGCGGCTTGATGGCCTGGACGATCTGGCAGGGGCTGCGGAAGAAAGAGGATGCGCTGGGAACCGAGATGGAGCAGGAGTTGGACGTCCGCACCATGCCCATCCGCCGTGCGGTCTTCTGGCTGGTGGTGGGGTTGGCGCTGCTCATCGTCAGCTCTCGCATCCTGGTCTGGGGCGCGGTGGAGATCGCTCATGGGTTCGGGGTCAGCGATCTGATCATCGGCCTGACTATCGTCGCGGTCGGCACCTCGTTGCCGGAACTGGCCTCATCAATCATTGCAGCCAGGAAGGGCGAACACGATATCGCTCTCGGTAATATCCTCGGCTCCAATCTGTTCAACACCCTGGCGGTGGTGGGGATCGCCGGTACGATCCACCCGCTGGCAGTGGGGCCGGAAGTCTTCAGCCGCGACATGCTGGTGATGGCCGCGCTGACCCTGTCGCTATTCGTGATCGGCTATGGATTCAGGGGACCGGGGCGCATCAACCGCATCGAGGGCGCGGTGCTGCTGGTCTGTTACGTGGGCTATACGGCCTACCTCATCAGCACGGTTTTCGGCGGGCAGGCATAGGCCAATTCGATTCCGTTTTGGGAACCGAACCGGCGTCCGAAAACCGGATTCGAAGTTGTTGCGGCTCGTCGCCAGGTATCCGGTTTTACTGCAAACCCGTTACCCTCGTCCGGTGCCGGGAAATCAGGGGAGAAAATCGTTTCTCTGGTCGGGTTGTTGGGAAGTGGTTGTGTGAGATGACTTCGGCGTTTATTATCAAGGAGTTACGAGGAGCGCGGGCTTTGAGACTGATTTGCGGTAGGTCGGCGTTCCCTCCACCATTTAAAAAAGACAAACCCGTCCACTAACCGCGTCCGGTTATGGGACGGGTTTTGTTTTTCTGCGTATGATCAGCGACTTGCGTCGCTTTCAGGGTGTTGGCGCTGCCACCCCGGTCACTCCCTTTTCGGGAAACTTGTCATACCCCGCTTCTCTTTCGCCTCAAAATTCTCCGCATTCTTCCCTCCATTCTCCGGACCTCGTCCGGACTCCTGCATTTTTTCCTGCAACCGCTGCTCGGCGATTTCGTCGGCAAACTGGTTGATACTCTTCATGATTCCGTCAAACAGGTCGTTGATGTCCATGGTCAGTCACTCCTCGTTTTGGTTTATTCCCTTACTTACCGGAGAGACGGAGAAAGTGTCGGGCGTCGGCTGAAATTTTTTCGTGATGGCTTTCTGAGGGCTTACTTACCGGGTGGCAGTGGGATGTGTCGGGTCAGGCAGAAAAAAATCTTGGCCACTCCTTTCTGATTATTGGGCCATGCTGGCACACGACCTATGGCGTCGATTGAATATGGATAAATTCGGCCGAAATCGGCAAAGATCGTTTGACTTCGCACGAATACCCTTTGTATATTAAGGGAGTTTTTAACCTGGGGGAGGTGCGTCCAGCGCCCTCCCGTTTCGCCTCTGGCGTACGTGGCCGCAAACCAAACGCCCGTGGAGTTTTGAGCATGAACGAGATGGAAGACCGCTGGTTGTCGATAACCGAGATCTGCAAGCATCTCGGCGTCAGCAATGACACCGTTTACAAGTGGATCGACAAGCATGGCATGCCCGCCCACCGCATGGGCCGCCTCTGGAAGTTCAAGAAAAGCCAGGTGGATGCGTGGGTCGAGTCCGGTGGCGCGGCGGAGAGTGCGGAGTCGGTCAAGAATCGTGGTGGCCAAGATGAATCGTAATTTTGTGAACAAGCAGGGATGCAGCACATGAGCACAGAAGCTGATGCCCGCATATTGATCGACAGGCTGCTTGAGCAGGCTGGTTGGTGCATCACCAACAAAGCCCAGGTCTCCACGGAGGAAGCTGCCGCCGACGGCCGCGCCGATTACCTTTTGAAGGATACCCGGAGCCGTCCGCTTGCAGTTCTCGAGGCCAAGCGTTTTGCCGTCGACCCCTACTCCGCCAAGGAGCAGGCCAAGGCGTATGCCCTGACGCTGAAAGCGCCTTTTGTCATCCTGAGCAATGGTCAGGAGCACTATTTCTGGGATTACACCGATGGCGATGCCCGGCCGGTGATGGGTTTCCCCAGCCAGGCAGATCTCGAACGGAGAGCCAATATCAAGGTCCACCGCAAGGGAGACATCCGGCAGAGCCTCTCAGTGCAACCCCTGCCGCACCGTTTCGATTTCAAGGGTGAGGAGGTCGAAGCACGTCCCTACCAGCTTGAATGTCTGCAAAAAGCGGATGACGCGCTCATCGCCGGTCGGCGACGTATGCTCTTTGAAATGGCCACCGGCACGGGCAAGACCCTGACCATCGCCATGCTGATGAAACGCTGGCTGCAAACAGCCATCATTTCCCGCGTGCTCTTTCTGGTCGACCGCATCGAATTGGCTAAACAGGCCAAGGAAACCTTCGACGAATACCTGCGCGACTGGCCGACGGTCATCCTTTACGGCGGCAAGCGCAGTCTGGAAGGGCAGATCATCGTCGGCACCCTGGACACCATTGCCACCCAACTCGGCGGCAACGGTTTCGGCCATGGGTATTTCGATTTGGTGGTCACCGACGAATGCCACCGTTCCATCTACAACACCCACCGGGCCACGCTCGGTCACTTCGACGCTATCCACGTCGGCCTGACCGCTACCCCGAACCCCGGAGAATTGCACTTTATCAGCGAACACGAGCGCCGTCTGGTTCGCAACACCTACATCTTTTTCGATTGCTGGGACGCCGCCAAGAAAGAAGGCCGCCCCACCTTTGAGTACGGCATTCAGCGCGGCATCAACGACGGCTATCTGACCAAGTATCGCGTCTATCACGCCGAAAGCGTACTGACCTTCGAGGGGGCCGAGTGGGAGGACGAAGAGATCAAGCCCGGTGCCTGGGGCCGCGACGTGGAATCCGAAGACCGGCTGAAGACCATCCTGCAGGAGTACTACGCCGCTGACGCTGAACGGGCCAGGGTCAGGCCGCGCAAAACCATAGTCTTTGCGGTGTCGGAAAAACAGGCGTCGATCCTTGTACGCTTATTAAACAAGCTGCTTTCCGATGAAGACTGTCTGCGCGTCGCGGGACAGATCAACCGTTCGCCGTCCGAGGTGCGGCAGAGCTTCGCCAAAAAGATCACCTGCTACACCAACAATGGCAACCCCAAGCCGATTATCGATGAATTCAAGTACGACCCGCTGCCGCTGGTCGCCGTATCCGTGGACATGCTCGACACAGGTTACGATCAGAAGGACATCGAAAACCTGATCATGCTGCGGCCGACCAAGTCGCCTATCAAATACGCTCAGATGCGTGGACGCGGCAGCCGCCTGTGCCCGAAGATCGGCAAGGAAGAATTCATCATCTACGACTTTGTCGGCAACTCGAAGCGGTTCAACGACCCCGGCGAGCGGTACGACAAACCGAAGCTGGTCGGCGTCGCCCCCGGTTCACGCCCGGCCGAAACCGGTGAAATCGAAGAAGGCGACGTGCCGCAGCCGGAAACCGGCACCACCTATCCCGAGGGCAGTCATCGCGAGTTTCTCACCATTGCCGAGGGGTCGCTCGACGACGAAATCCGCTCCCGCGAGATCATCCTGGTCGGCCCGGAAGGGTTGGCCATGGATCGTAAGACCTACCGCGAGGAGTGGGAGAAGAAGGTGGTCGAGCTCAAACGCACCGATCCGGCGGTGGAAAAGATCTTCCGTGGCGAGGAACTGGCCGACGAGGAATGGGAGGCGCTCGCCCGCCGCCTCAACTCGCCCCGGCACTACTTCAACGAAGAGACTCTGCGCCGGGCCTTCGAGCAGCCCACCGGCTCGCTCACCGATTTCATCCGGGTGGCCCTGGGGCTTGATCGGTTCCTCACCCGGGACGAGCGCATCGAGAAAGCTTTCAACGCCTGGGTCTCCGAACACTCCAGCAGCATCAACCCGGCTCAGGCCCAGATGCTTCGACTGCTCAAGGCGCGGGTCATGACCGGCGAGGAGATCACTATGCGTCTCTTCAGCCAGCCGCCGTTCTCCCTCTGGGGTGGATTGACCCGCATGGAACAGCTTTTCGGCAAGGAACAGCTGCTGGAAATGGTCGACGAACTAAACGCCCTACTTGCGGCGTAATAAAGATAAGGATTACTGATGGACAGCGGTCAACTGCAAAACACCCTTAAATCCCTCTGCAAGGTGATGTGGGACAACAACGTCACCAACCCCATCACCTATGTCACCCAGATCTCCTACCTGCTCTTTCTGAAGATGCTGGAGGAGATGGACCACGAACAGCAGGAGGCCCGCAACGGCAACTACCGCACCCTGTTCGGCACCTTCAAGGAAGGGGATGAGGAGCTGGATTTCGACCCCCTGCGCTGGAGTGTGCTCACCTCCAATCCGGACAACGAGGCCATGCTGCGCACCCTGCGCGACACCCTGCCGCTGCTGGCCAAGCACCCGGAGCTCTCCCTGGGGGCGCGGGCCATTTTCCGCAACGCCGCCATCGTCATCCCTAATGGGGCGACCCTGCGGCGGGCGGTGGACATCATCGCGCCCATCTCCTTTCTCGGCATGGATGCCGACGTCAAGGGCGATCTCTTCGAATACCTGGCCAGCGAGTTGGGCGGACAAAAGAAGGCGGCCCAGTTCCGCACCCCGCGCCACCTGATCAGGGTGCTGACCCAGATGGTCGATCCCAAGATCGGCGGCACCGTCTGTGACCCGGCCTGCGGCTCCGGCGGTTTTCTGATCGCCGCCTACGAGCACATGCTGCTGGCCAACACCAGCCCGGAATTCGTCCACGAAAAGGTGTCGCCCGACGGCGGGGTGCGCAAGATCGGCATCGGCGACAAGCTGAGCCGCGCCCAGTGGGATTTTTTGCAGACCGGGGCTTTTTACGGCTTCGACGGCGATCAGGACATCCTGCGCATGGCCGCCATGAACGCCATGCTCCACGGCTTCGACCGCTGCCCCATGGTCCAGCGCGACTCCATCTGCGGCGGCGAGGACAAATGGGACGAAATCCAGTTCGACTACATCCTCGAAAATCCGCCCTTCTCCGGATCGCGGGGCGACGCCAAGCGCTCGCTGCGCATCGAAAAGGGTGACAAGTACGTCCTCTTTCTAGCCCATGCCCTGCGCAGCCTGCGGCCCGGCGGCACCGCCGGAATCATCTTCCCCAACGGCATTCTTTTCGGTGACACCGGAAGCCACGTCACCGTCAAGGAGCGGCTGCTGCGCGAGTTCGATCTGCAGGCGGTGGTGATCCTGCCCAAAGGGATGTTTGAGCCCTACACCCCCAACCCCACCTGTTTCTTCATCTTCCGGAACACCGGCAGGGCCACCGAAAACGTCTGGTTCTTCAAGGTGGACGGCGACGGCTCTTCCCTTTCCAAGGCCCGCAAGTTCGGTAGCCAGTACCGCAACGACTTCCCCGACCTGCTGACTATGTGGCCGGAACGCAAAACCGAAGAAGGTCGCGCCTGGCTGGTTCCGGCGCAAAGGATCATCGACAACGGCTACACCATGACCCTTTCCGGTCTGGGCCTGATCGAGGCCGAGACGGTCGAACACGCCGAGCCGGAGGAGATTCTCGCCTCGGTCGCTGCCAAAGAGGAGCGGATTCTGGGGCTGATTGCCGAGATGCAGGAATTGATGGCCGGAGGAAATGGGGAATGAATAATAGCAATTCCAACTGGCCTACACGTCCATTGGCTAAATGCGGCAAGGTCCTCGGCGGGGGAACTCCTTCAAAGCAAAACAGTGAATACTGGAATGGCACGATACCGTGGATTACAGCAAAAGAAATGAAGCAGCTCGAATTATCTGATTCCGAGCTAAAAATTTCGGAAAAAGGCCTTTCAGAATCTTCTGCTAAGCTGATTCCTGAGAATTCATTACTTTTCGTGGTTCGAGGAAGTATTCTGTACAGACATGTTCCAATAGCGATCAACAGGATACCTTGCACAATCAATCAAGATATGAAGGCCATCGTTCCAGCTGAAGACCTTCTTGTTGAGTATTTGGCGAGAATGCTTTTGGGGGCCAATGACGAGCTCAAAGGAATGGTTGAGGTGGCCGGAAATACAGCAGGTAAACTTCCAACTCCAAGTTGGTCAGCACTCGAAATTCCTGTCCCTCCCATTGATGAACAACACCGAATCGTAGCCAGGATTGAGGAACTGACCTACCGCGCCGAAGAGGCCAGAAAACTGATGGCGGAAGCGGAAAACCAAATCATTCAATTCCAGTCCGCCCTGCTCGCCAAGGCCTTCCGGGGGGAACTATGAGCAAAGAATTCCAAGCCATTGTGCCGGAATCGATCCGCCCCTATTTAAACGAAATCGCAGAACGCTTATGGGCCGAGCGCGCCGCTGTGATGGTCGGCGCGGGCTTCAGCAAGAACGCGGGGAATGGGTTTCCCGATTGGAATCAGCTGGGCGACCTTTTTTATCAGAAAGCGCATGGGGTTACGCCTGATCTAGCCAAACAAAAGTATCTGAATGTCCTGCGGCTGGCGGAGGAGGTTCAGGCGGCCATCGGTCGGCCCGCGCTGGAGAATTTGCTGCGCTCCAACATCCCGGATCTGAACATCGAACCTTCCGGCCTCCATGTCGAGTTGCTTGAGCTGCCGTGGGTGGATGTGTTCACCACCAATTACGACACCTTGCTTGAACGGGCCAGCGCCAAGGTCGTAACTCGGCGATATGAGCCGGTTGTCAACAAAGAGGATATCCCTTACGCCATTAAGCCCAGAATTGTGAAGCTCCACGGCAGTTTCCCTTCGGAGCGGCCCTTTATCATCACCGAAGAGGATTACCGGCGCTATCCGCACGACTATGCCCCTTTCGTCAATACCGTTCAGCAGGCGCTTCTTGAAAACACCTTCTGCCTGATCGGATTTTCCGGGGACGACCCCAATTTTCTTCAGTGGATAGGCTGGATTCGCGACAATCTCGGCAAGGACAAGACGCAGAAAATCTATCTGGTCGGGGTTTTCGATCTGTCGTCCGCCAGGCTGCAACTCCTTGCGCAGCGAGGGATTATTGTCGTTGACCTTTCGTGCTGCGACGGGATCGAGAAACATGATCACAAAAAGGCGTTGAGCCGGTTTCTCGATTATATACGGTCTAAAAAACCGGATGCCCTCGACTGGCCCTACAATCCCAAAACGATGCATCCTGCCCACGGTGCGGATCGTATCGAAGAGGTTCAGAAGATCACGGAAGAATGGCGGCGGCAGCGGCAGGCCTATCCCGGATGGCTGATCCTGCCGCATGGCAACCGTGAGAACTTGTGGGTGTTTACGGACGCCTGGGTTAACTACCTTCCAGACACGGAAAAAACACCTCCTGGGTTGGATATTCAATACGCTTTCGAGCTGATCTGGCGGCTTGAAAGATGCCTGCTGCCGGTCTTCAACAACATCGCAGAGGTTTGTGAAAAACTCCTCGAAAAGTATTGGCCATTTCAAAACGAAAATCCGCCCGCAAACTGCCAGATCCACCCTGGGGAAGAGAAATTTCAAGACCTGCCATGGAATGATCTCCGGCAGGCGTGGCTGGCCATCGCGGTGGCGATGCTGCGCTTCTATCGCGAGGAGGGATATCTCGAGAAATGGAAGGAAGCAGAAATCCGGCTCAAGACCCTTTCCGACCATCTTTCGGCGGAACAAACGGAGTTTCTGAATTACGAAGGTGTTCTCTTCAGTCTTTTTACCCTGGATCTACCAAACGCCAAGCAGCGGCTTGAAAACTGGCGGCCCAACGAATCGCAACCCTACTGGATGGCCAAGCGTGCTGCCGGACTTGCTGAAATTGGTTTGCTCAGTGAGGCGGAAACAATTTCCAGGGATGCACTTGAAAACGTCAGAAAAAAACTGAATCAGAAGGTTGGTACGGCAGATCTCAGCCTGGTTTCCCTGGAGAGCAATGCGATGCTATTGGGGAAATACATTCAAGATGCCGCTGCTCTCGGAAAGGGTGAATGGGGAACACTGCAAGACAAAAGAGCACAATTCAATGATCGTTGGAATGAATTGAAGGGGTTCAAGTGCGACCCATGGAACGAAATAAAATTGTTTGAGCTAACTCTGAAAAATCCGCCGGTTGAGAGGAAAATCGTTACTGAGAAACGAGAATTTGATATAGGCCGGGTCACTCGATCTCGCCACTTTAGCAGTACCGACCAAGAAGGACTTAGCGCCTATGCCTTCCTCCGATTCTGCGAGGAGGTCGGCTTGCCATATCGTGTAGGTAGCTACACGATGGCGACAAAAACCGCGTTGGCAAGCCTGCAGCGCATCTCGAGATACTCTTCATTTTGGGCTATTGCCACACTCGCCAGGCTGGGGGATGCGAAGGCTGTTGATAGCCTGTTCAGCCGCGAGGCAGTTTACAGATTCACAGCCCATGAGGCCGATCAGCTCATTCACGGCTATCTGGATGCGCTCTATAAAAGCCGGGATGACATCCACGCGGGCGATGCTTTCCGAAATGACAGTTACGGTGTGCGCCTCGCCCAGTTGCTGCCTGAAGTCATATCGAGACTTTGCTGCAAATGTTCAGGCGAGACGAAGCATCACATTCTTGAGTTTGTTACCGGAATCTATGCTTCACCCGACAAAACCAATTACCGTAATGTGAAGAACCTGACCAACCGGCTCATAAGCTCTATGTCTGAAGTGGAGCAATACAGTCTGGTTCCCGACTTGCTGAAAATTTCTTTCCCCGAAGATCTTAATCTGCTCGTCAAAGACGAGTTCATGAACCCCTTCCTGCTGCTCGAACTCAATCAGAAGCCCGAATGTGCCCCAGCCGTGGAAATTCAGCCTGGATTGGTAGACCATTTGTTCCGGCAGGCAGCGTTGGATAACTCAGATCGTCGGCGTTGGGCGATAACATCCCTGGTAACACTGCACAATTTACAGCTGCTCGACGACGGCCAGAGCAAGAACCTCGCAGGAGCCATCTGGCGTGTAACTGATCAGTACGGCCTGCCGGATGGTACCGATTTCTACAAATTTGCGTTTCTGGGATTTCCCCATCCCGAGGACGTTGATCCTGCTCAGCTTTTCAAAAATTATGTGATGTCCACGATTTTCCCGATTCAAAAAAACAAGCAAGACAAGGGAGTCGGCATAACGGGGGGAAATATCCCCATCGTGCACGAGATTATTGGTGCAAACGGCAATGGCGGAAGCATCTGGACAGCGGAAGATGCCGCCGAGATTCTGCAACGCATGCTCGAATGGTGGGACGCCGACAAGGATAGACTGAGTGAAAAGGAAAATGTGCCTGAAGTTTTTTCATCCATACCAGAGGAGTTTCGGGCAAGATTTGCCCGTATGCTCGAACTGCTCGCTGAAGTCGTAGGCCCCAAGCTCAGCACAGATTCACCTGACGAAATTAAAACTCCCCTCAGTCGACTTCTTAAGGAAGTTCGGGCGTACGGATTGCCTGGCCTTGCAGCTGAAGCGGCGTGTCTTCACATCTACCCCGACCAAAAGGCTGACGTTTATAACCGAATCAATGAAGCATTGATTTCGAATCAAGATAACATCCAAGGAGATGGTCTCAGGGCAATCGCCAAAATTATTCTCGATGGCAACGATGCTGCTGCAAGTTCTGTGGAACCTGATCCGGCATCAATGCTCAGCCAATACCTCACGTGGTGTCCAACACATTCCATAAGCTCGGCGCTGTGGATCATCGTCCGTATCCTGAAAAACTCGCCAACCAGTTTCTCTCACAGTCTGGAGGCAGCTGCCCAAAGGCGACTTGATAGACTACTTGCCGATACGGCATACGATAGCGACAATCCAGATTTGAATTTTGACGAGAAACTGGAAGTCCGACGCATCTCATCAATTCTGGCAGCAGCGCTCTGGTCATATTACAACTCGCGGAGCTTGCCTGTTCCAGAGGTCGTTGAAAAATGGCGTGCGGCATGTCTGTCTCCTGATGAGTTTTCCGAAATTAGAAACGCATGGGGAGATTGCGAGAGAGTATGACGCAGAAGGTCATTCAAATTCCAACCTTGAACGACGGCCCGCACGATTTCACACGGTTGTTCGGAATCTGGAACGAGGTGAATGACTACTTCGAGGATATTCGCTTCGACTTTTCCCGTTGTGGCTTCCTGCGACCAAACGCCGTCGCCTTTCTTGGCGGCCTGGCACGATTGGTCGAGTCACGCCTGGGATCGGTCACTTTCGACTGGAGCACGCTGCGCCATGGCGCGGTCATGACAAACCTTTGCCAGAATGGTTTTGCCGGAACCTTTGCCTACCCGTCTTCGAGATGGGACGGGAATTCTATTCCGTATCGGGAAGATAAAACCCTCGATATGAACGGAATTATGGACTATCTGACCTACAACTGGATCGGCAAAGGCTGGGTGCATGTCAGTGATCGACTGCGTGACGCCATCGCAGGACGCATGTGGGAGATTTACAGCAATGCATTTGAACATAGTGGTACTGAGGTCGGTGTCTTTTCCTGTGGTCAGCACTACTGGCGGCAAAACTACCTGATCCTTTCCGCTGTTGATTTTGGGCGAGGAATACCTGCCAACGTACGGTCCTTTCTTCGTCAGTATGTTGAAGAGGCTTTGGTGTCCAAACTATCAGGAGCTGCTTGCCTGAAATGGGCCTTTGAACGCGGCAACAGTACCTGCACAGGCGGCGTTGCCCGAGGTCTTGGCCTTGACCTGCTCAAGGAATTCGTCCGGCTCAATCAGGGCAAATTGGAGATTTACAGTAACGACGGCTATGCCATCGTCGACAAGGACGGCGAACGATTCGAAAACCGAGAACTCACCTTTGAGGGCACCGTGGTGCACATCACCCTGCGCTGCGACGAGAACCTCTACCGGTTCCGCGACGAGGCCGAATAGCCGTTAATAAGGGGGACAGAATCATGAAACTATCTATTAAGGACCAGATCGGTCCACGCTGCATCATCAAGGAGGACGGGCAAAAGATCTATGACGCCGTCCACGGGGCTCTGCAAAATGGTGAAACGGTCACCCTCGATTTCGAAGGTGTGAGCCAGTTCGCCTCGCCTTTCTTCAACTTCGCCATCGGCCAGTTGCTGAAGGACATCGCCGAGGACGACCTGCGCCGTCTGCTGCAAATCGAACATCTCAACGAGACCGGCAGACTGGTGGTCGAACGAGTCATCGAAAACGCCGCTAAATACCACGGCGACAAGGATTACCGCAAAATCGTCGATGACATTTTGGAACAGCAGGCCAAGGAGTCGGACTGATGGCGATCAACTACACCGTGCAGGCCGAGGTGGTCGACATCTCTGCAGACACTCCGAAGGCTGAAGATGCTTTTCTGGTGGACACCAATGTCTGGTATTGGTTGACTTATTCCAGGGCCAGCCAGAGCGCACGCCCACCGGCCTATTACCAGATTTCCAATTATCCCAACTACACCAACTCGGCTCTTGGTGCGGGTGCGCGAATTTTTCAGTCCGGACTGAGCCTGGCGGAGTTGACCCATCTTATTGAAAAAGCCGAATACGAGATTTTTGCACAGGCGAATCCAGCCATTTTTCCGAATCCGAACAAATTCGATAAAAATTTCAGGCATGACCGGACACATGAACGTAGGCAAGCAGTATCCGAAATTGAGGCTGCCTGGGCGCAAGTAGCCAGCCTTGCTGAACCGTTGTCCGTCACCATCGATTCTCCTACGGCCACCTCCGCTCTGAATCGGCTGCAAACTGAAAAGGTTGACGGCTACGATCTGTTCATTCTCGAATCCATGCGCAACCATGGCGTGGTGCAGGTCATCACCGATGATGGCGACTTCGCCACCGTACCCGGTATTCAGGTTTTTACCGCCAACCGAAATGTTATCCAGGCGGCCCGCGCCCAAGGGAGGTTGATCACCCGATGACCTCCGCATTCCAGCCCCAGTTCACTATTACCAACCGCATGACCCGGGCGATCACTCGCATCGAGCGAGCGCGGGGCTTTCTCGAGGCGGCGCAGCTCTCTGCCGACTGGGTGCGCGAGGTGGGCGAACAGGCGCTGATCCGGGAGGCGCATCACACCACCCACATCGAAGGCACCCGGCTGACCCTGGACCAGGCCGAGAGGCTGTGGAAGGGCGAAACGGTGCCGGAGGCCGACCCGGACGATGCGCGGGAGCTGCTCAACTACCGCACCGCCTTCGAGTTCGTATCCGAGTGTCTGGACAGCGGCGACCCGATCACCGAGGGAATGATCCGCGAGATCCACCGCAAACTGGTGGAAGGCGTGCGCGGCGGCAGCGCAGCACCAGGAGAATATAGGCGTATCCAGAACTATGTGGTCAACGCGGGCACCGGTCAGGTCATCTACACCCCGCCCACAGCGGTGGAGGTGCCGGTGATGATGTCGGAGCTGGTCAAGTGGCTGAACGGTGATCTCGATATTCACCCGGTGCTGGTGAGCGGCATCGCCCAGTTCCAGCTGGTGCATATCCACCCGTTTCTGGACGGCAACGGCCGCGCCTCGCGGCTGCTCTCCACCCTCTGCCTCTACAAGGCGGGGTACGATTTCAAGCGGTTGTTTACCATCAGCGAATACTACGATCGTGACCGGCCGACCTTTTACAAGTCGATCCAGAGCGTGCGCGACAACGCCATGGACATGACCGGCTGGCTCGACTATTTCGTCACCGGCCTGGAAACCCAGATGGTCGAGGTGCGCGAGCGCAGCGAGCAGGTCATCCGCCGCGACGTGCTGGTGAAGCAGCACGGCCTGAACGAGCGCCAGGGCAAGGCGCTGGGCTACCTCCTTCAGCATGGCAAGCTGACCATCCAGGACTTCGAAGCGCTTTGCCCGACCGTCAACCGCCGCAGCCTGCAGCGGGATCTGAAGGGAATGCTGGTCAAGAACCTGATCACCGCCGAGGGGGCGACCAATCAACAGGTCTACCGACTTCCTGGGTAACTTCCGGGGTAACTTGCGACAAACTCGCGACAAAACTTGTGACAGGCTCACGACACGGCTTGCGACATGCCCCGCCTCACCGACCAAGTAACCGATCAAGCAGATTTACGACTCCATCTCCAACAGAAACCGCCAGACCGGCACCACCTGGATGGTACCGAAGCCCACGGGGATAGTTTCATCGGTGCGCCAGGTGACGATGGTCCCCTCCGCCACCGCCAGCTCGACTATGGCTTCGGAGATGGAACGCACTTCGCTTTGCTTGACGCGGGGATCGGCCAGCGAGGCGCAGACCTGGACCAGCAGTATGGTTCGTTCATCATTTGGGGCTGTCGGCAGCAGCGCGACAAGGTCCACCTCCCGACCTGTCTTGGTCCTGTAGTAGAACATCTCCGGCGTTACCCGGCGCAGCGCGGTGAACACCAGATTCTCCAGCAGGCTGTCGCGGTTGGTGAGGATGCCGGAGCTGATCGAGTTCACCATTGCATGATCGATGCAGTAGACCTTGCGGGGATTGACGCTGATCCGGGTCGGCGAGCTGGAAAAGATGTTCACGCTGAAGAGCAGCCCGGCATCCTCGAACGCGACGAGCCAGTCGACCACCGAGCTTTTGCGTATCCGATATCCGAGGGATTTCAGATAATCGGTCAGGTGGCTGACGGCGTAAAAGGAGCCGGTGTTGTCCGCCAGCCAGTGGGCCAGATCGATCACCGCCCGAGGGTGGGAGATGTTGTGGTGGCCGATGATGCTGGCGAGGATGGCGTTCCAGTGCGCCTGATGGGCTTCGATGCGCTGCCGCTGATCGAGTCGAATCACGCCGGGGAAGCCGCCGACCTGCCAGTAGGCCTCGAACGCCTTCTGGATAGTCAGCCGCTGCCTGGTGGATAAAGGTCCGCCACTTTCGATGCCCTTGCCGTCGAGAAACTCCCGGAACGAAAGCGGGAAGACCTCCCAGGAAACGATCCGGCCGGTCAATGGACTGGCGGTTTCCTCATCCGGTGAGGGTAGCAGGGAACCGGCCATGGTGACCTCGCACTTTTCGGTGCGCATCAAACGGTCGATGAAGAGCGGCCAGTGCGGCAGGGATTGAACTTCGTCGAAAAAGCAGTGAACCGTCTCGCTGCCGCGCTTCTGCGGATGGAGCTCGAAGTACGCCTCCAGGATGAGGTCCGGGTTTTCGTGCCGCAGCCAGCATAGCCGGTTGTCGGCCAAATTGAGATAGAGGATGTTCTCGCGGTGAACACCGCTCTCGATCAGTTGTTGGATGCGCTGACGCAGCAAGGTGGTCTTGCCGCTTCCCCTGACGCCGGTGACCACCGAGACCTTGCCCGGCAGGCTGCCAATGACGACACGCCGGGGCAGCAGCCCGCCCGGCGGCTCAAAGTTCTGGTATTCGCGGATGATTCGTTTCAGGCATTCAATCATGGCATGGCCTGGTGCTCCCTGTTTGTTTCGCTACTGGTGTCATTCATGCTTGGTGTACCGAAAAAAGCAAATGGTTTGTCGAAACGACGAGCGATTCTGTTCGATTCCGTGATTGGGAACCGAACCGCCGTCCGAAATCTTGATGGGGGCAATCCCACTGGGAGGCAAAAAGACGGGAAAGTTGGAGCGCGATTTTCGGTGTCCGGGCTGACTGCAAACCCGTTACCCTCGTCCGGTGCAGGGAAATCGGGGGAGAAAAACGCTTCCTTTGCCATGAACCGTCGCCGGATGTCGGCGAGCATTGTTTCTGATGTTACATCATTAGCTTACGGGGCAAGTCGAGGGTGGAGACTGTTTTGCGCCAGGTCGGCGTCCCCTCCACCATTTACAGCAGACGAACCCGTCTCTCTGGGGTCATTCTCCGGGGTGACGGGTTTTCTTTTTCCCCTTGTTTCTAAGGGGTTTGCGCCCGTTTCACATCTTTCCAGAGTACCCCTCCGCATCATCGATTCTCCCCATCCTCCAGCCTTTCTTTCTCTGTTTGGCCCCTGATTCTCTGTTTTCTCCGGACCAAGTCCGAAGCTCGTCCGGAAAGCTACATCCTTGATTGATATGGGTTTGCGGCTGATTGCCGTTTGGGGCGGTTGTCTCAGGTCATTGTTCGATGCCGCAACCGGACGTTTTTTCCGAAATTGCTTGTTTCGGCACTGAAAAGAAGCGTGGTCAACTCCGGTTTTCCGCCCCCCCAAGAAGACAAATCCGCAGGACAGCGGATTTGGACGGCCGCCAGGCCGCCCGCAGGGTGAGCGCCATGGATGGCGTCAATCAAAAGCCGACGCGGATGGTCGGCTCTCTGGGGTGGTCTCCGGTCCGGTCGTCAGTCAGTGACGAAGCCGAACTGGCGGCGCTGATCGGCCCAGTCTTCGGGGAAGCTCTTGGGCCGCTTGGCCAGCGAGAGTCCGTTGGGTTCCTCGCCGTTGATCAGGGCTCCGACGATGTCCGGGGCCAGGGTCGTCAGCTTGAGGATGCGGGCCACACACGAGCCATCGACGTCGAGGGTACGATATTACTCCCCACCCTGTCCGGAATCGTCATCGGTACCTACTGTGCTGTATGGCTTCCGGCCCGGCTGCCACAGCATGTACCGGCGGGTGATGGTGGCTTCACTGAAAGGTGCCAACACCTTTGCGGTATGGACTTACACCATGCATGCGCCTCAGAACGGTCACCGGGTTACCAACGACAATCAGGCCGTTTTTTGGAAAAGTCGGCACTAATCGGCACAAAACGCTTGATTTTGGCAATCCGCCAATGTAATTTGTGGGGGTTAATTTGCGGCACTGTGTCCGGATTTCGGGTTTCCCGGAGACCTTCGGGCTTTTACCGAAAACATGATGAACGAAGGACGAAGGCTATGGATGAGAGATGG
>Ga0302246_1001073_pt1 | contig 20661 bp, 10 predicted proteins | sample AAG_UR_Trp_MG_FD_193533 | JGI IMG/M metagenome (GOLD analysis project Ga0302246, IMG submission 193533) | Enriched activated sludge microbial communities from anaerobic digester in WTTP, New Holstein, Wisconsin, United States - AAG_UR_Trp | ecosystem: Engineered > Bioreactor > Anaerobic >...
CGAGACTCTACCGGAGGCTCGACCCCGAAGATGTGGCCAGGCGGGTGGTGGACGTGTATCTGAGCTTCGACTCCGAGCTCAAGAAGATCCTGGCGCCGCTGGGAAGGTCCACCTCCCTTCCCATCGGTATGTCGGACGCAATCGGAATCGATGATTTCCATGCGGCGCAGCGCCTGCAGATCAAGCACGTGGTGTGAGAGAGCAGACTGAGCGGTATGAGAGACGAACCTGAAAGGAAAACGCCTGACCCTGTGGGAGAACGCATGAAGCAGCATGAGCGGGTTGTCATCGCGGGAATGGAAGACGGGCGACGGGTGGAGACCCGGGTCCTCGAGGAGCGGATACAATCGGCCGCGGCCGAGGGATACCGGAATATCGAGGTGCATGCCTACGGCCAGCACGGGATCGGCGGCAGGCTCTGGAAGACCTGCTCCGAGGGTGTGTTCATCGACGTCCATGGATATCCAGGCCAGCGGATCGGCTCCATGGGGTCTCCCTGCACCCACATCGATGTCCACGGTCCGGCCCCGGACGACGTGGGCTGGCTCAATGCGGGTGCCACCATCGTGATACGGGGTGACGCCACCAACGGCGTGGCGAATGCCATGGCACAGGGAAAGATCTACGTGGCCGGCGACATCGGCGCCAGGGGCATGACCATGACCAAGAGCAACCCGCGCTTCTCTCCGCCGGAGCTGTGGGTCCTGGGGGGCGTCGGCGACTCGTTCGCCGAGTTCATGGCCGGAGGCGTCGCCGTGGTGTGCGGCCTGGGGTCGCATTACCGGGGCAATATCCTCGGCCACAGGCCCTGTGTGGGCATGGTGGGCGGCAAGATATTCTTCCGCGGCGTGCAGAAGAACTTCAGCGAGGCGGACGCGAAGTTCGTGAAAATCTCCGAGGACGACTGGCAGTGGCTCACGACGAACATGAGGGATTTTCTCAAGGCCATCGACCGGGAAGACCTTTATGATGTCCTGACCCGGGACAGGCCGCGATGGCAGATGCTCACAGCGCTATCCCCCCACGAGAAAGCGCTCGGGCAGAGAATGAGCATATCGCGCTTCCGCTCCGAGGTGTGGGAGCGCGAGCTCGGCGCGGGAGGCCTCATAGGAGACCTGGCCGATCTCGACCGGAGCCAGATCCCGCTCATCGCTACAGGCCCTCTTCGAAGGTTCGTTCCCGTATGGGAGAATCACAAGTATCTCCCGCCCTGCCAGGCGGGCTGCCCCACCGGCATGCCGGTCCAGAAACGCTGGGAGCTCATCCGCAGAGGCGAGGTGCAGGAGGCGATCGATCTCGCCCTGCAGTATACGCCGTTTCCCGCCACGGTGTGCGGCTATCTCTGCCCGAACCTGTGCATGGAGAGCTGCACCAGGACCAGGGGCTTTCTGCCTCCCGTCGACGTGTCGGCTCTCGGCAGGGCGGGGGCGAATGCCGCGGAGCCCATGCCCGCCGAGCCGACCGGCAAAAAGATCGCGATCATCGGCGGCGGGCCCGCAGGACTGTCCGTTGCGTGGCAGCTGAGGATCATGGGGCACGAGCCGGTCGTGTACGACCGGGCGGAAAGGCCGGGCGGGAAGATCGCCGCCGCCATCCCCGAGAGCCGCTTTCCGAAGGAGATTTTCGAGAAAGAGCTCGAGCGGGTGCTCGGCATGATATCCTATCGCCGGATGACGGAAGAGCTCGATCAGCAGCGATTTCTCGAAATCCGCGACAGCCATGATTTCACGGTCGTTGCAACCGGAGCCTGGGTGCCCCGGACGCTCAACATAAAGGGTGTCAAACGGGCAGTGCCTGCGCTCGATTTCCTCAGGGGCTCGAAGTGCGGGGCCATGGCGGTCGGCGAGAGGGTGGTGATCATCGGCGCGGGGAACGTGGGGTGCGATGCAGCCACCGAGGCTCATCGCCAGGGCGCGAAGGACATCACGCTCATCGACATTCAGGAGCCCGCGTCCTTCGGGAAAGAACGCGCAGCAGCGGAAAAGGCCGGGGCCCGATTCCTATGGCCCGTTTCCGTAAGTGCGATCACGACTGAGGGCGTGGAACTGGCAGACGGCAAAATTCTCCCATGCGATACAGTAGTTGTTGCAATTGGAGACCGGCCTGACATATCATTCCTCCCCACAGGCATAGACATCCGGGGCGGCTTCATCGTGGTGGACGATGCCTACCGCACTTCCGACCCGCAGGTGTACGCCATCGGAGACAGTGTAAAACCCGGGCTCCTCACCGATGCCATCGGTGCGGGCAGAATGGTGTCGCGGGATATCGATGCCCGCCTCAAAGGCCTCGATGAACCCTTCGACCGCCTGCCTCCCATGAATACGGAGAGCGTGAAGCTGCAGTATTACGACCCTGGGCGGCGCCCGGGCGAGGACATCGTCGAGTGCTCGACGCTGTGCGCGTCGTGCGGCGGATGCAGAGACTGCGGCCTGTGCGAGACTGTATGTCCCCGGCAGGCCGTCTCGCGGAGGGATCTTCAGCGCGGCGGATATGAATACCGGGTCGACGGTGACCTCTGCATCGGTTGCGGTTTCTGCGCGGGCGCATGTCCGTGCGGGATATGGGAGATGAAGGAAAACGAACCCCTGGATTAGACAGGGCTAGACTGATACGATTATAAACCAAAGAAATGGAGGACTATCTATGTTACAATGCAAGACGAAGCAGGATGTCATGAAAGCTGTAAAGGAGCATAAAGTCAGCTTCATCCAGTTCTGGTTCACCGATGTTCTCGGCAGGCTCAAGAGCTTCAACATCACCCCGTCCGAGCTCGAGGAGGGAATCGAGGAGGGCATGGGGTTCGACGGGTCCTCCATTGAGGGGTTTGCCCGCATTCACGAGAGCGACATGATCGCGAAGCCTGATCCCACGACCTTCCAGCTGCTTCCCTGGAGGCCTGCGGATTACCCCGTGGCCCGAATGGTGTGCGATATCCAGAACCCGGACGGCACCCCGTACGATGGCGACCCACGCTACGCGCTCAAGCGCGTTCTGGCAAAAGCCGCGAAGAAAGGGTACACCGTATTCCTCGGACCCGAGCTCGAGTATTTCTACTTCGCCGACGACAAATGCACCAAGATCCTCGACAAGGCAGGGTACTTCGACGGCCTCCCCATCGACCGGGGCCCGGACATCCGGCGCGACACCATCTTCTGCCTGCAGAAGATGGGGATCGACGTGGAGTACAGCCATCACGAAGTCGCCCCGTCCCAGCACGAGATCGACCTGAGGTACAAGGAGGCGCTGACCATGGCGGACATCGTCATGACCTACCGGACAACGGTCAAGGAGATCGCCCGGCAGCACGGTGTGTACGCTACCTTCATGCCCAAGCCGATCGCCAACGAAAACGGAAGCGGCATGCACGTGCACCAGTCGCTGTTCAAGGGGGATGAAAACGCCTTCTTCGACGCCAAGGACAAGTATCACCTCTCCGCGGTGGGCAAGTCCTATATCGCTGGCATTCTCACCCATGCGCGCGAGCTCTGCGCGGTGACCAACCAGTGGGTGAACTCCTACAAGCGGCTTGTCCCCGGATATGAGGCCCCGGTCTATGTATCCTGGGCGCGCAGGAACCGCTCGGCCATGCTGAGGGTTCCCATGTACAAGCCCGGCAAGGCAAAGGCGACCAGGATCGAGTTCCGCGCGCCCGATCCCGCCTGCAATCCCTACCTGGCGTTCGCGGTGCAGATCGCAGCCGGTCTGAAGGGCATCGAAAAGAAATATACCCTGCCCGATCCGATCGAAAAGGACATCTTCGAGATGGACGAGAAGGCGCGCGAAGAGGCCGGGATCACCTCGCTTCCGGGCAATCTCTTCGAGGCCATCCAGGAGGTGTCCAAGAGCGAGCTTGTCAGGGAGGCGCTCGGCGATCACATCTTCGAGAAGTTCCTGGAGAACAAGAAAAAGGAGTGGGACGCCTTCAGAACTCACGTCAGCAAGTACGAGATCGACACCTATCTCCCGCTCTTGTAAACAGTAATGGACGATCCGGCCCGGACGTTGTATACGGTCCCGGGCCGGAGTCTTACGGGCACGGATAACGAGACGCAAAAAGGAGGGTTCTTGCATGGCGGCCAGCAACAGGAGGCCTGCTGTCGTGGTTCTGGAAGACGGGTCGGTCTTCCGCGGACACGCCTTCGCCGGACAGGGAGACGCTTGCGGCGAGGTCGTGTTCAACACCGCCATGACCGGCTATCAGGAGGTGCTCACCGATCCTTCGTATCGCGAGCAGATTCTCGTCATGACCTACCCCCTGATGGGCAGCTACGGGATCAACGATGAGGATGCGGAGTCATCCGTCATTCACCTTCAGGGATTCGTTGTCAGGGAGTATCAGTCCCGCCCGAGCAACTACCGGTCGAGAAAGAGCCTGAAAGACTACCTGGAGGAGTTCGGCAAGATCGGGATCGAGGGGGTGGACACCCGGGCCCTGACGCGCAAGATCCGGACGGCGGGCGCCATGCGGGGTATCGTATCCACCAGGCACGATAAGGTGCCCGAGCTGCTGGAGAAGGTGCGCAACTACCCTGGGCTCGTGGGCAGGGACATCGTGTCCTCCGTGACCTGTCCGTGCCCCTGCGTATGGAATGACGGTAAGATGCTCCCCATCGAGACGCTTCGGCCCAGGGGCGGCGGATTCCGGGTCGTCGTGCTCGACTGCGGCGCAAAGTACAACATCCTCCGCAGCCTTCAGCGGCTGAACTGCCAGGTGATCCTCATGCCGTCCCGCAGCAGGGCAGAAGAGATTCTCGCCTATGAACCGGACGGCGTGATGCTGTCGAACGGTCCGGGCGACCCTGCGCCGCTCGAGAGAGAGGTGCAGGCCGTGCGGGATCTGCTGGGCAGGGTGCCCGTTTTCGGCATCTGCCTGGGGCATCAGATTCTCGCCCTGGCGCTGGGCGCGAGGACCGAAAAGCTCAAGTTCGGCCATCACGGCGTGAACCAGCCTGTCAGGAACCTGCTGACCGGCCGCGTAGAGATCACGTCACAGAACCATGGCTTTCACGTGATTGCCGAAACGCTCCCCCCGGGCGCCCAGGTGACCCATGTCAACCTCAACGACGGCACGCTGGAAGGGATCAGCTACCCGTCGCTCAGGGCGTTCAGTGTCCAGTATCATCCCGAAGCGTCTCCCGGGCCTCACGATGCAGGTTATCTCTTCGACGAATTCAGCTCCATGATGCGCCCCGGTATCGGCAACGCAGCTGGAAGCATGCCGTAACTAAGTGAATTATTTCATGAAGACGTTGATTTTCTCTGGATAAAATACATACTATTATAGTAATAGGCGTGCGCGGGAAACGCGGCTCGAAACTGCGGAGGAAGAGCACAGTACATATGGAGGAAGATAACAGGTTCAGGGCGATGCTCAGGGCATTGGCGCGCAGTGCGGGAAAGTGGAGGTTGTTCGTGGGCCGCGATCCGGAAAAGCTCCCCCGCCGCTCCATAGTTCTGCTGCCTGTCCAGCCAGGCGTGCTTTTCTGCGGCCTCGCCGGAATCCTCGTCATCAAGGGAGGCGGAGATGCGCCGGGGGACGATGTTCTGGAGAATCTCTCCCGACGCTTCGATGCGGTCCGGAGCAGGCCCCTGAAAAGGGTGCTCGGCGGTGAGACGCCGCCCGACGGGTATCTCCATCCCGAGGAGCTCGCATTCTTCGAAAAGGACGTCTACAGCCTGAAACAGGACCCCCGCCTCCAGTGGATGCTCGGCCGCGAAGGACGCATGGCCCGGCTCAAGACGCTCTGCAGCGGGCTGAGCGACTTTGCCGAAGACGAGGAGCGGCTTCTGGAGAAGAGGGCGTCGGCCTTCCCCACCCATGTGATAGAGAAGCTCACGCACGCGCTGATCCTTCTGAAGGACATCGCCTGGGCACTGAAGGAAGACGTGCTCGCAAATCAGGAGAAAATCTCGGCCCTTGCCGGGAACCCGGACGCGCTTTCGCAAGGCGCGTTCGAGAAATACCAGAGACTCAACTTCACCCTCAACGCCCTCGACCGGCTCGAGGTGCGCGGAAGAGACTCCTGCGGGGTGCAGGCGGCGCTCCACTTCTCCAGCCCCCGAGAGCTCAGGGGCGTGATCGAGAAGATCAAGTCGAGCGGTCTTTACGATCTCTTCATGATGCGCTGCTCTCCCGGCGACCTCATGGACAGGTCGATCCATGTATCGCCCGAGACCCTCATCTTCACGTACAAGACAGCGCTCATCACCGGAGACCTCGGCGACAACACGAGATATCTGCGGAAATCAATCCGGGAGGACCCCATCATCCACCTCGTCATGGAGCACGCCCCCGACGACTCACAAATGTATCTGGCCCATACGCGCTGGGCCTCGGTGGGGGCCATCAACGAGGCGAACTGCCACCCGGTCAACAACTTCATCTCGGCCGGCGGCTCGGGGGAAGAATGGGACTTCTCACCGGCGACAAAGAAGTTTCCCTTCTACGGCAGCGGGCCCTGGGCCATCAATGTGGTCCTGAACGGCGACATCGACAACTACCCCTCGCTGAAGGACAGCCTCGAGTCGAACGGATGGCGGATCGATTCGCGCGTGTCCACGGACACCAAGGTCATCCCGCTGCAGATCGAGAAATACCTCCTCGAGGGGCACGACCTGAAAGAGGCGTTCAGAAGGGCGGTGTGCGATTTCGAGGGATCCCACGCCATCGCCGTGGAGAGCAATCTCGAGCCGGGCAGGGTCTTCCTCGCGCTCAAGGGCAGCGGCCAGACGATCTATGTGGGCATCTGCGAGCGCCAGTATGTGTTCTCCTCCGAGGTGTACGGCCTCGTCGAGGAGACCCCGGATTTCATCAAAATGGACGGAGAGAGGCAGCGTATTCCGGGCGATGAGCGCACCCGGGGGCAGATATTCGTCCTGAGCAACACCTCGGGCGGAGGCCTCGAGGGCATCGAGGCCATGTACTATGACGGGCATCCCCTCCGGCTCGGACCCGAAGACGTGAGGCACGCCGAGATAACCACCCGGGACATCGACCGCGGGGCTCATCCTCACTTTCTTCTCAAGGAAATCATGGATTCTCCGCAGTCCATCCGCAAGACCATGCGCGGCAAATACCGCATCGAGAAGGATCAGGGGGTGGTGTTCAACCTGGACGAGGCCGTTTTTCCGCGCAGGGTGCGCGATGCGCTCGTATCGGGTGAGATCAGGCACATCTATGTGGTGGGGCAAGGCACCGCTGCAGTCGCGGGCGCGGCCGTGGCCGAAGCACTTTCCTTCTATCTGAAGGGCACGAGGATATCGGTCCAGGCCCGCAAGGCCTCGGACCTGAGCGGTTTCTGCCTCGACGACGACATGGGGGGCTGCCTGGTGATCGCCATCACCCAGTCGGGCACCACCACGGACACCAACCGGGCCGTGGCCATGGCCAGGGAGCGGGGCGCCCACCTCATCGCCATCGTGAACCGGAGGCAGTCCGACATCACAACCAAGGTCGACGGGGTCTTCTACACGAGCGACGGCCGCGACATCGAGATGTCCGTGGCATCCACCAAGGCGTTCTACTCACAGATCACGGCGGGCTATCTCCTGGCCCTGTTCATGGCCCGGATGCTGGGCACGCTCTCGAGAGAGAGAATCGCGGAAGAGCTCTTCAAGCTCGAGCAGGCGCCGAAGCTGATGCAGAAGGTCATCGACGCCCGTGAGGCGATCAGAAGCTCCGCGTGGGACCTGGTCCGAAAGAAGAGGTACTGGGCCGTGGTGGGAAGCGGCGCCAACAAGACCGCCTCCGACGAGATCCGGATCAAGCTCAGCGAGCTGTGCTACAAGACCATCTCCTCGGACATCATCGAGGACAAAAAGCATATCGACCTCTCGTCCGAACCCCTGATCCTGGTGTGCGCGGCGGGCAGCCCGGACATCGTGCTCGAAGACGTCGCCAAGGACGTGGCCATCTTCAACGCCCACGCTTCCAGCGTGGCGGTCATCGCGGACGAGGGTGACCGGCGGTTCGACCGCATCGCGGAGTCGGTGATCCACGTTCCCAGATCATCCTTCCCGCTCTCGGTCATTCTCAATACCCTGGCCGGCCATATCTGGGGATACTACGCCGCGTGCAGTCTCGACGCGCAGGCCGGGGCCTTCAAAGCCTTCCGCTCGAGCCTGTCCGGGATCATGCGCAGCCAGGAGAAGAAGGGTCTTTCACTCTACGAGAGCATAGAGGACCGCGAGCTCAGGAGGTGCGTGGACGATTTTTCAGAGCTGTTCAACTCCTGGAGGAGGTCCGGCCAGCTCACGTCCATGAACGTCGACACCGCCTCCGACATCACCCTGCTCCTGAAGTACGCGGTTGGCAAGCTGCCCATCGAGGACTTCTGGAGCGAGTTCGGCGAGCCGAAAGTGACGGCGTCGCCCCTCGACCGGCTCGACATGACCCTGGGCAGGGCCGTCGAAGAGCTCTCGAGGCCCGTTGACGCCATCCGCCACCAGGCCAAGACCGTGACCGTGGGGACGAGCAGACGGATCGAGGCGCCCAGGGGGCTCATCTTCGATGCGCTCGAAGACCTCTCCTTCACGGTCGAGAACATACCCGCAAAGGGCGGCATTGCCCTGAAGCGCCTCCAGGATGCGGTCTTGCGGATCAACGGATACACGCTCTACGCCGTTCAAGGCCTCGACGAAGAGGGAAGCCCCACCGAGCGCTCGACCATCAGGGTGATCCGGAAGCAGGGGACGGCCGAGGGCCTTCGGTCGCGTTTCGACGAGACCGGCCCGCTCATGGGCACCAAGAAGACCATCGTCCGCACCGGCGATGTCTATGCCGGGTTGGGAAAGTCCGACCGCGCCCCCATCGTCATCGTTCCGCTCCTGAATCCCCTGAAAACTGTGGAGCACCTGCTCCTGCTCCACGTTGAGTACGACGAGGCCATGGACGTGGAGCGGAAAAAGGAGATCCTGGGAGAAAAGTTCGGCGACATCAAGAACCTCATCGACGAGTACAACGTGCCCTGGAGCGACGGATATCTGAAGAGCCTGCCTGTCGGGCTGCTCCTCGGAGAGGATGTCGAAGTGATCAAAAATATGATATTCGAACAGATGAGGAACTCATGAAAGACAGATACATGAAGGCCGGTGGGTGTGAAAGACCTTCATTTCGTGCGGCGTCCGGCTTCGACGCCGCGGCATGAGGAGGAATCGATGGACCTGAAACCGCAGTGCCACGAGAAGATCGCAAAGATGATCGAAAAAGGGGTCGACATCCCCAACCCCCTGACCCTCGACATCGGACAAGAGGTCGATATCGGGAAGATCTCCGCGTCCGGGGTCAAGATCTACCCCGGCTGCCGGATATACGGCGAGAAGACCGTCATATCGTCGGGGGCGCAGATCGGCCGGGAAGGGCCGGTGACGATCGAGAACTGCCAGATCGGGCGGGACGTGGAGCTCAAGGGCGGCTATTTCAGCAAATCCGTGTTCCTCGACGGGTCGAACATGGGGCTGGGCGCCCATGTCCGCGAAGGATCCATCCTGGAGGAGGAGGCGGGCGGGGCTCACTGCGTCGGGCTCAAGCAGACCATTCTCTTCCCCTTCGTGACTCTGGGCAGCCTCATCAACTTCTGCGACTGTCTGATGGCGGGCGGCACCAGCCGCAAGGACCACAGTGAGGTGGGCAGCTCGTACATCCACTTCAACTTCACTCCGGACGGAGACAAGACGACACCCTCCCTGATCGGCGACGTGCCCAGGGGCGTGATGCTCAACCAGCCGCCCATATTCCTGGGAGGCCAGGGAGGGATCGTGGGGCCCGTGCGCATCGGGTTCGGAAATGTCGTGGCCGCGGGCTCGGTGCTCAGGCAGGACTGCCCCGAAGACAACAGGCTGATCACGGGAAAGGCCGGCTCCGGCTGCGTCAAGGAATTTCTCCCCTCGCTGTATCCGAACCTGCTGCGCGTCGTGGAGAACAATATCATCTACCTCGCGAACCTCATGGCGCTCCGGGAGTGGTACATCCACGTGCGCAAGCCCTTTTTCGACAGCCTGGAATTCGGCGCGCTCATCCACGAGGGGCTCCTCGACAAGCTCTCGATCGCGCGGAAAGAGCGGCTGAAGCGGCTTGAGGCAATGGCCAAAAGGGCGACATCCTCAAACACCCCGCGCTCGGAGGAGGCGGAGCGCTTGAGGAGCGCAGTGGGGCGGGATATTCATAAGCTCCAGGGCATATTCGAGGGAGATGCGGCCCCGGATTTGCAAGCGGATACGCTCAGGAACGAGTTTCTCTCCGGTCTTGACAGGGCCGCCGGAGGGGGCCGGGGCGGCTATATCGAGACCATCCAGAGGCTGCCGGCGGACGTTTCGGCACAGGGCACCGGATGGCTGGAGCGCCTCGTGGCTCACTTCTGCAGCGCGGCTTCGGCCGCCATGCCCGGCCTGGAGCTGTTTCAGAAGCGACGGATATAGCTTATACCCATTACCAAAGGAGGAATGCTGATGGGCAAACTTTTCGGAACTGACGGGATACGCGGCGAGGCGAACCGGTATCCCATGAACGCGGAGATCGCCTTTGCGGTAGGCCAGGCGGTGGCATATCTCATGAGAAAGGAGCATCACCGCACCAGGATCATCATCGGCAAAGACACCCGCATATCGGGCTACATGCTCGAAAGCTCGCTTGAGGCAGGCATAACGTCCATGGGCGGCAACACGTATCTCACGGGCGTGCTTCCCACCCCGGGCATCGCCTTTATCGCGAACAGCATGCGGGCCGATGCGGGCATCGTGATCTCCGCCTCCCACAATCCCTACGAGGACAACGGGATCAAGATCTTCGGCGGAAACGGATTCAAGCTCACCGACGAGCAGGAGAACACCATCGAGGACCTTATCCTGAACGGCAAGCTTGCGAAGCTCCTGCCCCCCTCCAGAGACATGGGACAGGCATTCCGCATGAGCGATGTGAACGGGCGGTATGTCGTGTTTCTGAAAAACACCTTCCCGCGGGACCTCTCCATGGAGGGTATGAAGATCGTCATGGACACCGCGAACGGGGCCACCTACCGGGTCGCGCCGGACACCTTCATCGAGCTCGGCGCCGAGGTCGAGGTGATCCACAACAAGCCCAACGGGCTGAACATCAATGACGCGTGCGGCTCCCAGTATACCGGTGATCTGAGGAAAAGGGTGCTTGAAACAGGGGCTGCGATAGGCCTCGCCTTCGACGGCGACGGCGACCGGCTGATCGCGGTGGACGAAAAGGGCGAGGAGATCACGGGCGACCAGATCCTCCTCATCTGCGCGCAGATGCTCAAGGAGCAGGGGAAGCTGAAGAACGACCTGCTGGTGAGCACCGTGATGAGCAACCTGGGCCTGCGGGTGGCGTGCAAGAAGTACGGCTACAGGCACCACGCCGCAAAGGTGGGCGACCGCTACGTGCTCGAGGACATGCTCAAGCTCGGCGGCGTGATCGGGGGCGAGGACTCGGGGCACCTCATCTTCCTGGACCATCACACCACCGGCGACGGCATCCTCACCGCGCTCCAGCTGATCGCCGCCATGGTGAGGACGGGCAAGCCCCTCTCGGAGCTCGCGAAGATCATGCAGATCTACCCGCAGAAGCTGATCAACGTGAACGTGAAGAGCAAGCCGGACATCGACACGGTGCCGGAGCTCAAGGAGGCGATCCGGCAGGTCGAACAGGAGCTCGGGGACGACGGCCGCGTTCTGGTGCGCTATTCCGGGACGCAGAACATGTGCCGGGTCATGGTCGAGGGCCCGACGAATGAGGTGACGGAGAGATACTGCACCGAGCTGGCAGATCTCGTAGAAAAGGTGCTCGGGATGAGCGAGGCGGCGGCATCATAGCCCGGGCGGGCGCCCTTTTCAGGGAGAGGATATCGATCGATGGGCATTCAGATTTTCGTTGCCGAAGACTTCGAGGGCATGAGCGCATTTGCAGCAGGAATCGCAACAAAGAAGATCCGGGACACGCTGAAGAGCAAGCAGGAGGCGGTCCTTGGGCTTGCGACAGGCAACTCCCCCACCGGGCTCTACAAGCATCTCGCACGCGACGCCAATGCGGGCGAGTTCGACTCCACACGGTGCAGGAGCTTCAACCTTGACGAGTATGTGGGTCTGCCCGGAGAGAATGTCCAGAGCCGCGTCATGCATCACGAGAGCTACGCCTACTTCATGATTCAGGAATTCTTCTCTCTTCTGAAGGGAAAGTTCATCGAGACCAATGTGCCTCCCGGCTCGCTGATCGAGCAGAATAGGCTCATAGCCGAGCTCAAGGCGCACCCGGCGGACTGGGAGGCGCGAGGCGCGGACAGGGGCAAGTCCATCGCCATCAGAAGGAGCCCGGAGTCGGAATATCTGGGATGGATCAGGAAGTACATACTGGACGGCTATGCTCGCAAGATCAGGAAGGCGGGAGGCATAGACCTGCAGGTCATCGGGGTCGGCGGCAGGGGCCACGTGGCCTTTCACGAGTCCGGAATCCCGTTCAAGGGAAGCAGCGTCCTGCTCGTCAAGCTCGACGACAGCACGGTCGCCGACGCGGTGGCCGACGGCCACTTTGCATCGAAGAAGGATTCTCCCAACTACGCGATATCCATGGGTGCGGAGCTCGTCTACCAGGCGCGCTCCGTTCTTCTGCTGGCAAACGGCGAGCGCAAGGTTGAGCCGGTGACCCGCTCGATACTGGACGACCCCACGCCCGAGGTTCCGATCTCATACGGGCAGATATACGCCGCGCAGGGAGGCGACCTGATCTACGTGCTCGACAGAATCGCCGGCAGGGAGCTGCTCGCCGAGAAAAAGGCGCTGGCGAAAAAAGGCGTGAAGATCAGGGAAGTGGACGGCCGGGGCGCCGTATCGGCGGCTTAGTCTTCAAAAGGGCTCGCGCGGATGAACGGCCGCCGCGCCGTGTGAAAACGGGGGCCCGCCGGGAGCACCCGGACCGGCCGCCTGAAACCGCCCCTCGAGTCTGACTGCAATGGAGAGGAGACGCGGTCCCGCCGCATGAAGACGGCGACCACAAAAGACGAGACAGCGCACGTGCATCTGTGATAAGGCACGGAAGCGTCAATTTACAGCGAAGGAAACCATGCCGCGACGGGAAGATCTGAATAAAATACTCATCATCGGGTCAGGGCCGATTGTCATCTCACAAGCCTGCGAGTTCGACTACTCAGGCGTCCAGGCCTGCAAGGCCCTGAAGGAAGAAGGATACCGGGTCGTGCTCATCAACTCGAACCCGGCCACCATCATGACCGATCCGAACCTCTCGGACAGGACCTACATCGAGCCCATCACGACCGAGGTGGTGGCCCGGATCATCGAGATGGAGCGGCCGGACGCCGTCCTGCCCACCCTGGGGGGCCAGACCGGCCTGAACGTGTCGGTGAAGGTCCACGAGATGGGGGTGCTCGACCGATTCGGCGTCGAGATGATCGGCGCCACGCCGGAGGTCATCCACAAGGCCGAGGACCGCGAGAAGTTCAGGCGCGCCATGGAAAACATCGGCCTGCGCGTGCCGGCCAGCGGGTTCGCCCGGAGCATGGACGAGGCCTTCTCCATAGCAGGGGATATCGGCTTCCCGCTCATCATCAGGCCGTCGTTCACCCTCGGCGGCATCGGGGGCGGGATCGCCTACAACACCGAAGAGCTGAAGAGCATGGCCAGGGCGGGCCTCGATGCGAGCATGATCGGCGAGATCATGCTCGAGGAGTCGGTGATCGGGTGGAAGGAGTACGAGCTAGAGGTGATGCGCGACAGGGCGGACAACGTCGTGATCATCTGCTCCATAGAAAACCTCGACCCCATGGGCGTGCACACGGGCGACTCCATCACCGTAGCTCCGGCCCAGACCCTGACGGACATGGAATATCAGCGCCTGCGCAACGCATCGATCGCCATCATGCGCGAGATCGGCGTGGAGACGGGGGGCTCCAACGTGCAGTTCGCGGTAAACCCCGCCAACGGCGAGGTCGCGGTCATCGAGATGAACCCCCGCGTGTCGCGGTCTTCGGCGCTGGCGTCGAAGGCGACCGGCTTCCCCATTGCGAAGATCGCAGCCAAGCTGGCCGTAGGCTACACCCTTGACGAGATCCGCAACGACATCACCCGCGTGACCTGCGCGTCGTTCGAGCCCGCCATCGATTACTGCGTTGTGAAAATCCCGCGGTGGACCTTCGAGAAGTTCCCGGAGACCCCGGACCTTCTCACCACCTCCATGAAGTCCGTGGGAGAGACCATGTCGATCGGACGCACCTTCAAAGAGGCACTGGGAAAGGCCATCCGCTCTCTGGAGACCGGCAGGACCGGCCTGAACAGCCCTGCGGACGCGGGCTCGGCCGTGGGGCGTAAGGAGATCGTTTCACGGCTCACCTATCCGAACTCGGCCAGGCTCTTCTGGCTTGCCGAGGCCTTCAGGAGGGGCATGTCCGTAAGCGAGGTGAGCTCCATGACCGGGATCGACCCGTGGTTTCTCCAGCACATCAGCGAGCTGGTGGAGTTCGAGGGCGCTCTGAGGGGCGGGCCGCGCGGACGGGACCTGCTGAAAGAGGCGAAGCGGATGGGCTTTTCCGACCGCTACCTGGGGAGCATCTGGGGCATGAAGGAGGACGAGGTGCGCGAGATGCGGCGCAGGGAGGGGATCCAGCCGGTGTACAAGCTCGTAGACACCTGTGCCGCGGAGTTCGAGGCCTTCACCCCCTACTACTACTCCACCTACGAGACCGAGACCGAGACAAAGGCGAGCGAAAGATCCAAGGTCGTGATCATAGGCGGAGGGCCGAACCGGATCGGCCAGGGAATCGAGTTCGACTACTGCTGCGTGCACGCCTCGTTCGCCCTGAGGGACATGGGCTACGAAAGCATCATGATCAACTCCAACCCCGAGACCGTGAGCACGGACTACGACATCTCGGACAAGCTCTACTTCGAGCCCCTCACGTTTGAGGACGTGCTGCACGTGGTCAAGACCGAGAGCCCGGTGGGCGTGATCGTGCAGTTCGGCGGCCAGACCCCGCTGAACCTCGCGCGGAGCCTGTGGAAGGAGGGCGTCACCATCCTGGGCACCTCGCCGGACGCCATCGACCGGGCCGAGGACCGGGAGCGGTTCAGCGAGATCGTGAGAAAGCTCGACCTGAGACAGCCCGACAGCGACATCGTCTTTACGGTCGACAAGGCGATACGGGCCGCGAAGCGAATCGGCTTCCCGGTGCTGGTGAGGCCCTCGTACGTGCTGGGAGGCCGCTCCATGGAGATCATCTACGACGCGCAGAGCCTGGAGAAGTTCATCACCGGCGTGTTCAAGCTCTTCCCGGACAATGCGGTGCTCATCGACCGCTTTCTGGAGGACGCCGTGGAGGTGGACGTGGACGCGGTCTGCGACGGGAGGATCACGGTGATCGGCGGGATCATGGAGCACATCGAGGAGGCGGGCATCCACTCGGGAGACAGCGCGTGCGTGCTGCCGCCCGCGACCCTGCCGGAGAGGATCGTGGAGAGGATCAGGGAGCAGACCCGGCTGATCGCCTCCGAGATCGGCGTGATCGGGCTCATGAACATCCAGTATGCGGTCAAGGATGGCGAGGTCTACGTGCTGGAGGTGAACCCCCGGGCGTCGAGGACCGTGCCGTTTGTGAGCAAGGCGGTCGGAAAACCCCTGGCGCAGATCGCCACCCAGGTGATGATGGGGAGGTCGCTGAGCGACATCGGGTTCACCGAGCAGATCATCCCGAAACACGTCTCGGTGAAGGAGGCCGTGTTTCCGTTCCAGCGCTTCCCGAACGTGGACGTGGGGCTCGGCCCGGAGATGAAATCGACGGGCGAGGTCATGGGCATCGACTCGTCGTTCGGGGCGGCCTTCGCCAAGTCGCAGATGGCAGCGGGCTCGACCTTGCCCGATTCTGGCGCCGTGTTCATCAGCGTGCACGACTTCCACAAAGACCGGATCTCGGGCGTGGCCAGGGGCTTTGCGGACCTGGGCTTCCGCATCCTGGCGACCAGGGGCACCGCGAAGCGGCTTCAGGCGGAAGGCATAGACGCCGAGGTGGTGCTCAAGGTGAGGGAGGGGCGGCCCAATGTGGTCGACCACATCAAGAACCGGGGCATCCAGATGATCATCAACACGAGCATAGGCAGAAAGCCCTCGGAAGAGGCCTACCACATACGCAGCAGCGCGATCCGCTACAACATCCCCTACGCCACGACCATCGCGGCCTCGCGGGCGAGCCTGGAGGCCATCAGGGCGCTCAGGTCGAACGGCTTCGCCGTTGCACCGCTGCAGGACCTGTATGCCGGCGGGTGAGGCTGTTTTCCGGCCGTCATGCCTGCTGTGGGCAGGCATGGAAGGAGAGGGCGCGCGGCGTTTTCGCGGCCTGTGCGCTGGCGTGCTCTCATGGATCGCGGCTGGATCGATGAAAGGGGGCATCCGGCTTTTTTCTTTCATGGATTCACAGCTTGAGAGGGGCGGTAGAGTGGACGTTCATTTCTGCTGCAGGCAGATAATCCGGGGCGGTCGTGCGTTGACGCCCACAATTTGATTACGGCAGGTATTGATCATGTCGCAGAAAAAATCGACCAAGTACATCTTTATCACCGGAGGGGTGCTCTCCTCCCTGGGCAAGGGCCTGGCGGCCGCATCCATCGGCGCCATCATGGAGGCGCGCGGGCTGAATGTGACCAACATCAAGCTGGACCCCTACATCAACGTCGACCCCGGCACCATGAGCCCCTTCCAGCACGGCGAGGTCTTCGTCACAGACGACGGGGCCGAGACCGACCTCGACCTCGGGCACTACGAGCGCTTCACCTCATCGCCTCTCACCGCGAAGAACAACTTCACCACCGGGCAGGTCTACGACACGGTGATCCAGAAGGAGCGAAACGGCGAGTATCTGGGAAAGACCGTTCAGGTGATCCCCCACATCACCGACGAGATCAAGAGACGCATCATCGAGGCGGCGAACGGCTGCGACATCGCCATCGTAGAGATCGGCGGCACTGTCGGCGACATCGAGTCGCTCCCCTTCCTGGAGGCGATCAGGCAGTTCGGCTTCGACCTGGGCAGGTCGAACGTGCTCTACATCCATCTCACCCTGGTGCCGTACATCCCCACTGCGGGAGAGCTCAAGACCAAGCCCACCCAGCACTCGGTTCAGAAGCTGCGCGAGATCGGCATCCAGCCGCAGATCCTGCTGTGCCGCTCCGAGAAGCGCCTCTCCGCCGAGCTGAAGGAGAAGATCGCGCTCTTCTGTAATGTGGAGAAGGACGCGGTGATCAATGCCGTCGACGTGAGCAACATCTATCAGGTGCCGGTCGAGTTTCACCGCGAAGGGCTCGACGAGCGGATCGTGGAATACCTGAACATGTGGACCCGCGAGCCCCGAATGCAGGGCTGGGAGCAGCTCGTGGAGAAGTTCGGCAGCCGCACAGCCGAGGTGAACATCGCGGTGGTGGGCAAGTATGTGAAGCTCACCGACTCATACAAGAGCCTGAACGAGGCCCTGGAGCACGGCGGCCTGTTCAACGACACCCGGGTGAACCGGGTGTATGTGGACGCGGAGGCGCTCATGGAGGAGGACGACATCTCCCGCCATTTCGAGAACATCCACGGCATCCTGGTGCCGGGGGGATTCGGAGACCGGGGCATCGAGGGCAAGATCCGGGCCGCGGAGTATGCCAGGACGAAGATGATCCCCTACTTCGGCATCTGCCTGGGCATGCAGCTCGCGGTCGTCGAATTCGCCCGCCATGTGAGCGGCATCGGGCGCGCCAACAGCTCGGAGTTCGACCAGGACACGCCGGATGCGGTCATCGACTTTCTTCCCGACCAGCGGCTCATCACGAAAAAGGGCGGCACCATGCGCCTGGGCGCCTACCGCTGCATCCTCCAGCCGGGCACGAAGGCCATGCAGGCCTACCAGGACAAGGAGATCTCCGAGCGCCACCGCCACCGCTACGAGTTCAACAGCAGATATGAGAAGCAGCTGACCGACAAAGGCCTGATCATCAGCGGCCGCAACCCGGAGACAAAGCTCGTGGAGATCGTGGAGCTGCCCGACCACCCATGGTTCCTGGGCTGCCAGTTTCACCCCGAGTTCAAGTCAAAGCCCATGCAGCCGCACCCCCTGTTCCGCGACTTCATCAAGGCGAGCTGCGCGTACCGGGACGCCACGGCAGGGTAGTGCCGCACGGCCTGTTCCCTTCAAAACACATCTTGCGGCTCGGCTTCAGGGGCGGGCTCTTTCTTCCTCCTCTCCTCCCGATGGAGAGAACAAAGGAGGGGGAACTCAGACAGCTCTTCTCTTGCCCCGCCGCTTGCTGCAGGGCATCTCATTCACGTGCCGTATCCGCTTTGAAAAACCCGGCATGGACCCGCTCATCCCTTATATCGCCCACACACAGAGGCAGGGCAATGCGCGGCACGGCCTATGAAACATGAATATTCTCACTGTGATGTAGCTTCATTGAAGAAAAAATGATATTGTATTCTCCAGGTTACTGATCGGCGGCTCCGATAGGGCTGCCGGACCTTGGCGATGCGTGCAATGAAAGAGAGGAGACCATTTCTCGTCTTCCTGTTCACCTTCGACGGACGGAGTCTGTCTTTGCTCCGTGTGCAATCTTCTCATGCTCCATTGTAAGGATTATGATACTCCGGAAAAGGGGACGGGGAATATTCGGTATGCATAATATTGCAGCAAAAGTTGCTATATAGCGTCTTTTGCTGCAATTATGCAGTAGAGAAACTTGTTGGACGTTTAAAATATAAAGGAGGTATATATGATTGATGTTGGTGGAAATAAATTCCAAAATGTTGCGATTCCTTTAATATTTCTTGACCGCTATTTTTTGGTTGAGAGTGTTAATGGAGAAGATTTATGGACAGTGTTCGCGTTTAAAGATGGAGAGCCCATCATTGAGATTTTGAGAAACAAACCTCAAAACAATCCAATATCAAATGTCGTGACCAATCCTTCAGGCATTATTACAGTTACAGAACCATCAGCGGGAGCCTTTTTATATAAAGTGCGTCCAGGATCTAATAATAGTTCTATATTTGGCTCAATAAGAGGAAATGAAACTGAAATAAGAATATCTGACCGAGAAATTAAAGTAGGAACAAATGTTTTCCAGAATAATATCATTTTAGGAATGCCTGTCGGTATTCATGTTATGAAGGATGGTAGTATTGCAATGGGTGCTCAGTTCCCGCCCGAATTCAGGAAATTAATTTCAAAATGATGGGCAATATCCAAATGGGCTGCGCCCAACCAAAGGTTCCAGCGGACGCGGCACAGCCGCGCCGCTGACCCTTCACGTTAGCTTCCTATGAGCGCATATAAAGACGCATTACATATTTCAGTGAAAGAGGCTGGGCAGAGACTACAGCTCGCTATAGATCTTCTTCTGAGCGGAGAAGGTGTAGTGGTTATCGACAACCTCTTAGCTCTTAGACCTCATAAAGGTCAAATTCTGTGTGAGGTCATATCACAGGGCACAACTCCCCCTCAGGATCAGATAAAGAATGCAAAGGCATTTCTTCAAGAATCTAGCATCAGCGAGTACTTGCCGTGTAATAAATTACAGTGGCTCGTCGTGGAGGACTATGGAACAGGAACAATCGAAGTGTGGTGTGAAAGCTAACCCGCCAATGCACCGGACGGCTTTCAGCCGCCGGTGATCCGCACGTTCGCTATAACAGGTAGGTCAAAATGCATCTTGTATATATTGATGATTCACAGGAAAATCCATACTATTGCTTCTCAGCCCTAGCAGTTCCTGTAGACCAGTGGTTCACGACTTTTCGGAAGATTCAGGATTGGAGAAGAACGCTTAGAATCTCAGATGGTATTTTCATTACAAAAGAATTCCATGCTTGGAAGTTTGTTTCAGGCCGAGGAAATATTTCCACAAACATAGTTACAAAGTGGCGTCGTTGTCAGATATTTAATGAAGCACTTCAACTTTTAGCAAGTATAGAAAACGTGCGTCTCTTTAATGTTTTCTTAACAAGCAGGCAGGATTGGGCATTTGAGAGGTTGCTAAATCGGATTAATAGAACAATGCAAGCTTGGGGAAGTCATGCTATTCTTCTTTGTGATGAGGGGAAAGAAGCAGATTACACTCGTCTTGTTCGTAAGATGAGTGTTTTTAACCCTATCCCAAGTCAATATGGAGTATGGCAAGATACAGGTAGTGCAACAAGAAATATTCCAATAGATAGAATTATTGAAGATCCCTTCTTTAAGAAATCTGAAAAATCTTATTTTATTCAAATGGCAGATTTTTGTGCATATGCTCTTCTTCGCAAAGAGCGACCAATAACTTCAAAATCAAGATATGGCCTTAATTCTGCCTTCATGGAGCTTGAACCTATTTGTGTTAAAGAAGCAAATCCAAGAGATCCTTGTGGTATCATTAGATAAAAAAAGAAATCGGGGCCAAACAAGCAGCCCCTACTCTAGTAAGCAGAGCCTACCCTCGCCACTAAAGACGAGATCGGTCCTGCATAATTAATATATAGGGCTATCAACCATAATGTCAAAACAATAATTGAACACTTGTGGAGATTTCACACATAAAGAGACCTTTGCACAATTCAGTCATCGGTGAAGCCTGACAGGGAGTTGATTTCCAGCGGCCATCTTCATTAATATAATGATAATATTGATGAATAGTGGTATACTCCTT
>Ga0302246_1001089_pt1 | contig 20452 bp, 16 predicted proteins | sample AAG_UR_Trp_MG_FD_193533 | JGI IMG/M metagenome (GOLD analysis project Ga0302246, IMG submission 193533) | Enriched activated sludge microbial communities from anaerobic digester in WTTP, New Holstein, Wisconsin, United States - AAG_UR_Trp | ecosystem: Engineered > Bioreactor > Anaerobic >...
TCTCGTCGAAGCTGCGGGCGCATTTCTGCCACAGCCATTGCCATACCTGACGCGCACGGAACCGGGGTTCGCCCAGTTCAGCGGTCATGAAGGCTTCAAGCTCTTCATAGGTGAGGTTGAGGATGTCGGTCATGTTCCTCTGCCCTTGTGGGCTTGTGGTGTGACGCGCTTGGCGCGTGCTGCGAAAAGGGGAATCGCCAGCAGTCATGGCTGTCGTGGCGATGGCATGCGGTCGTTCATCGTACGCCTGCCAGCGCGGGACAGAAGGCCTGTGCCGTCCATCGGGTGCGCTTCCCTGATGTCGCCGTGAACAGGCGGGAGGGTGCGCAAGGTCGTCGAGTTCGGTGGAGGTGCGGGGAAGAGACCGAATGAACGGAAACCGTGTGGCGTGGCAATACGGGATAACGCGCCGAAGGGGAAGCCCCTCATGCGCGGTACGACCGGCGGGGAGTGACGCGCCCGGTGAAGGAAGACCGGGCCGGGAGGTTCTCCTCCCGGCCCGGAACGCTTCGTCTGCGAGGGCTTCAGGCCGTCAGGACTGCATCAGGTTCGAATCCGGCGCGGCAAGGCAGGGCATATGTGTGCGCTGCCGCCGCTACGGCAGCCCTAGCTGAAGTACTGGCGCTTGTATTCCTTGATGAAGGCCACGGCGTCGTTGACGTCGGCCACGGCCCCGGTGACCTGCGCGTTGAGCAGGGCATCGCGGATAAGGCCCACCTGCGGGCCGGGATGCAGACCGGTGTGCTGCATGATTTCGTTGCCGTTGAGCAGCGGTTCGAGCATCTGTTCCGGTGTGGCGGCGCGTTCGAGGTACTTCTGGTTGTGGTTGAAGTAGGTGTAGCTGCCGTCACGGGCCTTGATGTCCGCACGTGCCATCTCCATGAGACGCGGGTATTCATCCAGCGCGGCGAAGCGGCGGATGCCCTTGTCGGTGAGCATGAAGTGGAAGCGCATGTGGTGCCGCACGAGATGGCAGATGAGGTCGACCTCCTGCGCGGGCAGGTGCAGGCGATGCAGCAGGCGGCGGGTGACCTTGGCCCCCACGCGGTGGTGCTGGTAGAAGGTCCACTGCCCGTCGTGGAAGTCGGCGGTGAAGAGCTTGCCCACATCGTGGAAGAGCATGGCCAGCGTTCCGTACCAGTCGTGGTGGAACCCCTCTTCGGGGTAGTGGCGCATGCATTCGATGGTGTGGTCGAGCACCGTCTCGGTGTCGCCGCTGTCGTTGCGACTCTGGCGCACACGGGCGAGGGCCGCCACTTCGGGCAGCAGACCGTGCAGCAGCTGCGCGTCGAAGAGCAGGCGTACGAACTTCCACATGGTCTCGGCCTCGACCATCTGCCATTCGGCCACGATGTCGGACACCGGCACGTAGTCGAGCACGCGGCCCGCACTGCGCACGATGGCTATCCACGTCACGGGGTCGATTTCCATGTCGAGGTTGGCAGCGTAGCGTATGGCCCGCACGGCAAGCAGGTAGTTGCGGCGCAGGGTCTCGTCGGGCAGGCCGCGCAGGCGGATGATGCCCTTGTCGAAGCTCTCGAAGTCGTCGCTGTCGTGCGGTGCGGCCGCACCATACGGCAGTGTGAGGCTCGAATGGGCCTTGCCCAGTGCCTGCAACCTCGCGACCATGTGCGGGGTGATGCGCATGAGCGTGCGGTCGGGGTACGACGACTCTTCGGTGTCGGTGAGGTAGAAGCGGTGGGCGACGCCGCCTTCCTCGAGCATCGCCAGCACACCCTCTTCATCGGAGCGTGTCGCGTTGGGGAAGAGACGGGCGATCTCATCGAAGTCGCATTCGCAGGCGAGGTCGATCTCCATGCGCTTGTCTTCGGCCATGAGCTCGGACTGAAGGCGCATGTTGACGACGTAGGCGTCGTAACCGTTACGCAGGATGGTCTTGCAAATGGAGATGGCGTCCTTGAAAGGCTGCGTCATCCGTTCCTCCTGATCTTTATGAAGCCCCGGCTGGCAGGGCGGCTGTGCAAAACAGGTGAGCGGCGCGCACGGCGCGCCGCATCGGGATATTCCGCTACGGGTCTGCATCACAAGTGCGGGGCGAAATGTCAAGGGCGGCAGGGGGACGCAACCCGTCCTGCCACGCCCGTACCGTCACCTGCGCCTTGCAGGTGCTTCACCTCGGGACTGTTCCTTCTGCCTGTCGGGGCGAGGGATTCCCGGCCCGTGCCAGCCTGTGCCCGTCGTTGCCCTTCGTTGCCCGTCGGCGTCGGTTGTCGTCGGGCGTCCTTTCCACGTCAGGCGATGCGCCTGCCGTCCATCCAGTGGGCCTTGACCCTGCCGGTGAGCGTATGGCCGAGGAAGGGCGTGTTGCAACTCTTCGAGTGCATGGTCTCACGCGACACCACCCACGCCTCGTCGGGGTCGAAGAGGAAGAAGTCCGCGGGGTCGCCCGGTTCGAAGCCGTTGCGGGGCAGTCCGAACACGCGGGCGGGTTCGCGGTTCCACAATCGCACGAGGTCGCCCTCGGTGAGCAGCCCTTCGCGCACCAGCCCCCACGTCAGGGCCACGGCGGTGTCGAGACCGGAGATGCCGTTGGGGGCCTCGTCCAGCGGAGTCTCCTTCTCATGCGCCGCGTGCGGGGCATGGTCGGTGACGAACATGTCGATGACGCCGCTTTTCACGGCCTCGCGCAGGGCCGCCACGTCGTCGGGCGTACGCAGGGGCGGGTTGACCTTGGCGTTGGTGTCGTAATTCTCCAGCGCGGTGTCGTCGAGGATGAGATAGTGGGGGCAGGTCTCGGCCGTGACGGGCACGCCCCGCACCTTGGCCCACGCGATGAGTTCCACCGAACGGCGGCACGAGATGTGCGCAAGGTGGATGGGCAGCCCGAGATAGTCGGCCAGCAGGATGTCGCGCGCCACATGCAGCGCCTCGCCCACGTCGGGCTGGCCCTTGACGCCCACGCGTCCGCTGGTCGCGCCTTCGTTCATGTGCGCGCCCTTGGCCAGATAGGGGTCTTCGCAGTGGTCGATGACCACGCGCCCGAGGTCGGCGGCGTACTCCACGGCACGGCGGAACATCTCGGTGTCGGGTACGGGTGCGCCGTCGTTGGAGAAGGCGGCGCAGCCCGCGGCGGCGAGTTCGGCCATGGGTGCGAGTTCCGTACCCTTGAGGCCCACGGTGGCTGCTCCCACCGGGTACACGCGCGGCCCGTGGGGCCAGTGGCGCAGGGCCGTCTCGATGATGTGGCGCGTGACGGCGGCATCGTCGTTGACGGGTCTGGTGTTGGCCATGCACATCACCGCACCGAAACCGCCATGGGCTGCGGCGTCGAGGCCGGAGGCGATGTCCTCCTTGTACTCGAAGCCGGGTTCGCGCAGGTGGACGTGCGCGTCGATGAAGCTGGGAAAGAGGATGAGCCCCCCGGCGTCATGGACGGTGGCGTCGGCGGGGGTGTCGAGGGTGCCGTGCTCGCCGATGGCGGCAATGACGCCATCCCTTGCGATGAGGTCGACGGGGGTGCCCAGCAGGCGGGCGTTACGCAGGAAGAGGATGTCGGACATCAGCGGCCTCCGTCCGTTCGGGTTGCGAGAAGGAAGAGGATGGCCATGCGCGTGGCGACCCCGGCGGCGACCTGGTCGAGGACGAGGCTGGCGGGGGCGTCTGCGATGGACGAGGCGATTTCGAGTCCGCGATTCATGGGGCCGGGGTGCAGCACCCTGGCCTCGGGCTTCGCCAGTTCAAGGCGGCGCGGGGTGAGGCAGTAGCGGTTGGAGTATTCGCGCAGGTCGGGCAGAAGTCCCGCCTGCTGGCGTTCCAGTTGCAGGCGCAGGCACATGACCGCGTCGGCGTCGCGCACGGCGGCATCGAGGTCGGTGAACACCTCCACGGGCCAGTTGCCCACGCCCGCGGGCAGAAGGGTGCGCGGGGCGCACAGTCGCACGCGCACACCCAGCGAGGTGAGCAGCTTCACGTTGGACCGTGCCACGCGGCTATGGGCGATGTCGCCGAGGATGCACAGCGTGCGTCCCTCGAAGGTGTCGCCCCATACCTGACGCAGCGAATAGCAGTCGAGCAGCGCCTGTGTGGGGTGTGCGTGCCAGCCGTCGCCCGCGTTGACCACGCCGCAGGCCAGCCGTTCGGCGAGAAAGCGCGCCGCCCCGCTGGACGAGTGGCGGATGACAAGCACGTCGGGGTTCATGGCTTCGAGCGTGAGCGCCGTGTCCTTCAGGCTCTCGCCCTTCTGGAGGCTCGACCCGCTCTTGGCGAGCGAGAAGGTGTCGGCCGACAGACGCTTGCCCGCCACGTCGAACGAGGTCTTGGTGCGTGTGCTGGGTTCGGCGAAGAAGAGGATGACGCTCTTGCCCTTGAGTGTGGGCACCTTCTTGACCGGACGGCGGTTGATCTCGTGGAACTGTGCCGCCGTGTCGAGGAGGTGGAGAAGCTCGTCCTTCGAGAGCTGGTCCACGTCCAGCAGGTCCTTGTGGGGCCATAGGCTACGGGTCTCGTTCTGCATGGTGTCCACTGGGTTATGCGGTTGCCGGGATGTCCCGGGAAAGGTCGTCGGGCAGGATGGCGAAGGCCGCGCGTCTGCCGGGTTCGAGCGTGCCGAGGTGGGCGAGTCCGAGCGCCGCGGCGCCGTTGACGGTGGCCATGCGCAGGGGCGCGGCGGCGGGCAGGGCCGCCATGTCGCGCAACGTGCGTACCTCGTTCCACAGGTCGAGGTCGTGGTTCGAGGCGAGGCTGTCCGTGCCGCAGCAGAGGCCCACTCCGGCTTCGATGAGCTGGCGCACGGGCGGTGCGCCCTCACCGATGACGGCGTTGGAGCGCGGGCACAGGCAGGCCCACGTGCCCGAGGCGGCGAGCAGGGCCGCGTCATCGGCGGTGCACTGGGTGCAATGTACGGCCACGGTCTGTTCGTCGAGCAGACCCAGTTCGGCGGCGTAGCGCACCGGGGGCACGCCGGGGGCCTCGAAACCTTCGGGTAGCACGCGCACGGCCAGCATGTCGGCGAGGGCACCCTTGCCCGTGGTCAGGAACTCCACCTCGTCGGGATGTTCCGCCAGATGGATGGAGAAGGGGCGACCATTGCGCGAGCACCATCGCTTGGCCACGGCGAGGGTGACCGGGTGCGTCGAGAAGAGGGCGTGTCCGGCCAGTGTCGCCTGTCGCATGAAGACGTCGGGCGGCAGGGCGCGCGCGCTGTCGGGCCAAAGGGCGTCGCTCACGGGCGGGTCGGGCAGTGTGTAGCCGAAGCATTCGCAGAAGAGCGTGGCCCCTATGTCCGCAGCAGCAAGGGCGGCTGCCACCTGCGGTGTGGCCCTGTTGCCCACGTCGCCCACATGGGCCGTGCCGCAATCTGCAAGTTGCCGCACGGCGGCATCGAGCGCGTCCTGTGTGAGAGGATGCGTTGCGAGAGGAAGCAGACTGCGCACCCACGGTACGAAGCCCGCACCCTGTACGGTGCTGCCTGTCAGGTGGGCGAGTTCGAGGTGCCCGTGGGCGTTGACCAGACCGGGAACGAGGGTGACCTCGCCCATGTCGGTGAGCGGGGTGGCGGCCCTGCGACGGAAGTGCCCATAGGGTTCGACGGCTTCCACGAAACCGCCCCGGGTCACGATGACGGCGTCGTCGTGTACGCGGGGCGGAGAGAACAGTTCTCGCGCGGTTCTTGACGGCCCCTCTCCGGCGAGGGGGATGATGCGTCGTGCGCGGAAGGCTCGTTGCATGGCTAGTCGATGAGGCTCGGGGTTGTCGGGCGTACGTCCACACGATACTTTTCCACAACAGCGGGTCGATGTAAAGAAAAGCCGTGCAACGCCGTCAGGGTTTATGCCATGAGGGTACAGGCCCGTACGGCCAGTGCCTGCGGCCCCGGCACCACCGGCCATACCGCCACCGCGCCCATCACGCCCATGGAGTACCGAAAGCCCATGCCCCCGACCCTGCATCCATCCTGCCGCCCTCTCTGTATCATCCATGCCAACTGTCAGGGCGACCCGCTGGCTGGCCTTCTGGCTGCTCACCCGGTGTTCGGCGGTGCCTTCGAGGTGCGCCGCTACACCAACTACGAGCGCGAACCCATCGCCGAAGAGGACATGGGCCGCTGCCGACTCTTCATCTACCAGCATCTGGGCGAGAAGTGGGACGACCACGCCTCCGACAGGCTTCTGGCGCGTGTTCCCGGCGAGGCGGTGCGGCTGTGCATCCCCAACATGCTGTTCAAGGGCTACTGGCCCTTCTGGACGAACCGCAGCACCATGGATTTCGGGGACAGCTTCCTCGACCATCTCGTGGACATGGGGCTTTCCGAGGCGGAGGCCCTGCATGTGTGCCTGAAGGGAGACCTCGCCGCCAAGTTCGACCTCGCCGCCCTGCTGGAGGCATCGCTGGACGTGGAACGGGGCAAGGAGGGGAACACCGTGGTGCAGACCGTGCCGCTGGTGGTTGAGCACTGGCGCACGGAACGGATGTTCGCCACCATCAACCATCCCGGTTGCCGCCTGCTGCTGCATGTGGCCGACGGCGTTCTTGCTGCGCTGGGCATGACCCCGGTGCCCGCGGAGGTGCGTGCGGCGTTCACCATGCCCTATGACGACTTCGAACTCCCCATCCATCCGCAGGTGGCGGCCTTTCACGGGCTGCCCTTCGGCGACGCCGGAACGCGCTACAACATCTACGGGCGCCCCATGACCTATGAGGACTATGCCCGCCGGTACATCGCCTGCCGCCATGGCGGCGTCGGCAACTTCATAGGCTACCTGCAGCTGGTGTGACGCGACGCGTGATGAGATGTGCCGCGCACTGGCGGGCGCGTGGCGTCATGGGCGACGTGGAGTACCGCGCCCCGGTCGGGTTGCAACGGCGTGGCGGGCACGGATGACTTGGCGGCTGCGTGAGGCCGCCACGCACGACGTGAGGTCTCCCCTGCCGCAGATGCCTCAGTGCACGGATGCGCGGCGGCGTACACTGGCGGACGCCCGGTCGACGGGGTGGCCTACTCGCTGTGTTCAAGGGCTTCGCATGCATGAGGGATGCCCCATGGCGTTCCCACACCTGTGCAGCGTTGGCTTCACCGGGGGATGACACATGGGGCGATGCCGCATGCGGGGTGCGATGCTCGCCATCCAACGCGGGAACAGGCAGTGGCAGCAGTCCTGCTAGGCTCGTGACTCCCCGTCGACGCCATCCTTGGTGAGTTGGTAGTAGGGCAGTATCTCGGCCCCGAAACTCAGCTTGAACCAGCCGCGCCGGGGGCTGTTGACCCCTTCGAGGTCAACGGTGGTCACGCCCGCACGGGCGAGGGCGGTGAAGCCCTCCCACAGGACGGCGGTGCCGCAGGGGGTGTTGCGGTGGGCCGGGTCGCCAGCGCCGAAGAGGTAGTAGGCCCGTTTGCTGTCCGTACCGAAGAGCGCCATGGCCGCAGGTTCCCCGGCGGGGGTGCTGGTGACGAAGAGGCGTCCCGTCCCGCTGGTGAGCAGGGCCGCGGTCAGGTCGCGCAGTTCGTCGAGCTTCTCCTGCTCCGGGGTGATGCCTTGCCGTCCCATGGTCATGGCGTAGAAGGCCGCGAGGGCTGCGGCGTCGTCGCTTTCCACGGTGGGGACGCCGCTCTTGGCGGCTTTGCGTACCTCTTGCCTGCGTGAATACGAAATCTCGGCGAAGAGGGGGATGTCCTCGGGGACAGTCGCCTCCGCGAATCCCGCAAGGTCGGCGTAGGCGGTGTAGCGCACGTCTGCCGTGTAGTGCGGGCCGTCCTCGCCGTAGTTGTGCCACAGGAAGGCCCGGATGTCGGTGAACTGCGGGGCGAGTGCCAGTTCGACCTTCTCGTAGCGGCGCGAAAGCTGCGCTGCCACGGCTTCGGAAATCTCGAACTGCTCCGAGAGGACCTGCGACCTGTTCTGCTTGTTGGCCACAGGCCCGAAGATGATGCCGTTGTGGATGACGAAGTCATGCAGCAGCGCTGCCGTGCCGTCTTCGTTCTCCATGACGGCGACGGCGGCCCGGCGCTCCTTGCCGCGCATGCACCAGAAGAGGCGCGATGGCTGGCGTATGGCTGCGAGGTACGACGAGAGGGAGAACAGGGTTCCCGTGTGTGACGCTTCGACGAAGGCGTCCCACTGGGGGCCGGGGGTCGCTTCTTCCAGAAGAAAGTTCTCGCTCATCTCCGCTCCGGAGGCCCGCCGTCGGGCGGGGCAGGGGCTGGCGTCCGCCCATGTCATGGCGAACGCGGAACGCACCCCGGTGGCACTGCACGCGGGTGCGGTGCGTCCATATCACCCTGTGGGCGGCTGTTCAAGCGGCGGGCCGTTTCGCCACCATGCCCGCGTAGCCGACCACCCTCTCGTGGTCGCCGCTTGCCGAGGCCGAGGTGTCGTAGGCGGCAAGGCAGGCCGATTCTGCGCCAAGAGCGCGGCAGGCGTGCAGGGCCACCACGGCGGGCAGCACGCCGCACATGGTGATGCGGTTGTGCCGCACGGTGGCGTACAGGCCCTCGGGGTCGAGGGCTGCCATGCGACCAAGGGCAAGCGCGTCGCGTTCTTCGGCCTGTGTCCGGGTGACGTAATGGCTCATGTCGGAACTGAGCACGATGGAGCTTGGCACCCCTGCTGCCGCCAGTTCCTGCATGGTGCGGGCAAGGGATGCCCCGGCCCGCTGCAATGCGCCCGCATCCTGTTCGGAGACGGCGACGGGGATGATGGAGAGCGCCGGATGACGCACCTGTAGCAGAGGCAGCAGCACTTCGAGCGAGTGTTCGCCCTCATGGGCCGTCCTGTTCGCAGTGTATCCGCCGTCTTTGTCGAGAAGCGCCGCCGCGGCACGTTCATGCACGGGCACGGAACCCAGTGGCGTGAGCCAGTCGCCTTCGGGCCACACGGCCAGTGGTGCGCCTCTTCCCGTATGGTTGGGACCGAGCATGAAGACCACCGGGGCAAGCCGCACTTGCGAAAGCGTGCGGCCCGCCACACGTCCGGAATAGACGTAGCCGGCGTGCGGCAGCATGACCAGCAGGGCGTCTGTCGTGACGGAGGCGGGGGCCGGGGGCTTGGGCGCCGCGCCCTGTGCGACGCCGGGTGTCAGGCCGGAGGTCGCGTCGGACGACACATCGGGCCCGTCACATACGGCGGGATGCGCCTCCTGCCGGGTGGCGTCGGCCATGGCCTGCAACACGGGTTCCGGCACGGGCAGCGGTGGCGTGCGCAGCAAGGCGTCGACGGCATGGCGCAGGGAGCGCGAGGTGCCGGGGTAGAAGACACCGGAGACGATGGGATGTCTGTCGGGCATGGAGCCTCCCACAGGGCTAGCCCCACGGGTGAGGGGCGTGACAGGGTGCCATGCCCATCTGTTACCCGAAATGCGGTGCCGGAGGCAATGCCGTATGCGGCATCACGTACATCGTGCGGCGGGCTGAAGGTATGGTCGTCTCCGGACCTTTGGCACGACCGTCGGGTCGTGCTGTCTTCTGCCCACGTGGTCGCCCGTCGTACGTGCTGACAGTCCGCTCATCTGCACGTCTGCCCGTGGCGTGGCGTTCCGAACGTATGACGCCTGGGCTGCGCGCAGTCGGCTGTGCGGTGCCCATGATGCCCATCTGTCGACAGGCGCGAAGTCCGGTGCGCGCAAAGGTCAGTTGGTGAATGAGGATGCACCGCGCGTCACGTCGTAGGTGCGAAGTTCCGACGCGGCCATCTTGCCGTAGACCGAGTCAGGTTCCTTGGCGATGATGCCGTCGAGGATGCGCCGCCATTCGCCGAGGTCGCCCAGCTTGCGGTGCAGCCGCGCCACCCGGTAGTCCAGTGCGGTGTACTCGGGCGTGTCCTTGGTGAGGTAATGGGCGAACTGCCCTGCCCAGTCGAGGGCCTCACGGGTGCGTCCCGCCGCTTCGGTGATGTCCATCAGCGAGGCGATGCAGTCGCGGATGCGGGCGTTGTCGGCCTTTTCCTTGTCCTTCTCTCCGAGGGCCACGAACCGGGCGAGGGCGTCCTTGTTGAGCAGGTATGCCTGCTGGAGGTCGCGTTTGCGTTCGGCGTCACGGGAGAGGAAGAAGGTGACATAGGCCTTCTGGTCTTCGGGCAGGTCGGGGTCCTTGTCCAGCTTCTCCCACAGGGGAACGGACTTGTCCTGCTGCTTCAGGTTCTCATGGGCGAGCGCCACGGCATAGTCGCGCTGGCGCTGCGCCGGGGGCGAGAGCTTCCAGCCCGCGACGCTCTCGGCGAGGTCGAGGATGGGCTGCCAGCTTTCGGTGCCGAGGTAGACCGTGAGCGAGAGGTTCATGGCCGCCTCACCGTACTTGGCGTCGGGCGGTTGCTTGATGAGCGGTTCAAGCACTTCCAGCGCCTGGCCCGGCCTGTCCTTCTTCCAGAAGCTCATGCCAAGAGCGAGCCTGAGTTCGGGGCCGAAGTTCTTCGCCTGTTCACGGACGATGGGGTAGTCTTCCCAGAATCGCAGCACCCTGTCGTAATCGCCTTCCTTGACGGCGTCTGCGGCGAGCAAGCCGAAGGCGCGTACGGCCACCTCGCGTGCCTTGTCCAGCAGTTCGTGCTTGCCGTGCTGTGCGGCGAATTCGGCCATGGCTTCGAGGGCTTCGGGGTACTTCTGCTTCCACAGGTGCCACATGGCGAGCTTGATGCGGGCCATGGGGACCAGGGCGCTTTTCGGATGTCCCTCGATGATGCGGTTGTACGCCTCTGCGGGGTCGCTGGCGCCGGGCTTGTCGAAGACCGAGAACATGGCTGCCACATCGGGCTTGTCATAGATGCCCTGTTCCGTGAGGCGAAGCAGGGCGATGAGCCCGCCGTCCTTGTCGGGGAAGCGTCGCAGGGCCTCTTCATAGATTTCGCGGGCGGCCTTGTCCTGTTTCTGCTGCGCGTAGATGTCGCCAAGCTTGGCAAGCACCACGTCGTTCTCCGCACCTTCGGGGTGGATGTTGAAGTACGTCCAGTATGAGGCGCGGGCCTGGTCGAGACGCCCTGTCTGCGTCTCCACGTCGGCGGCCATGAGCAGGTATTCGGGGGTTTCGAGGTAGAGGCGCGGCCAGCGCTTGTCCACGAAGTCCATGATGGCAGACGCCTGTTCGAGGTAGCCGAGGCGGTGCAGCGACCGTGCAAGGAACACCGACGATTCGCGTACGTAGCGGCTTTCGGGGTGGTTCTGCAGGATGTACTGGAACTGGTCGGCGGCCTTCTGGTACTGGCCCTTCCTGAACTGGTCTTCGCCAAGATAGAAGTAGGCGAGGGGGATGTTGTCGTCGTGCGGGTACTGGCGCTTCATCAGCGCGAAGTAGGCTTCGGCCTCGCGCGTGTTGCCGGCCCGCAGATTGAGAAGGCCGAGGCGCAGCAGGGCCAGCGGCACCCGCGGCGAGCGGATATTGTAGTTCATGGCTTCGCTGGTGGCGTCCATGATGCTCTCGTAGCCCTCGAGGATGGTGTCCTTGTGCTGGGCGAAGAGCGTGTCACTGATGAGGTAGAGCACTTCCTCGCGCATGTCGGACGGGATGTCGGGCAACCCCTTGAGCAGACCGAGACGTTCCAGCGCACCGGGCCAGTCCTTGGTGGAGATGAGGCTCTTTGCCTCTGCCAGCAACTGTGGCGGGTCGGGTGGCGGGGGAACGGGATTGCCCTTCTCGTCCACATAGACCACGCCGGTGGCGTTGGCTGCCGTGCCGTTGCCTGCGGGAGAATGGGCGACCGTGGCATTGGCGGGCGCGGAGGCGCTGGCCTGTGCCGTGGGGTCGGCCTGCGGGGTGACGGGTTGCAGCGGCGCGGGGGCGTCGGCAGTCTGCCCCTGCGCTGTCTGGTCAGCCGTTGCCTGTCCGGCGGGCTGCTGCGGGGTCCCGGCGGGGGCTGTGACGGCGGTGCCGTCACGGGGGGCCATGCGCCCGCCCACTGCATTGTCAGCCTGTGCTGTGGCACCGTTGGTGGCATTGCCTTGCGGCGCACCGAACGAAGCCGAAACGGCCTGTTCCTGTGGCCAGTCTTCGGGGCCGCCGAAGTTGACGCGTCCCCGCAGTGCGTAGGGGACCGTGAAGTAGGCACGCTGCCTGTCGGCCCCCGTGTGCGGGGCGGGCAGGGGCGGCGGGGCGGTGGTGGGGCCGGGTGCCGGGGCCGCATCGGCTGTCGGCGCAGCCGGTTCCTGCGCCGGAAGCGGGGTGACGGGGTTGCCGGGGGCCAGTTGTCCGCTCACGGTCCCTGTGACGGGCCGGGCGTCTGTAAGGGGCGTCTCCACGATGCCACGTGATTTGAGCGGCGCAGGGGGTGCCACTGGAGGGGCCACTGGGGCGGGCGCGGCAGGTGCCGCCTCCGTCTGGGCAGAGGGGCGTTGCGGTGTGACGGTGGTCTGTGGCGCCTGTGGCGCCATCGCCTCCGCCGCTTGTCCAACTGGTGCAGTTGTCGCCGGGGCGGTTGCGGTCGCCGCTGTCGCTGTCGCGGCAGGTGCCGTGGTATCCGGCTGCCACGAGTTGCCAAGCGGGTCTTCAAAAAGGTCGATGACGACATGCCCTGGGTCGGGGCGGGTGAGTATGTAGCCGAAGCCCGGGGTGCGGGTGGAGATGCGGACGTCTGCCCCCTCGACCTTCACGTCGTCGAGAATGCGGGCCGACGCCGGGGTTGGCCCGGTACGTTGCAGCAGACCCGACCCCCCAAGCGGAAGCGTTATCTCCTGCCGCCCCGTACGGCTGTGGCGAATGTCTGCCTGCGGCGCGTCGAGGGCGATGGTGACACGTTCCCGACGCGGCATCGACGCCCACTGCCACGAGGCGGCGAACGCTTCGTGGGCCATGGGCGGCAGGATAAGCCATGCCGCAAGGAGGAACCGGGCAAGACCGGCGGGTGTCTTTCGCATCACGGGTTTCGCAAGCAAGAACCGTGCAATGTTGAAGGTCTGCCATGTTCCGGGAAACGAGTCCCCGGAGTGTCTTCATGCGCGTCGCCCGGCGTGTCTTCCTGAACCTTCAGGGAGTGCCCCTGAACGGTGCAGGCGTTCCGCCGTGTGTCTGACGCCCCTGCCGAGAGGGGCATGTCGGGCCGTCGTCGACAGCTGCTTCGCCGTCTGTCCCTCTCGTCCTGCGCCGTCTTCGCGCCTCGGGGCAGCCTGTGTTCACGGCCTTCGGCACCCCGTTCATGAGTCTGTCGATGTGTCGGGGCATCCGGTCGGGCACCTGCCGGGTGCCGGGTCAGGCGTCGGGGCGTTTCTTCTTGAGCTTCTCGATGAGGGTGGTGCGTTTGATGCCCAGTATCTCCGCAGCCTGATTCTTCACGCCCTCCGCCATGGCGAGCGCCTCCTGAAGGAGTCTGTCCTCCATGGTGTCGAGAAAATCCTTCAGCCCCATGCCCCGTTGGCGCATGTCCGCGATGGTGGGCCAGTCGAACCCGCCGCCCGCAGGACGGCATACGTCTGCGGCGTGTGCTGCGGGGGCCACCGGCGCGGGTTCCGGCAGGGTGACGATGTCGCCCACCTCGTCGAGGAGTTTGCGGGGCAGGTCGGCGGGGTCGACGATGTCACCCTCGGCAAGGATGCTCACGCGCTCCATGAAATTCTCGAGTTCACGGATGTTGCCGGGCCATGAGTAGGCGGCGAGCACCTTGCGGGTGTCGGGGGCGAGGGCGAGTCTTGCACGCTGTTTGCGTTCGCAGAACCGTTCGAGGAAGTGTTCCGCCAGCACGAGGATGTCGCCGCCGCGTTCGCGCAGGGGCGGCAGGTGCAGGGGGATGACGTTCAGGCGGTAGTAGAGGTCCTCGCGGAAGCGCCCTGCGGCCACTTCACGTTCGAGGTCGCGGTTGGTGGCGGCGACGATGCGCACGTCGACCTTCTTCGTACCCGTGCCGCCGACCCGTTCGATCTCCTTCTCCTGCAACACGCGCAGGATCTTGACCTGGAGCATGAGGTCCATCTCGCCGATTTCGTCGAGGAAGATGGTACCTCCGTCGGCCAGTTCGAAACGTCCGGGGCGCGAGCGGATGGCGTGCGTGAAGGCTCCCTTCTCGTGGCCGAACAACTCGGACTCGAGCAGGTCTTTCGGGATGGCCCCGCAGTTGATGGGCACGAATGGCTGCTGGGCCCGCTGGCTGTTGGCGTGCAGGGCACGCACCAGCAGTTCCTTGCCGGTTCCCGATTCGCCGGTGACCAGCACCGTGCTGTCGGTGGGGGCCACCTTGCCGAGCATGCGGAACACCTGACAGAGCGTGGTGCTCTGCCCGATGATGCCACAGGTGTCTATCTCCATCCTCCCTCCTCGTCGGGCAACCGGCGTTCCGGACAGCCACAGACTCTAACTGTCAATTACATGACATGAAGTCAAGCGAAGTTGCGTCATCCGCAGCTTCCGGGTGTGGAGAAGGCGCGATTCATGGCATGGGAGTCCCCTTCCTTCATGCTGCCGACGCGACGGGTGCGGCACAGGCTTGCGGGGGCGGGCTTCATGCAAGGCGTCGACGTAAACGCGCCGGATACCTGTAGTGGGCATCCGGCGCGGTACGTTCATGCGGGTCGGGGACGGGGGGTCAGACCACGATGTCCAGCACCACTCCCGTCATGTCGTCGTGGGCGCGTATGGAGGCGACGTTGGCCTCATGGGCACGCTGTGTCTCCATCATCGAGACCATCTCGCGCGCTGTGTCGGTGTTGCTGCCCTCGACGAGTACGCGCTGCTGTTCCATGCGTCCTTCGCGTTCGACGATGCCCATGCCCTCATGCAGGGGGCCGGGTGTCGTGCTTTCGCGAATCTCGCCCACGCGCACCCCTTCGCCGCCCGGCCCGGTCTCGTACCGGGTCTGCGAGGCGCGAAAGCCATCCGTGTTCACGTTGGCGATGTTGTTGGCCGTGACGCCAAGGCCGATGCCGAAGGCGTCAAGGGCGGCCCATCCGGTGTCGATGCGCATGGCTGCCTCCACGTCTATCGTTCAGATAAGACGCGCGGGACGGTTTGTCAGCTACCCGGTTGCGTTTCGGGGGTGATGGTGCGCTCGATGCTGGCGAAGGCGTTGTGGCAATGGATGGATTCGAAGCTTTCCACCTCGACGCGGAACCACGAAATCTGCGGATGGCGTTCAAGACGTTGTGCGGCAGCGCGTACCACGTCCTCCACGAAGGTGGGGTGGGCGAAGGCGTCTTCGGTGACGAACTTCTCGTCTTCGCGCTTGAGCAGGGTGTACACGGGCGATGAACCCGACACCTCGGCAAGGTCGATGAACTCCTCAAGCCAGCTGAAGCGCGTCATGCGGACGGCGATGCGCACCACGGCCCGCTGGCTGTGCGCGCCCTCGTCGCTGATGGCCTTGGAACACGGGCACACGGTCATGACCGGGACCTCGACCTCCAGCAGGAACGAGGGGCGGCCCTCCTCCAGTTCGCCGGTGAGGCGGCACTGGTAGCAGACGAGACCGGGGCTGCCCGTGGCAGGGGCCTTCTTTCGGATGAAATACGGGAACCTGAAGAGCACATAGGCCTTGCGTGCCTCGAGACGTGTCTTCACGTCCTCGAGCAGGCGCTTCATGCTGGCGTAGTCCAGTTCTTCGGTCCAGTTCTCGAGAGCCTCGACGAAGCGGCTCATATGCGTGCCCTTGAAGTGGGCGGGCAGGTCGACGCCGATGTCGACGGTGGCGACGGTGTGCTGGCGGCCCTGCGCCCTGTCGCTGACCACAAGGGGCAACTGGAGGTTCTTCACGCCCACGCGGTCGATGGGCATGGCCACCTGTGCCGGGCTGTTCTGTACGTCTTCCATTTCCATGATGCTAGGTGAGGTCCTGTCCGGTTGTGGTGAGCGAAAGCTTGCCGTGCTTCACGCCCTTGGTGGATATGAGCCGTTGCGCGAGGTTGCGCACCTGCTGGCCGGGGCCCTTGAGGACGAGCACTTCAAGGCAGTTGTAATGGTCGAGGTGCACATGCAGCGAGGTGATGATGATGTCGTGCACGTCGTGCTGTATCTCGGTGAGTCGCTGTGCGAGGTCGCTCTTGTGGTGGTCGTAGACGAGGGTGAGAGTACCGGCGATTTCGCGGTCGGTGTCTTCCCATTCCTGCTGAACCAGCGTGTTGCGGATGAGGTCGCGGATGGCTTCGGAACGGGTCTGGTAGCAGCGTTCATCGCAGAGGACATCGAACTTGTCCAGAAGCTCGGAGTCGAGTGATACGCCGAAGCGGATGGTGCGTCCCATGGCGGCTCCTTCGTTGGTCTAGCGGGTGATTTCCCAGAGGTGGACGGTGACGCTCTCCGGCTGTTCGTAGAGGGATGCTGTCTCCGACGAGAGCACCCTGCGGGCATGCCAGCCTCGCGCGTCGAGCGTTTCGCGAAAGTGGTTGTACACGGTTCGCCCCGGTTCCGCCACCCACGCCGCGCCGCAAGGGGCCAGCACGTGGTCGAGGAAGTCGAGCACCGGTGTGACGAAGCGGCGTTCGTACATGATGTCGCCGCCCCATACAAGGTCTGCCGCATGACGCCGCACGGCGGGGGCGCGCCAGTCCATGACCGTCCACAGCGGTTGCGGCACCCGGTTGCGTTCGGCGTTGCGGCGGGCGTGGAACAGGGCCTCGGGTTCGTAGTCCATGCCCGTCACGCGGGCACCGAGCCACTGTCCCACCAGCGAGCACAGGCCGAGCCCGCACCCCATGTCGAGGCATGTCCTGCCGCGGATGCGACCGGCGTTGTCATGCAGCCAGTCGGCCAGAACGAGGCTCGACGGCCAGAGTTCCGTCCAGTACGGAAGGCGTTCGTCGTCGCCGAAGTCGGCCTCCACCATGTTGTCCCAGAGGGTCTGGAGGTCGGCGGCGCGTTCGAGCGTCCATTCGCGTCCGGCGGCGAAGACGGTGATGACAGGGGTGTAGGTGGTGAGGGCCATGTGTTCTCCGGGGCGCGTCATGCGCCGTGCCACCAGTAGCAGGTGGGGCGGCGGGGCGTCCACCCCGGCGACGGGCTTCCGAGGGCGCCCTCCGGAGTCGGGCATGAGGGCGACGGCGAAGCGATTGACCGTACACCCCGCCGCACCTATTGTTCCCGCGTCGTGCGCCGTGCGGGGCAGGCCGGTCCGTTCAGCCACCCAGCGCGGGACGCTCATTCTCATTGTGGAGTCATGATGCCAGAATCGCCTCTCGCAGACATCCATCGTCTTGTCTGGACATCGCTCATGGCGGCCCTCATCGCCGTGGGCGCCATGACCGTCATTCCCGTCGGGCCGGTGCCCGTCACCCTTCAGACCCTGTTCGTGCTGCTGGCGGGATTCGTGCTGGGCCCGCGCGGCGGTGCCTACGCCATGCTGCTGTACATCGCGGCGGGGGCCTTGGGGCTTCCGGTCTTCGCCGGTGGCAAGTCCGGTCTGGCTGTGCTCTTCGGGCCCACCGGAGGCTACCTTGCCGGGTTCGTCGTCATGGCATGGTGTGCGGGCATGGGCGGGCGACGCCGCGAAGGCGGGCGCATGACCGTGGTCATCGCGGCGGCGTGGGCCCTTGCGGGACTAGCCGTCGCCTACGGGCTTGGTGCGTTGCGCCTCATGTCCGTGCTGGACATCGGCATGGGCCGTGCCATCGCCGTGGGAGTGCTGCCGTTCCTGCCGGGAGACCTCTTGAAGATTGTCGCCGCTGTGGCAGCGTGGCGCTACTTGCGTGACAGAAGGCTACTGCCATGACGCTATCGGTACGTGACCTCGGTTTCGGCTACCCCGGTGCTGAACGCGCCGCCCTTGAAGGTGTGACGTTCTCCGTGCCCGCGGGCGGGCTTCTGTGTCTGTGCGGAGTGAACGGCAGCGGCAAGTCGTCGCTGCTTTCGCTGCTGGCAGGGTTGCAGCGACCATCCGCGGGGGGCATCAGGCTAGGCGGCGGGCCGGATGCGGGGTCCAATGGCGGGCCGGGTGGCAAGCCTGATGCGAAGGACGGTGACAGGCGGGAGGGGCTGGTCGCACCATCCGCACGACAGGCGCGTGAGGCCGCGCGGGTCCTCCGGCAAGGGGCGGCGCTTCTGTTGCAGGACGCGGACATGCAGATTCTGGGGGCCACGGTGGGTGAAGACCTCTGTCTTGCCCTCGACCCCGGCGATGCCGAGGCCCATGGTGCGGCCCGCGACATGGCCGACCGCTTCGGCCTCGGGCACCAGTGGGATGAACCGGTGCATACGCTCTCCTACGGGCAGAAGCGCAAGCTGTGCCTCGCAGCCGCGTTGCTGACGGGGCCGCACCTGTTGTTGCTCGATGAACCCTTCAGCGGGCTGGACCACCCCGCCATCATGGAGTTGCGCGCCGTGCTTGTGGCGCATCGCGCCGCAGGACTCACGCAGGTCGTCTCCGTGCACGACCTCGAACCGGTGGTGGATGTCGCAGATGCCATGCTTGTCCTGCATGAGGGGCGGCAGGTGTTGTACGGCCCGCCCTGCGAGGTGCTCGACCATGTGCGCGATTTCGGCATCCGCCCTCCGTATTCGTGGACGGCCCACCGGACGATCGTGCCTTATCTCTGAACCCCTTCCGGGCTTTCGCCTCACCCGTCCCCCTGTCCGGCGCAGGGGGGGCTTCGGCGGACCGTCTGTGGCCCGTCTGCGGCCTGTCCAAAGCCTGTTCGCAGCCAGCCCAGCCTCTCCGCAGTCTGGCTGGGCTGGTCAGCGCGCGGTCAGCGGACTGTCATCGCAAGGTCACCGGGCGCGGGTGCCCATGAGAACACCACCCATGACAAGGCCGGTGGCGAGGTACTGCGTCGTCGTCAGGGTCTCGCCCAGCAGAAGCCAGCCGAAGAAGATGGCGGCCACGGGCACGAGGTTGATGAAGTTGCCTGCACGGCTGGCGGGCATGTGTCCCAGTGCCCAGTTGTAGAGGCCGAAGGCCCCCAGCGATGAGGCCCCGCCGAGGTAGACGACGGCAAGCAGGACCTCCGTCGACCAGTCCGCGACGCCGCCGATGACGCCGGGTGCCCCCGGCAGGAAGAAGACGGCCCCCGCCAGCGTCTGGATGCCGGTGAGCGTCAGGGCGTTCCACCTCCCCTTGCCGCGCGAGATGAGCGCGCCGATGCACAGCGATGAGCCTGTGGCGCAGGCCATGGCCGCGAGTTCAAGCAGGTTGCCCGTGAACGGGTCTGGTGCTGAACCTCCGCCTTCACCACCGGAGGAGGTGAGCCATGCCACGCCGATGCACGACACCCCCACGCCGAACCACAGCCGGGGGCTGACCTTCTCGCCGAGGAGGAAGCCTCCCACGGCCATCATCAGCGGCATGGACGCGGCCATGACGCCCGCCTGTGACGAGGTGGTGAGTTGCAGTGCCGTCGATTCGCACAGGAAGTAGAGGCAGGGCTGCATCAGGGCCATGCCCGCCAGCAGCGGCAGGTCGCGCCGTTCGATGCGCGCGGGGGCGAGGCGTCGTGCCAGCGGCACAAGCAGCAGCAGGGCGAACACCATGCGTGCCCACATCATCTGCCATGTGCCGAGGGTCTGCACCGCGACCTTCATGGCAGGGAAGGCTCCCCCCCAGAGGACGACGGCGGCGAGTGCCGCGAGTACGGGCAACAGTGGCGAAACCTCCGCGCGGGAGGGCGTCGCGCAAGACGTCGCTTCCGCGAGGTCTGCGTCGATGGTCGGGGTCGCTGTCAGTACGGTGTCTCTTTCCACGGGCGTCTCTCCTCCTGTGTTGGAGGAGGTCTAGCAGATGGGTGCGCGGTTGTCTTGGAAGGGGTTGTTGCAGGAAATTGCGGTGGGGCCGCATTCCTGCGGTGGCGTTCGTCACGCAGGGCAGGTGGACGTTGCGTCGTCCGCCAGCGGACGGCAGGGCTCAATTCAATGCTGGAACCGGTGAGGCTGTGATGGCGTCGCCCGCCTGATGGCGTTGCCTCCTCTTCGGCTTGCGGCCGCGGCTGTGTCTCACCCGTTGAGGTATTGACCGGGTGTGGCCCCCACGAAGCGGCGGAAGGTGTTGGTGAAGTGACTCTGGTCGGCGAATCCGGTATCCGCCGCGGCCTCGGCTGGGCTCCATCCGGAACGCAGCAGGTGCTTGGCCTTCTCCACGCGCAATTGCAGGTGGTAGGCGTGGGGCGTCATGCCCGTGGCGGACCGGAACACCCGTAGCAGGTGGTACCGGCTGAGGCCCGTGGCCTCCGCGAGGTCCTCCAGCGAGACGTTGCCGCCGAGATGGGCGGAGAGGTGTTCGCGTACACGCAACACCGCCATGTGACCGGCATGGCGCGAAGCCGGAGAACGGCGCAGGGCCGGTTCCGCACGCAGGGCCGCACCGCGGGTGAGCAGCAACGAGAAGGCCCGCACCATGGCGGATTCCTTCGCGAGACGTTCCGCACCCCGCATGATGGCGTGGCTGCACAGCATGAAGGCGTCGAGCATCTCGCGGTCGGCCCGGACGATGGCGTCGAACTCCGGTTCATGGGCGTCGCGCCCGGTGAGTTCGCTGGCAAGACGCCTCACCCACGCCTGTTCGACGTAGAACATGCGGAAGGTGGGGAGCACGTCCCGCAAGGGTTCGCCTGTGTGGACTTGCCCCGGATTGATGAGGCACAACTGCCCCGCTGCGACGACGGCACT
>Ga0302246_1001091_pt1 | contig 20430 bp, 21 predicted proteins | sample AAG_UR_Trp_MG_FD_193533 | JGI IMG/M metagenome (GOLD analysis project Ga0302246, IMG submission 193533) | Enriched activated sludge microbial communities from anaerobic digester in WTTP, New Holstein, Wisconsin, United States - AAG_UR_Trp | ecosystem: Engineered > Bioreactor > Anaerobic >...
GCGATCTCCATGGATAGTGCCTCTCTATGATAGGTATTGGGAGCGGCGAGAGATAAACCGTGGTGCCCACACCGTCGTTTCTCCACCTTCGCCGGGCAGCCCGAAGAGTAACTATATACCCGGCGGCCCGCACTCTCCCGGCGCATGCCCCCGGGCCAACCGCACTGGAGGAAGAATCTCTCCGCCGACATCGTCGCCGGGACGACCACTGCCCTGGTCGGCATCCCGCAGACGATGGGGTTTGCCCTCGTCGCCGGCATCAACCCGGTCTACGGCCTCTACACCGCCGCGTTCTCGACGGCGTTCGGGGCGCTCTTCACCGGCTCCTCGTTCCTCAAGGTGATGCTCTCAAACGTCATCGCGGTCTCGCTCTTCTCCATCCTCGCCCCGGTCCCGGAGAGCGATGTCCCGGCCACCCTCTTTGTCCTGACGCTCCTCGTCGGACTCTTCCAGCTCGGGCTCGGTCTCGCCAGGGCCGGCAGCCTGACCCGGTTCATATCTAACGCCGTCCTCACCGGGTTCATCATCGGAGCGGCACTCCTGATCGTCCTCGGGCAGCTCGGGAACCTCACCGGCTACGAACTCCCAGGGGACGCGATCCAGATCCTTGCCGTCCTCGACCTCATACTGCATGCGGGCGATATCCAGGTGCAACCGCTTGCCGTCGGCCTCCTCACCATCGCCCTCGCCCTCACCTTTCGGCGGGCGCCGCGCCTCAGTTCCGCCGCCCTCCTCCTCCCGATCGTCATAACGACCCTCCTTGTACGGGCAGCGGATCTCGAGGTCGCGCTCGTCGGCGATATCAGCGCCATCCCCGCCGGCCTCCCGTTCCCCGTCCTCCCCGAGCTCGCCCTCGCTCCCGGTCTCCTCGTCCCGGCGCTTGCCCTCGCCATCATCGGTCTCGTGATGGCCATCGGGATCACCGAGAAGACTCCCGAGCCCGACGGGACCATCGCCGACGTCAACCGTGACTTTGCCGGGCAGGGGGTGGCGAACATACTCGCAAGCTTCTTCCAGTGTGCACCCTCAAGCGGCTCGCTCTCGGCGACGACCTTAAACGTCAGCGCGGGGGCAGAGACCCGGGCGGCAAACCTCATCTCGGGCATCCTCGTCGGGGCGGTCATCCTCGTCGCGGGCCCGCTCGCGGAACTGATACCGCTTTCGGCCCTCGCCGGCATCCTGATCCTCATCGGGGCCGAACTCATCTACCGGCCCCACGAGATCGTCTGCATCTGCAGGTACTCCCGCCCCGGGCGCTGGGGGATGATCGCCACCTTCATATCCACCCAGGTCCTGCCGCTCCAGTACAGCATTTACGTCGGCGTCTTTCTCTCGCTTGCCATCTACCTCATCACATCCACCCGCGAGGCCTCCGTGGTCCGCCTCGTCCCGGTGGAGGGGGGAATGTTCCGGGAAGAGTCGCCACCCGGCTGGCTCCCCGACGGCCGCCTCACCATCCTCTCGATAGCGGGAAGCGTCTACTTCGCCACCCTCCGGGCCATCGAGCGGTCGCTCCCGTCACCGGAGGGAACGGACGGCGCAGTCGTGATCCTCGCCCTCCGGGGGAGAGTCGAGGCCGGGACGGGGTTTTTCCGGATGCTGGAGCGCTATGCCCGGCGCCTTCTCGCCCACAACGGCCGGCTCATCCTCGCCGAGGTCGATCCCCGGTTGCTTGCGGGCCTCGCCGAGACCGGAGTAACGGAGACCGTCGGTCCCGCAAACATATTCGTCGCGACCCCGACCATCTGGGAGTCGCTCATGGAGGCGATCCAAACGGCGGAGGCCGGAACATGAGACCCCGCCCGGAAAACTCTTTCTTTCCCGGGCACCCATACCTTTCTTGTGGATATGAACCCCGAGAGCCTCTCTCCCCCCGCCCGTATCGCGATCGTCGGGGCGGCGGTCGTCATCGTCCTCGCGGGGATCCAGGCGGCCACACCGATCCTCGGCCCATTCCTCATCGCCGTCTTCTTTGCCATGATCACCGCGCCCATCATGGCATGGCTGACCCGCCGGGGAGTGCCCCGGGCCCTCGCTGCCGGGATGGTGGTCACGGGGCTCGCCGTGGTCCTTGTCGGGACGATCGCCTTCCTCGGCATGGCCTTCACCGAGTTCCTCCTCTCCCTGCCGCGCTATGAGAAAGCGCTCGAGGCGCAGGCAACCATCATCGCCAGCTACGGCATCGATACTACCGGCATCCAGGTCTGGGACTACATCGACAGAGGATTTGTGATCCAGCAGGCGGCAGAGATCGCCCGGCAGGTCGGGAACATCGCCTTCGATGCCATCATCGTCGCGATAGCGATCGGGTTCCTCCTCATCGAGGCGCCCCGGTTCGCGGCCGCCCTTGCACGACGCCTGGGGCCGGAGAGTCCACCCTACCGGCACCTCACGCAATCGGGCCGGTTCCTCATCGAGTACGTCGTGATCAGGACCGAGGTGAACCTGGTCACCGGGGTCGGGACCGGGCTCTTCCTTGCCCTCCTCGGGGTCGAGTTCGCGGCGCTCTGGGGGTTCATCGCCTTCATCCTGAGTTACGTCCCCTACATAGGCCTCGTCGTGGCCGCAATACCCCCGACACTCCTTGCCCTGGTCGGGTTCGGTCCGTCGGGGGCCCTGGCCGTCATCGTCGCCATCACCCTCATCGACGCCGCGGCGGAGAACCTGGTCTTCCCCCAGATCACGAGAAAGGGGCTCAACCTCTCGCCGTTCGTCGTCATCTTCTCGGTCGTCTTCTGGGGTCTCGTCCTCGGGGCGGTCGGGGTCTTCCTCGCCATACCCCTGACGATCGCGGTGAAACTCTTCCTTGAAAGCTGGGATGAGACCCGGTGGCTCGGGGAGATGATGAACGCCGGGGAGCGGCAAAAGTAACATCCCCCGGGTCCGGCCACGGGCGCTCCATCCCTGCAATATCCCGCGCCGGGGCTCCTCCCGCTCGCGCCAGCCCCGGACCGGGGGAGCGACCGGAACCTTTTTCTGGCGTGCCCCGGAAGGGGGGGCGCCATGCTTGAGCGGATGGAGACGGGTGCAGGAGAGATCGCCGGATTCCGATTCGACGGTGATATGACGACCAAAGACTACAACGGGGTGCTGATACCGGCGCTCGAAGAGGCGGGAGGAACCCACCCGGTCTTCCGGATCCTCTTCTCCATCGTGAACTTTCACGGCTGGAAACCCCGCGGAAACTGGGAGGCCCTCAAGGACTGGCCGGGGATGGAGAAGGTCGACCGGATAGCGATCGTCGGCGGTGAGAAATGGGAGGAGTGGATGAACTATCTACCGGGGCTCTTTGTCGGGTTTGTCGGCATCGACGTCCGATACTTCTCAAGCGAACACCTGAACGATGCCCTCGACTGGCTGCGGGAGCCGATCGCCGCAGAAGAGGCCGCTCTCAAGCCGGGATAGCGCTGCCAAAACGAGAGATGCGAGATCCCGGGAGAGCAGGCAACCTTTTTTCATCCCCGGCAACCTACCGGTGATCAGACAGCGATCCCATGCGCCATTACAAGGACATCATATTCGAAAAACCCCTGCCGGAGGCGATCCGGCGGCTCGGTCTCCTCCCGGCTGATATGCACTTCCATACCCGCCACTCCGATTCGCCAACCCGCGTGCGGGATGCACTCAAACTCGCCGCCCGGCGGGGGATCGGGCTTGCGATCACCGACCACAACCAGGTCGGCGGCGTCGTCGAGGCCGGGCGGCAGAATATACGCGTTCCCCTCGTACCCGGTGTCGAGGTCAGCGCCAACGACGGCCCGCACATCCTCCTCTACTTCTACTCAGTTGCCGACCTCCTCGACTTCTACCGGTGCCACATCGAAAAGAACCGAAGAAACGGCCCGTTTACCGCGATACGCCTCGATACCCAGGAGATCCTCGACCACCGGGAAGATTACGCCTGCATCGCCGCCGAGGCGCACCCCTGCGGCTACATCTTCCTGAACCGGGGGGTCCAGCGGTGCGTCGCCGGCCGGTGCATCGACAGGGAGGTCTTCTCCCGCCTCGACGCCCTCGAGGTGATCTGCGGTGGTATGGCCCGGTCCCATAACCTGAAGGCAGCCGCTCTTGCCACCGCCCACGGCCTCGGCCGGACCGGCGGGACCGACGGCCACCTCCTCCACGAGCTCGGCGGGGTCGTCACCTGCGCGGAGGCCGAAACCGTTGAAGAACTCCTCGACGCCATCCGGGCGAGAGCGACCGTCATCATCGGGCGAGAGCGGCCGCTCGTCGAAAAGGCCGTGATGGGGACCGCAGTCCTCCCGCACCACCTCCCCCACACCGTCCCCATCCTCCAGGCACGCTGGGAGCAGAACCTCCCCCGGATCAAGAGGTTCATCAAGGCCCACCTCGACGGGTGAGGTGGCTCACCCGAGGGGCGAGAAGAGGCGGGAGACCGACTCCTTCATCCTGACCCGGCGCGACCGCGCCCGGTAACTCTCCAGCGTGATCTCGGTGGAGAGAGCGAGATCTTCCTTGAATGCCCGTGCAAGTTCGGCGCCGACCGCCGCATCGTAGAAGAAGGCGTTCGCCTCGAAGTTCAGCCGGAAACTCCGCACATCCCAGTTCGCGCTCCCGACCGATCCGGCCTTCCCGTCGACGACGATCGTCTTTGCGTGGAGAAACCCGTTGTCGTATGTGTAGGCCCGCACCCCGGCGTCGAGAAGGTCGCCGATGAACGAGAGGCTTGCCCAGTAGACGAAAGGGTGGTCGGGTTTGCAGGGGATCATGACGCGGACATCGACCCCGGAGAGCGCTGCAATCCGTAGAGCATCGGTGACACTCTCATCGGGCACGAAGTAGGGCGTCTGGATGTAGACCGACTCCCTGGCCGAGTTGATCAGCTTGATGTAACCCTCCTTGATCGGGCTCCACCGGGTATCGGGGCCGCTCGAGACGATCTGGATCGGCGTCGTCCCGTGGTCGCCCGGGGCCGGGAAGTAGCGTGGGCGGGGCCCGGGATACCCGCCGGTCACGTAGTGCCAGTCAAGGAAGAACCGGAGCTGGAGCATCTGGACGGCCTGCCCGGCGATCCGGAAAGCCGTGTCGCGCCAGGGCCCGAGCGGACCCTTCCCCAGGTAATCGTCCCCGATGTTGAACCCGCCGATGAACCCCACCGTCCCATCGATGACCGCGATCTTTCGATGGTTGCGGTAGTTGACCCGGTAGACCGAGGGGAAGAAGACCCCTATCTTACCGCCGGCATCGGTCAGTTCTGAGAACGCCTTCTGCGTTCCGCCGCCGGCGCGGGTTCCCATCGCGTCGAAGAGGAGGCGGACCTCGACACCCTCCAGCGCCTTCTCTGCAAGGGCGTGGACGACCGCCCGCCCCAGTTCGTCGTTGTTGAGGATGAAGTATTCCAGGTGGATATGGTGGCGCGCCTCCCGTATCGCGGCAAAGAGCGCGTCGAACTTATCTTCACCCCGGGTGTAGAGATCAACCCGGTTCTTCCCGGTCAGGAACGCCCGGTTGTTCTGGAGAAGGAGAAGGATCGCCTCGCGAAACTCATCCACCTCAGGGATGGCGAACCGGTAGCGAGTATCAGCAAACTCACGATGCTGCGCGAGAAATATCTCCTGCAGGAACCGGCGGTCTTCCTCCCTCTTTACGACGAACATTCTCTGCCGGGTATAATTCTGCCCGAAGAAGAGATAGAGGAAGAACCCTATCGGCGGCAGGAAGAAGAGGACCATCAGCCAGGCCATCGCCGCCGTCGGGTTCTTCCGCTCAAAAAAGACGATGGTGACGGCAAACAGGATGTTAAGAACTATTATAATGACAAATAGTATATCAAAGGTCATCCTGTTGTTCTCCCCTTGCCAGAGTCGAGCATGATCACTCTATCTCTCCAGGGATATCCATCTACCGAACGGTATATCGCCGGCCCGTCAGAAGAGCACCTGCACAAACCCGAGCGCGACGAGCAGGAGGAAGGCCGTGACGGCGACCCACCCGATGGTGATGAATATGAGGGACAGCATCCTGTTCCACCCGAGGATCCAGCTGATCACCGTGCTCGAGTAGAGGCCGATGATCGGCATTGCCGGGAGAACGACGAGGGTCACCGCACCGTACCTCGCAAGAAGCGGCACCTTCTGTATCTTTTCCTCCGTGCGCTCCAGCATACCCCTGACCCGTGCCGACTGGAGGGCAAACGCATCACAGATCGAGTAAATGGCAAGCACGACGCCGACCTCGACGAGCGTCATGATCAGAAGAACCACAGCAGGGTGTATCCCCATACCCACGCCGACAAAAACAGCGTTTGCCTGGAGAACGATGGTGGATGAGATCAGACCAAGTACCCGGGCCGCCGGTATGCCGAGAACCAGGCCGAGAACGAGGGGGAGGAGCGTAACGAGGATGAGCAATGCCGCCAGCGCCTTCACAGCCTGATGAAGCCAGATCAGCACACCGGTGAGGAACATGCACGACGACCCTGCCGGGCAGGGGAAAGGCAGGTGTGCACATATAACTTCCTGTATCACGACTGCCCGGCAGCATGCGCCGGAGCACCCGGGCCCGGGCGTTCCGGGGAACTTCCGAGTCAGTCTCTGGCCGATCTCATGGGAGATCTGTTGCCGAAGAGGTGCATATTTATACCAGGATTAGACCACCTGAGGTATTATATGGCAAACACAACCATGCTGATCCAGGGCATCGTCGCCCTTGCCCTCGGGGTCCTGCTCCTGACGTACCCCGTAGGGGTTCTCATGATTCTTACCATAATCCTCGGCATATACTGGTTGATCGATGGAATAGTAGTCCTCACGAACCTTTACTCGGACAGAACGGACAAGGGGTGGAAGGTGCTCGTCGGCGTCCTCGGCATCATCGCCGGCATCCTGGTCCTGGCCTATCCGCTCTACAGCGCCATCCTCCTTCCAACGTTCCTTGCCATCATCATCGGTGTCGAAGGCCTGATCATCGGGGTGGTCCATCTCGTGCGGGGAGTCACCGGCGCCGGTTTCGGATCCGGGGTTCTCGGTATCGTGAGCATCATCTTCGGGCTCATCCTGATCGCGCATCCGTTCATCGCCGCTCTCGCCCTGGTATGGGTTCTTGCGATCATCGCCATCGCCGGAGGGATACTGGCAATCGCCTTTGCACTCCGGAAGTCCGCGTGACCGGACCGCCCGCCGTGCGGAGCATGCCCGACCGGGAGCCACTCCGGGCACCCGGACGATGGGCCGGTACGGCCCTCCGCGGCCGGGGCCAGACCGGGGCGAACGGGCTCCGGGTTCCTCCGGGGAGAGAGGTGGAACCGGTACGCCGGTGACACAGCTACTCGCTCCCGGGAGGAGTGCCGCAGCCTTTTTCTCTTCCGGGTGCAAAAGGGCACCCATGCTTGACCGGATGAAGGAGAGTTCGGGACCCGTGATCGGGTTTCGGTTCGACGGAAAACTGAGCGAGAGTGACTATACCACCCTCCTGATCCCGGAGCTCGAACGAGCGATGAAAGACCACCGGAACGTCCGGGTCCTCTTGAAGATCGAAGGGTTCCGGAGCTGGAGGCCGGGAGAGCCCTGGGAGGCGTTCAGGCAGTGGTCCGGGGTGGAGAGTGTCGATCGGGTCGCCGTCGTCGGCGGCGAACGGTGGCGGGAGTGGATGAATCGCCTGCCGGGGCTCTTTGTCGGGTTCTCCGGCATCGATGTCCGCTACTTCCCGGAGAACCGCCTCCGTGACGCCTGGGGATGGCTCCGGGAAGGATCGGTCCAGATCCCTCTGGCGGCGCAATGAGGATGATGAGTCACGGTGCAGGAAGGGATGGCAGACAGCACGGGAGACTGCAAAGAGGGTGCGCAACACTGCAGGATGCAGGAGGGACCCGCCTCCTCCAGGGATGAGCAGCGGATCAGCGCCGGACAAGAACGGATCGTCGAGATCTCAAAGAGGTGGCCCCGGAATACCTATGCAGCATGGAGAACGACCGCAATGCTTGCGGTGCTGATGGAACCGACCGAAGAGGGGGCATGAAAGACCTAAATACCCCGGCCCCCAACCCATCCGGTATGCACTGTCCGGTCTGCGGGCACGACTGCGTCACGGGCGCCCGCGAGCTTCTCCTGACCCTCCCCGAACGGTTCGCCCCCTGCCCCGACTGCACCGGGCTCGTCTACGACAAACGGAGCCCGCCGCCCGATATCGATGCCGCGGAACCCTGCCCTTCCTGCGGAAAGCGGTTCATCGATGAGGTCTTTGCCGATATATACCGGGCGATGGCCGCCGAAGGCGACCTTTCGGGGACCGAACCCCTTGCCGCCGCCGGAACACCGCTCGTTCATCCCGGGTTTGCTATGCGAAGGCCCCCCTACCTCCCGCCCCGGTCGCTCGTCCTCCTCTCCCGGTCGATTGGAGAGCAGGCGGCGGCCCGCCTGGTCGCCACCGTCCCGGAGGTCAGAGGCGTCATCCGGGCGGGGACCGGGACACCGGGGATCAGGGATACCGATACCGAACCGGAGACAAATACCCTGCTTGCCGGGTGCGACGTCCGGGCTGACGTCTTCTCCACCCGGGCAGGACCCGTCGTCATCTATAAACAGCAGTCGGCCCTGCACGTCGAGTTCCCCCGGGACCGCGACGAGAAGATCCTCTCCCTCGAGCGGGAGATCGGGCGGCACCGCCCCCGGACATTCGTCGACGCCTGCTCCGGCGCCGGCACCCTCGCCCTTGCCGCCGCCCGGGCGGGCATCCCCCGCGTGATAGCAAACGACGCCTGGTACGCGGCCGCCTACTGGACCGCTTGTAACCTCCAGGTGAACCGCGAGCACCTCGGTATCGAGGGCGTGACGATGCACCGGTCTTACGACGACCTCCGGCGCCGTGAGGTCGCGCGGGAACCCCTGAGGGTCGCCACCGCCGCCGGCGCACGGGAGGTGGAGGTCTACCAGGGCGACCTCCGCCTGCTCTCGACCGTTCTCCCGCCGGGCATCGACCTTACCGCCATTGACCTCTTTGAGAAGGCGGATGCTGAAAAAACCGACAGGATCGTCCGGGCATGGCGGGCCCGGGTGGGCGGAGCTATTTTTATCCCGTAGATCACAGTATATACGGGGACTAGCCCGGGTGGCTCGGCGTCACCTATCACCCGAAACCGTCGTCATGCGGGGGGCGAAGTCTGAGGAAGGCCATAGCGGCCTGCAGGATCCTCTGCGTCCCGACGGAGAAGCCTCGTCCCATGAGGTCGGCGGAGAGGTATCAAAGCCCCGGAGGGGGCGGCGACCTCTTGCCGCGGGTACCGGTTCAGGCCCGGAAGGGAGCAGACTTACCGTGGACGTTCGGCGCCCATGGGGTTGCGGGGTGGAGGAGGGATGCAGCGGTGAATGCTGGTGCGCACGGTCGACCGAGGACACGTCCCCAACGGCGATCTCCATGGCAAAAGTAACGATTCTTGGGGCTACCGGGAACGTCGGCATGTTTGCGGCCCGTACCGTATCCGAGATCCCGCACGTCAGCGAGATGCTGCTCGTCGGGAGGCCGGGGCGCGAAGATTTTCTTGCAGGCTGCTGCCGCGACCTTTCTGATTCGTTTGCGGCGCGAGGCACCCACGTCAGGCTCTCGTACAGCACCCGCCTTACCGATGTGGAAGGCTCGGACATCGTCATCTGCACGGCAGGAGTCCCTCGCCGGCCCGGCCAGGACCGAAACGACCTCGCCTTTGAGAACGCGAAGATCGTTGCCGGGAGCGCCGAGACCATCGGCCGGTCTTCGCCGGACGCTATTCTCTTCATGGTCACGAACCCCGTCGACGTCATGACTGCCGTCGCCCTGAAATATTCGGGGCTTCAGTCGCGGCAGGTCTTCGGCCTCGGGACACACCTCGACTCGATGCGCTTAAAATCCCTGATCGCCCACTACTTCCGTGTCCACGTCAGCGAAGTGCACACCCGCATCATCGGCGAGCACGGGGAGAGTATGGTCCCGCTCTGGTCGGCGACGACGATCGGCGGCATCCGGATCAGCAATCTGCCCACCTTCTCGGGGCTGCCCGCACAGGAGATGATCGGCGCGGTCAGGACAAGCGGCGAGACGATCATCCGGGAGAAGGGCTCCACCGTCTACGGGCCCGGAGAGGCGATCGCGACCCTTGTGCGAACGATCCTCGGCGATGAGAACCGGATCCTCACCGTCTCAAGTTACATAACGAGCGAGATCCACGGGATCGGCGACGTCTGCATCGGCGTACCCGCCCGTCTCAACCGGAGCGGCGCCTTCCCGGTGCCCATAAGGCTCGAGGAGAACGAGGTTGCCGGGTTTGAGGAGTCGGTCAAGAAGATCCGAAAAGTCACCGCCGACGTGATGGAACGGCTCGGAGAGGCCCATTAGGGCGGAAAAGTGGGTTGGGAAGTCCACTTATACAAGTGTCGATTCAATGATCTCGGCGCTGCCGACACCCTCAAGGTTCTGGAGCGCTGATTCGACCTCATCGGGAGCCCCGGCTTTATCGGGGACGACGACGGCGATCTTCAGCGCCACAAGCCCGAAGCCGATCGGCTCTTCCCTTATATCGTTGACCGGAACGGCCCCCCTGACCGCGGCTTTCAACGCTTCACGGTCGACGTCGGGAGACTCGGGCATGATCTTTAAGATGATGGCGACGTTTCCCATCGGTTACGGCCCCCGAAACCCGCATTTTTGGCATGTGTAGGCTATGCTCTGCTCCCTGCACCGGTAGCACCTGTTGATCTCGTGCGCGCATACCGGGCACGGGAACCCGGTGGAGCCTTCCTCGGCCAGCGTGGCGTTGCAGGAGGTACATCGATCTCTCGCTGTCATCGTGGTTTCCTCAAAAGTTAACCTATCATATCGCCCCCGTGACAGTTAAAATCTCGGATCGATGAGAGTCCCGGTGACGGCCTCATCCCGGAGAACCCCGCGGACCCGGTCGTCGTGCCTGCCGTTGACCACCCGGACCACGATATCGTGCTCAAAGACAAACCCGATGAACGCCGGATCGACCTCATCGGCGGTGAGGGACGGATCCTCGACCCGGGAGAGGAGACGCCGGCGGTGGTGGATGCCGTCGACCGACTTGAGGAGGATGAGGTCGGTCGAGAGTTCATCTGCAACCCAGGCGGCGATGGTGTCGGAGGTGACGTTCCAGGAGTGGGGAAGGGGATCGGCTTTTCGCAGGGCGCAGTAGGGAAGGAGGACCGTCGCTTCCGCGGGGAGGACGGGGCTGGCGACCGCCGGGATGCCGTGCGAGGCGATGTACCACCCGAACTGCTCCATACCGGCGATCGCCATCCAGTGAGCGGATGTATCGGAGACGGCAAGGCGCCGGACGAGGTCGGCGAACTTCCCGCCGCCGGGGACGATCAGCACCGGACGGCCGACTTCCCGGAGTATGCCGAGCAGCGGGGCTACCCGGTCAAAGAGGCTGCCGCCCACCTTGACGACGAGCGGGGGCGCTGGCGTTGTCATATCGTTTGCTCTTTATCCGGATAATACATAACCTTGCGTATGCGACGGATCGCTGCGATCATCCTGCTCCTCTGTCTCCTTGCCGGCACGGCCGGCGGTATCCTGATCGTCGAGTTCTGCCCTGACCCCTACCGGCCCGGTGATCCCGACGAGTACCTGGTGCTCGAGGGCGAAGGATCGCTTGATAGGTTCGTTGTCTCGGACGGCAAGGGCGGTTTTCGGTTCCCGCCGGGGACCTGGATCAACGGGCGTCTGGTGATCGCAAGAAACAGTCTCGCGTTTGAGCAGACGCACGGCTACCTGCCCGACTTCGAGATCGAGAAGCGGACAGCGGCCGTGCCGGACGTCACCTCGAGCGGGAACCTCCTGATGGCGAACCAGGCCGACGCGCTCTACCTCTACCATGGGGCGACCATCGTCCAGCAGGTCGCCTGGCCTGCCGACGTTCGTCCCCGCGAAGGGCAGGTTCACTACCTCGAAGACGGCGTGTGGGACCCGCGCCCGTTCTTCATCGGGCAGTCCCGCTTCTCCTCCGCGACGTTCGACGACGTCACGGTGACGGCGTTCGTCGCCCCCGATTGCGCGTATGACGTCTTCTCGGCGGCCGTCGCATCTGCTGAGCGCGAGATCCTCGTAAACGTCTACGAGTTCACCGATCCGGAGATGGCTGCCGACCTGATCCGCGCCCGCGAGCGGGGTGCGGCCGTGACCGTCCTCCTCGAGGGCGGACCGGTCGGCGGCATACCGCCGGAGGAGCGGGCGATCGCCGGCATACTCAACCGGAGCGGCATCGTGGTTCTCTCGATGACGACGACCGATGCGGCCCACGCGAAGTACCGCTACGACCACGCGAAGTATGTCGTCATCGATGCGAGGACGGTCCTCATCGGGAGCGAGAACTTCAAGCCCGGCGGCTATCCGGCGCCGGGGCTGCAGGGCAACCGCGGGTGGGGGGCATGCCTCGATGACCCGAAACTTGCGGCCTACTTCCGGGAGGTCCTCCTCTTTGATCTCTCCGGCGGGGATATCGTCCCGCTCGAGGGCACGACGGCCGACGTCCGCATGCCCTACGCCCCCGCCTACACGGTGGAGTTCACCCCCTGCCGCGCGGAGGGGGCGCGGGTGACCCCGGTCCTCTCCCCCGATACGAGCGCCCTCATCCTCCGGCTGATCGAGGGGGCAGGGGAGAGCATCGCGATCGAGCAGGCCTACATAACGAACGAGACCACCTACGAACTCAACCCCTACCTTGCGGCCGCGATCGACGCCTCCCGGCGCGGGGTCGCGGTGCGGGTCCTCCTCGATGCCTGCTGGTTCAATATCGAGGACGACGCGGACAACGATGAGATGGTCGACCTGATCAACCGGATAGCCGCGGCCGAGGGGTTGCCGCTCGAGGCGCGGATCGTCGACCTCACGGCAAACAACCTCGCAAAAGTGCATAACAAGGGCGTCATAGTCGACGGCCGGGCGGTCCTTGTCAGCAGCATCAACTGGAACGCCAACTCGCCTGCATTCAATCGGGAAGCGGGCGTGATCATCGAGCACCCGGATATCACCGCCTACTTCGCCCGGGTCTTTGCGGACGATTGGGACGCCGCAGCTGCCGACGGGACCGTGGCGGAGGGGCCGGATCGCCTCAAGATGGTGGCGGCGGCATGTATCCTCGCCGCGCTCATGGGGCTCTACATCTACCGGCGGCGGCGCACCTGATAATCACCATCGGCCGGAGAGGCCGGCCGAGCGGCAGACGTCGCAGATGGTGATCGTCCCCTCGCCCGAGACGATGGTGGAGACCCACCGTTCGATGACGACGTCGAGGTCGCCGGGGAAGTCCTGCCGGGTAAATCCGCGTTTCCGGCTCATGTACTGAGATATCGCCGCACGGCTGATGCCGAGGCGTTTTGAAGCCTCGCTCTGGCTGATGCCGCGCTCGTTCACCAGGCGGTAGACCATCTCGGCGCGCATCCGGGGGAGGAGCCGCCGGGCAAGCGTATCGCAACGCATGATGTCGCAGGAGGGAGGTTCAGTCATTGTGCCGACACCATCGGGGAGTTTTTGTACTCATAGAGGATCTGGCGGGCGTCGCGGAAGTTGAACTTTTCCACGATCATATCATTGTCTTTGAGCCTCTTTAAGGCGTAGCGGACGGTGCGGGGTGCCAGACTGCTGAGACGGACCAGCTCCTTGTGGGTCAGGGCGCCCCCGTCCTCGAGAAGCAGGAGGATCTTTCTTGAGGACGGAGGAAGGTTCACATCATCCATACAGATCAGTTAACGCCGTTAACATATCAAAGTGACGGAAGTTATATTCCCAAAAATCCATTGGGTACCTATGCTGGAACGGCAGGAGAAAACGGCCCTCGCCGTTCTCATATGCGTCGTCGGGATCGTGCTTGCGGTACACCTCCTCTTTGATGCCGTCGGGCGGCCGCTCGTGGCGGCACCGTACTCCGAGGAAGTCTCCGACGGTGCGTTCGTCCTCCTTGAGGGGAGGATCGAGGAGATCCGGAAGACCTCGACCGGCGGGCACCGGATCCTCACCGTCAACGGGACCGCCGTCTTCCTGCCGCAGGACGTGGCGGCCAGGCTCGAACTCGACAAAAACGCAAGCGTAGCGCTCTACGGGGTCGTGCAGACCTACCGCGGGGAGCGGGAGGTGGTGGTTGCCTCCGCCGCCGATATACGGGTTCTGAAATAACCTATTTTCTCGTGAAGAATATGTCGGCGCCGTCCGCATCCCCAAAGCTGGGGCGCCCCCCCTTCTTCACGGGCGCCGGCTCCTTCCCCGCGGGCTCCTCCCGGGGAGGTTCCGGGCTCTCATCAATCTTCTTCTTCCGGCGCCCCTCCACGCCGGCCCCGGAGACCAGGTCTCCCTCATTGATCCTCACTCGCGGCATACAGGAGAGATGGCCGGCCTGGTATATGACTCCTCTGGATCGACCGGGCGCCGGATACCCGGAAGAAGAACCAAAACGCATTAGTCCTGCGCGGCAGACACTCCAGCATCGGCGAAATGGCGGTGAACCGGGAGAAGATGAGCGGCGACGAAAGGGGCAGGAGCGGCATGGAGGATTACCCGCTCTCCGCCGTTCCGGACGAGGGTCGGCAGGAATTCTGGCCGATCACCCTGGTCCTGCTCGGGTTCACCTTCTTCTCCGCCACGATGTGGGGCGGCGCGAGTATCGGGGTTGCGTTCCGGTTCTGGCCCGATCTTGTCTGGATCATCCTCTGGGGAAACGCGATCCTCGCCGTCTACGTCGCCGGTCTCGGTTACATCGGCTTCAGGAGCGGTTTTTCCACCGTCCTCTCCGCCCGGTTTGCCTTCGGTGATATCGGGAGCCGGTGGTCCGATACTCTCCTCGGCCTCACCCAGCTCGGTTGGTATGCCTGGGGGACCGCGACGATCGCGATCGCCCTCGTACGCCTTCTCAACCTCGATGCGGGCTGCGCGGCGCCCCTGATGATCGTCTTCGGTCTCGGTTTCTGCATGACAGCATACGTCGGCTGTCGCGGTCTTGCAGCCCTCTCGTGGATCGCCGTCCCGGCCATGCTCCTCCTCATCGCTGTAAGCATCGCGGTTGCTCTCCGTGATGCGGGGAGCGCGGCCGGGCCCCTCGCGGCAGGGACGCTCACCGTTGCCGAAGCGCTCACCATCGTCGTCGGAACCTTTGTCTCCGGTGGTACGCAGGTCGCCAACTGGACACGGTTTGCCGGGTCCGGCCGGGTTGCCGTCGGCTCCGTCCTCATCGCCTTCTTCGTCGGTAACGGGCTGATGATCGCCGTCGGCGCCGTCAGCGCCGCCATCTACGGCGTCTCCGATATCGTCGAGGTTCTGGAAATCCAGGGTCTCCTCTTTGCCGGTATACTGCTGCTCTTCCTGAACATCTGGACGACCCAGGATAACACCATCTACAACTTCTCGGTCGCCGGGTGCCACTTCTGGCGAACCGAGCGACGGCGGTTGATCACGTTTGGCGGCGCCGCCGCCGGAACCCTCCTCGCCCTGGCCGGGATGTATGACTGGCTGATCCCCTACATGGTCATGATGGGGGTGCTCATCCCTCCGCTCGGCGGGGTGATCATGGCCGATTTCTTCGTCGGCCATCGGGGCCGCTACCCCCCGCTCGACGGGGCGGCCGTTCCCCGGTTCAACTGGCGGGGGCTTGCCGCCTACGCCGCCGGGTCGCTTGCCGCGCTCGTCGTCCCCGGCATCCCGCCGGTGAACGGGATCGCCGCGGCGTTCCTCATCTACGCCTGCCTCATCCGGTTCACCGCCTGGAGGACGAGGAAGAGGCCGGTGCCGTCCCGCGATATCGCGAGCGACGCTCCGGCAAGGCCGAACTTCCGCCGGTAGAACCGGAGCCTCCTCGCGGAGAAGACGTCGGAACCCTGGATCAGGAGCCCGACGGCATCGCCCTCCTGCCGGAGGGAGAGGCGGATCGCCACGGCGCCGGCAGCCGCCAGATCGCCGAGCACGCCGACGACCTCGTCGGAGAACCGCTCCGGGTCGACCAGAACAGGAGGGAGGGAGGGGCTGGCGGTATCAAGAGAGAGGGCGACGCCCTCAAAGAGCGGGAGGTAGGCGAGCCGCACGACCAGCTCCGCGCGGTATGTCGCGGGGTCGTCGGCCGCCTCGATGAACGCCTCGTCCGAGAAGGGCAGGGTTGATAACCCGGCGACCGTGTCGCGGAGCACCGACGGAAGGTCCGTGGCGACAAGGTGAACCGTGTCCTGGTAGCCCATGATCGTGTTCATGAAGTCGGTGAGGAGGCGGTCGGTCCTGCGGAGGAGCGATGCATCGACGATGTGGTTGAGCCGGTCGCCCGCGAAGTGAGATTCGATCCGCTGGATGACCTGGACGGCCTTGAGGACGAGCTGGACCTCGATCTTCTTTCCGGTCCGGAACTCGTCGGCGAACTGCGCGAACTCCTCCAGAAACTCGTCGATCCGATCGGATTTGAGCAGTTCCAGGTAGCGACGGGCCTCGTCGGCCTCGCCGAGGTCTTCGAGGCGGTAAGCGAGGGCGTCGAGGCGCCCCGCGATCACCGTAAAGACCCGGTTGGCCTCCTGGAGCAGATCGGCGGTGTGCTCCAGGGAGTCGTCGAGACGCTCCCGGTCGAAGGCGCCGATACCGGAGAGTCTCTCCGCTTCCGCTTCGAGCCGGTCGAGGAGCGCCGGCATCGCCTGAACCGGGATACATCTGCCGTGACCGGGACAGCAGAGGTTCACCGGCTCGTGAGCCAGGATCCACCGGATCCTTCCCACGGATGCGAGCAGCGCCGGCTGATCCCACCCGGCAACCCCGGCGACCCCGGGGCTTGTGGAGAAGAGGAGGTCGCCGATGAAGAGGAGACCGCCGAACCGGATGCATACGCTGTCGGGCGAGTGCCCGGGGGTGTGATAAACCACAAGGGGATCCCCGGAGCAGAGGGGGATCGCCTGCCGGCGAAGGGTGATCCCGCCGCCCACCTCAAGGGTCTCGCAGTCGCGGGCGGAAAGCAGCGGGAGATTGACCGGGAGCGGCTCGATCTCCCACCCCATGAGTTCCGCAGCCGTCCGGATAGTATCGCCCGACTCAAGCACCCGGGCTCCCGCCTCCTCTGCAGCGACGGTGAAGCCCGGGATGGAACGGAACCGTCGGTCCCGGATGGCCTGGTAGCAGTGGTCGATATGGCAATGGGTGATGAAGAGGGTGACCGGCCGCGGGGCTTTTCGGAGGGCCTCCTCGATGAGCAGCATGAGCCGATCCATCTGGCCGGCGTCGGCCCCCGTATCGATGATCAGGATATCGCCGGATGTCCGGATGACGTAGGCGTTCGAGCAGGTGACGTCCGGTTTCCGGAAGAAGGGATAGATCTCTGCACCGATGGTTCCGGGCACCGGCTGCCATCGCTGATCTTCAAGCATTCTTTGCGCCTCGATAGGGAAGAGTCGTGGAGAGTGTTGCGCCGCAGAGGAGAAAAGATCGGCGGGTTCTTCCCGGGGAAAAGGTGGCCGGGAGAACCGCCATGAAAAAAGGTGCCGGGGATCAGAGCGCCCAGGCGGGGAGGTCGAGGGGAAGCCCGAGCGCCCAGAGGACGATCGTGTAGAGGCAGATCATCCAGAGCACGACGCCGATGATGTCGAGCACCCAGCCTGACCGGAGAAGGTCTTTTGCGTTGATGTAACCGCTCCCGAAGGCGATGGCGTTCGGGGGTGTGGCGACCGGGAGCATGAACCCGATCGAGGCGCAGACCGCCGCGGTCATCATCAGGATGATCGGGTTGACGCCCATGCTGACGGCCGTCACCGCCATGATCGGCATAAGGATGGCGGCTATCGCGGTGTTCGAGGCGATCTCCCCGGCCAGCACAATCCCCATCGCCACGACGAAGAGGAGAAGGATTACCGGGAGGCCGTGGATGAGGGTGAGGGACTCGACGATAGCCGCGGCAAGCCCGCTCTCGAGGAATCCGCTTGAGAGGGCGATACCGCCGCCAAAGAGGAGGAGGATGCCCCAGGGGATCTTCACCGCCCACTTCCAGTCCATCGTGAAGATGCCCTCCTTCGTGTCGACCGGGAGGACGAAGAGAAGGAGCGCACCGAATATCGCGATGGTCGAGTCTTTGATGCCGGGGAAGATGATATCGAGACCGGGGATGACGATACCGCCGATCTCCTTGGTCTGCTCGAATATCCAGGCAAGAGCCGTCAACGTGAAGACGATCAGCGTCCAGCGCTCGCCCGCCGATATGGGCCCGAGTTTTGTGAGCTCCTCCCGGATGATCCCCCGGGCGCTCGGGAGGGTCGCCACCATGTGGCGGTAGGGGCCCCGGGTGAGCCAGACCCAGGCAAGGAGGAGGAAGGCCACAGCGAACGGTACGCCGAACTTCATCCAGGTGAAGAAGTCGATGGCGGGCGCATCGGGAAAGATCGCCGCAAGCTGGGATATGAAGATCCCGTTCGGGGGCGTGCCGATGATCGTGGCGATGCCTCCGATGCTCGCGGCGTAGGGGATGGATACGATCAGGCAGCGGGCGAGCGCCTGTTCTTCGCCGTCAGGGTTCTCGGGGGACCGGGTGATCCCGGGCATGACCGTCAGGATGATCGCAACCGCAATCGGGATCATCATCATCGTGGTGGCGGTATTCGATATCCACATCGAGAGGAAGGCGGTGGCGAGCATGAACCCGAGCACCAGGCGCCTCGGACTCGCCCCCACAATCCGGATGATCTGCAGGGCGATCCGCCGGTGCAGGCCCCACCGCTGCATCGACATGGCGATGATGAACCCGCCGAGGAAGAGGAAGATCACCTCGTCGCCATAGGACTTCGCCACCTGCACCGGGGTGAGGACGCCGAGCGCCGGGAAGAGAACCAGCGGGAGGAGGGCGGTCGCCTCCAGGGGAATGACGCCTGAAACCCAGAAGAGGACCATGAGGGCGGTCACCGCCGCAACGGACTTTGCCTCAGGTGCAAGAAGAGCAGGATCGACAGGGATCGCCAGAATTGCAAAGAATATGAGGATTGATAGGACGATGAAGGCGACCTTTTTCATCCTAAAACCTGTGAGGAAGAATTATTTAAGCATGCGGAATTGAGATCGCACGGGCCGGAGCGACAGGGAGCGAGAACGGATCGCCTCATCCCGGCAGATACCGCCGGGCCGCGCTCACCGCACCCGTATACCCCGGGGGCGGGCGGGCCTGACCCGCACCAACCTATATTTGCAAACTCAACACAAGGAATATTATGGCACCAGAATGGATCCGCGGACGAGGTCCTGTCGTCCTCCTCGCCCTCTGCCTCCTTGCCCTCTGTGCCGGAGATGCAGGGGCCCGCGGCCCGACGATCAGCGATATCCAGCCCTACGACACGATCTTCGTAGATGAGGAGGGGCTCAACCTCTCGCAGCTCAGGAACGCGACCACCAACAACCCCATCACGGCGCTCCAGAGGTACCAGGACGACAACCCCGGAAAATCGCTCGTAAAGAGCATCCCGGTCGCCGACGACACCGACTTTGAGGTGCAGGAGTTCCTCGTGGGCCGTGAGTACGGGACCTACTACGCCTTCAACCCCGCCGACGGCACGACGGCATCCGTCTTCATCCGCAAACCGGAGGTCTTCCTCGACATCGTACTTGCAAACCCCTACCACAACGAACCGCTGACCGGCCTCACGGTATCCCCGAACACCCGGATAGCGTTCCGGGTGGCCGCCCCCGACGTCGGGGCATCCTACCATGTGGGCAACGTCTACCCGGCGACGATCGATATCGTGCTCACCCACCCGGGCGGCGCGGAGACCACCCTCGTCGGCGGGATCAACCTTGCCGGATTGAACATCACCTCGACCCGGTTCTACACCGACGATCCGGGTAAACCCGGTGCGGTCCGGATCGGCGACCTCGGTAAGCCGGGGGACTACACCGCCCGGGCCGTCTGGAGGATGCCGGCCGGTTTCGATACTCGGGCTTCCGACTCCGAACTCATAACGTTCACGGTCGGGAATCGGATCGGTATCGATACGACCCCCACGCCGACGCCGACCGCGACGCCGACCGCGACGCCGACCGCACCGCCCACGACCGTGGCCACGCCGACCCCCACACCGGTCCCGACCGTGACCGCGACCGCGACGCCGACCGTGACCGCGACGACGGCGCCGGCAACTCCCACGCCGACCGTAACGCCGCTCCCGGTCGCCCTGGCCGTCGGGGCGCTCGCCATCGCCCTTATCGGCAGGCGCCGGAAAGGGTGATCAGCAGAACCGGCAGCCGCCGGCCGCACCCCGGATGTTCCGGAGGGCCGCGGCCGCCCACTTTACAACGCCCGGATCGCCGTCTTCAAGCGCCGAAAGGAGCGCCGGGACCGCTTCCGGGTTCCTGGCAAGGCCGAGGGTGTAGGCCGCCCACATCCTGAGGCGGGGATCGGGGTCGGCAAGTGCCGAAAGAAGCGCCGGGAGGGCGGCCGGGCCGAGAGCGGCGAGGGCCTCCGCCGCCGCCATCCGGTCGGCACTCCCG